>Ga0208478_1000029_pt1 | contig 60163 bp, 52 predicted proteins | sample NGESurdeep072012_5_FD_184462 | JGI IMG/M metagenome (GOLD analysis project Ga0208478, IMG submission 184462) | Arctic peat soil microbial communities from Barrow, Alaska - NGEE Surface sample 415-2 deep-072012 (SPAdes) | ecosystem: Environmental > Terrestrial > Soil > Wetlands > Peat ...
CATTAGGCGGGCGCACGCCCATGCAGGCCGTTCGTGATCCGGACGGCAAGGAAATGGTCGAAGCACTGCTTCTCGATTGGGAGCGCCGCGATGAAAGAGATGTCTCTCCGAATCAGATACGCCCAGACATTGGGGCGCTTCGCCGTTTGTTGGGCCTGGCTCCTTCTGTGTCCTGAGTTTGCTCGAGCCACTGCCGTTCCATTTGATGGAGCCGCAGTTGCAGGTAGCGCCAGTAACCCTCCGACATCAGCAACTCGCCAGCTTCCTCGATCACATTTTGGAAGTAGCTGAAACTCACGATCAGTTCTTTGATATTGCCGTTCAGCAGGGTCACATATTTGCGTGTGCACCCTAGCCCGAATGTCTCACCGAGGGTGAGCGGAGCGGCAAAAACCAGCTTGGTTCGCCGGCGGGGCGGATACAACCGGAAACACCGACCGACTGTCACTACCGATCTGAATGTGGTGATCTGGATAACTTCCGTGTAGCCGACATCCAGGATTCATGCGAGATTCCGCGCGTTCAAATGGCGACGTACCAGTTCTCTGTGTGGTTCGGATGGCTGGCACACTCGCGCTCAGTCGTTGACTCGCAGCCGTCTCATCCCTAATATTGAGCAACTCGAACGCGGGTCACCTCGAATGGCCGAACAGATCATCTCGCATTACCGCATATTGGAAAAACTCGGGGGCGGCGGCATGGGGGTGGTTTACAAGGCCGAGGACACTCGCCTGCGCCGCTTCGTGGCGCTCAAGTTTCTCCCCGATGATGTCGCCCAGGATCCCCAGACGCTAAGCCGCTTCCAGCGGGAAGCCCAGGCAGCTTCCGCCCTCAACCACCCCAATATCTGCACCATCTACGACGTCGGCCAGGAGGGCGGGCGCGCCTACATCGCCATGGAGTACCTGGAAGGCTCCACGCTGAAGCACATGATCGAGGGCCATGCGCTGAAGACCGCGCAATTGTTCGACCTGGGCATTCAGATCGCCGACGCTCTCGACGCCGCTCACTCCAGCGGGATCGTGCACCGCGACATCAAGCCGGCCAATATCTTCGTCACCCAGCGCGGCCAGGCGAAGGTCCTGGATTTTGGCCTCGCCAAGCAGACGCCGCAAACGCACCACCGCGGGGATGGGGCGGATGTAACGGGAGGCCCTCCGACCGCCTTCAGCGCCGATCAGCTCACCACTCCGGGCACGGCGATGGGAACCATCGGTTACATGTCTCCCGAGCAGGCGCGCGGCGAGTTGCTCGACAATCGCAGCGACCTGTTTTCGTTTGGTGTGGTCCTGTATGAGATGGCTACCGGCAAGCAGCCGTTCACCGGAGCCACATCGGCCATAGTTTTTGACGCGATTCTGAACAAGGTACCGCCCCCACCCGTCCAACTGAATCCAGGCCTGCCGCCGCAATTCGAAGTGATCTTGGATAAGGCGCTGGAAAAGGATCGCGATCTGCGCTGCCAGAGTGCAGCCGAGTTGCGCGCCGACCTGAAGCGTTTGAAGCGCGACACCGATTCCGCGCGCACCCATGCCACCCTCGCCGCCTCCGTATCGACTCCCATCGTGACGGAAACTCCGGTCGCCGCCAGCCAGCCTGCGAAAAAGCGCAGCAAGCTGTTCCCTATTCTGATCGGTGCCGGATTTCTGGTAGCGGCAGCAATTGGGTTGCTTGTCGGCAAACGGATGTGGCAATCCTCCGGGCCCAGCGCACCGCTGTATCACGAGATTACCTTCCGACGCGGCGAGATTCGTTCTGCCCGCTTCGCCCCTGATGGGCAAACCATTTTGTACAGCGCCGCATGGCAGGGAAATCCCGTCGAGACGTTTTCCGCGCGCCAGGGCATGGTCGAGTCGCGATCGCTCGGACTGGGTCGCGCCGAATTGCTGGCCATCTCCTCCAAGGGAGAGATGGCCATATTGCTCGGCAGCCACCCGGTCGGCACCTGGGTCAACGTCGGCACGCTGGCACGAGCTCCCCTCGCGGGCGGCGCGCCGCGGCCGGTTCTCGAGGATGTGGAGTGGGCCGACTGGTCACCCGACGGAAACACCTTGGCAGTCGTGAGGAGTGTGAACGGCCGCGACCGGCTGGAGTATCCCATCGGCAAGGTCCTCTACGAGACCAGCGGTGGATGGATCAGCTACCCGCGCATTTCGCCCAAGGGCGATTACATTGCATTCTTCGACCACCCCAACCAGGGAGATGACGGCGGTTCCGTAGCCGTCGTTGATACTTCCGGAAACAAGAAAACCCTTACTCGCCAGTGGTACGGCACGCAAGGCCTGGCTTGGACCCCCGACAGCCAGGAGATCTGGTTCACCGCCAGCGAATTGGGACTGTTTCACTACACCACTGCAGTCAATTTGGCCAAACAGCAGAGGCTGGTGACCCGCGTCCCTGGTTCTCTGGTCATCTTCGATATCTGGAAGGACGGTCGCGTTCTGCTGGCCCGGGCTGACCGGCGCCGCGAGGCCATGGGGTTGGGTCCGGGTGAAGTTAAGGAGCGAGACCTTTCGTGGTTGGACTACTCGTATCCCACAGACATCTCTGCCGACGGCAAGACTCTTCTCTTCGATGAGGAGGGGATTGGCGGGGGCGTTCAATACGGCGACGTGCAAGACCTGACGTATGCCGTCTATATCCGCAAGACCGACGGCTCACCCGCCGTTCGGCTCGGCGAAGGTGGCGCCACGGCGCTCTCCCCGGACGAAAAATGGGTCATCATCTATACCCCCAATTCGCCCGCGCAACTTCGCCTCTTACCCACTGGCGCAGGCGAAACCAAGTCGCTGACCAACGATGCCATCAATCACCAGTGGGCGCGGTGGTTTCCCGATGGCAAGCGGTTTGTCTTTGCGGGCAATGAAGCCGGGCGCGGGGTGCACCTCTTTGTCCAGGATATTTCCGGGGGTACGCCAAAGTCGATTTCTCCCGAAGGCGCCGATGCATTGGCCTTCGCGGTATCGCCCGATGGTCAGTACGTAGTGGGCGTTGGCGGCGATCAGAAGGGATATTTGTACCCGACCGCGGGAGGCGACCCCAAGCTCGTGAACGGCCTGGAACCCGGTGACCTCCCCATCAGCTTCAGTCAGGACGGCCACGCCATCTATCTCTACCGGACCGGTGAGGTGCCCGCCAAGGTCTATCGCTTGGAGTTGGCCACGGGAAAGAAAACCGTGTGGAAGCAGATTGCTCCGCTCGACCCGACAGGCGTCTCCACCATTGGACCAATCCTGATGACGCCCGACGGCAAGTCCTACGTCTATGGATTCCATCGCACGGTGGGTGATCTCTACCTGGTGGAAGGCCTGAAGTAGCCCCGGTGTCCCGATTGGTGGATTATGGGCTAATCGAAAACAGCCCGTTCCTTAGAATCTGCCAAGCGGAGCGACCGGCCGCACGTGTCCTTACGGCTTCCTCAACTCTCGCGAAGCCCTGTTTTCGCCAACCGTGAGCGGGGCTTCCGGTACGGCGCTGGCGACATCGGACCACGATCGTCTGCCAGCAACAGGGGCGATTGACATCTTAGAGGTTGTTCGATCGCGATTATCGAAACGCTTCCTAGGCTGGGCGGGAGAGGGCAGTTTCTGGGATGGCGGCGGCCCAACCACTACTCCCGCCGAAGATACCGCGAGTGGCGCGCCGGGCAAGTTGCACTGCCCCATCATGCGAGGACGAACCAAGAGTGGGACGTCTCAACCCATACGAAAATGCTGATCTGATGCCGCCTCTTCTTTCTTAGGGCTGCGCTACAACGGGGCGCTGATGCGCAGTACTAGAGTGCATGCACCGGATGCACCGATCCGACAATTGCCCTAGTGATTCGGCAGATAAGCAGTGCCTGGCTACAAGTTATTGTCGGCAGAGCGCACCAAAATCGATACCTAAACGTAGCAGTAATGTGCACTCGCCAGGAAAGAAGAGCCGGAGCGAATGCGCTCCGGCTTCAGGCGAGCAACTCAGGAGAGTTCGTGGTGCGGGAATCCTTACTTTGCAGTCCGGGAGGATTCTCTCTTCAGGATCGATCAGGCTGTGCGTTTCCCCCTGCGCCACCCGTAACCGATCAAGCTTGCGAGTCCGCTGCCCAGCAGGGTGAGGGTGCCGGGCTCGGGAGTTGTGATGGCACCGAACAGACCATGGTCCTCGATCTGATCAGGCCCGGGAATTCCCGCCGTGAAATACAGAGTGTTGGTACTGGTGCCCTGGGCGCCATTCCCAAAGGCAAGGCCCCAGAGACCGAGGTTGACGAGAGGCATGCCGTTGCTGCCATCTATTGTTCCGAGCTGGGCTCCGGTTATAGGGTCGAACGCATTGATGGTGCCGTCGCCGAAGTTTCCAACTAACAAGTCATTGCTAAACTTACCAAAATGTCCCGGTGCCAATGCCAGGCCCCAGGGCGAGTTCAGAGCGCCCATCGAAACCAGTCGCTGGACGAAGGTGCCATCGGTGTTGAACACGTCGATGAACCCGCATCCCGGACAAGCGACGTCATCGTGCTTGGCGGCATCCTGCATCGCATAGGTCACGAATAGCTTGCCGCCGGAAGCTTGAATTCCAAACGGAGCGAAGCCGGAGGGAATGCCGGGATCGGTGAAGTTACCAGTGAGAGCTACCTTGGTGAAGGTTGAGTCAAAAACATCAACGTTCCCGTTGTGGAAGTCGGTAGCATAGAGGTAGCTGTTGGAGCCGTTGGCGGCGAGCGCCAATCCCTTGTAGACAGAGCCTGCTCCCGAGTTGTCGACCGCCAATTCGGCAGTCGTCCCTAAGGCGCCTCTCCATCCCGCGATGGTTCCGTCCTCCGTGGAAAAGATGAAGCGGTCGCTATTGAAGCCTGAGCCGCCATTGAAGACCTGTCCAGTTGGTGCACCTTGTCCTCCGCCCGGCGCAGGAACCGATACCACCAGTCCTTGCTTCACGCCTGCCCCGTTATAGATCGTGGCCAGGCCTTGACCGTTGTCCGAAATCCAAATAGGGCTGCCGGAAGAAAAAGCTATTCCCCATGGATTCACCAGGTCTGGGTCCAAGAACTTGGCAACGCCGGGTAAGTCAGAAACCAGGTTCTGCTGGCCGAAGCTGTTAAAGTTGCTGGGTGCCGAATAGAGCACCGTCGGGGTTGCAGCTACCACGGCCAGGGGCAGCATCCAAAGGCGTAGGGCCCACTTCTTCAGACTCATTGCATTACCTCCTCAAGATTGATCGGTATCGATCGACCACGCAAATCTATCGTCCGGCAAAAACGGCGTTGTCATCGGGTTGTAGAAAGGTTGTCAACAAAATGTGTCGGCGAATAGGGCAGCGAAATCATCAACTCATAGTCCAAGTGGATACGCGCTCCCGCTGTTGCATTGAATGGCGCGCGATGTCACGGAATTGTGAACACATCGTTGACTGCCGGCATCGATTGGTATAGCTGTTGAATTACACAGGCCGCTCGTAATATGGGGCAGAGGAGAGAATGGATAAGGTTCTTGCGATCGAAGACGATCCCGCGGTGCAGCGTGCATTGCGCCGGACGTTTGAAACCGCCGGGTTTGACATAACCATTGCGGAAGATGGCACCACCGCGATGGACGTGTTCCGCGCAACTACTCCGCGTGTCGTGATACTCGACCTGCGATTGCCCGGTCGCTCGGGCCAGGACATTTGCCGCGAGATCAAGCGTCTGGCGGCGAGCGTACCGATCCTTGTCCTGAGCGCGGCCAGCGACGTGGTCGACAAGGTGCTGCTGCTGGAGTTGGGCGCCGATGACTACGTGACCAAACCGTTCAGCCCGCGCGAACTGCTGGCGCGGGTCCGCGCCGCCATCCGCCGGTTGAACCAGAGTCCCGACAAAGGCGACATCTTCAATTTCGACGATGTCGAAGTGAATTTTTCCAAGATGGAGCTGTGGAAGGCGGGCAAGCTGGTTCCCCTGACCCCACAGGAGTTCAAGGCGCTGCGCTTCTTCCTGAACAACGAGGAGCGGGTGGTTTCGCGCGCGGAGCTGTTGAACGAGGTTTGGGGATACAACAGCTATCCCACCACGCGCACCGTGGACACGCATATCCTGCGCTTGCGCCAGAAGCTCGAGAAGGACCCCGGCGAGCCCATACACTTCCGCACCGTCCATGGCACAGGATATAAATTTGTGCGATAAAGCAAGCAGCACGAGTCGAGGAGATCCTCCATACGGCTTAGAACCAAATTCCTGATTGCCATGCTGCTGACCTCCGCCGGATTGACGGCGGTGTCGCTGTTGATCGTGCAGCGCAGCGTCGAGAACCAGGTACGCCGCGACCTGCGAGTCGATCTGGCCAACTCGGTCGAGACCTTTCGCAATTTCCAGCGCGAGCGTGAGAATTCCCTGGCCCGCTCGGCCGAGCTGATGGCCGACCTGCCCGTGCTGAAGGCGCTGATGACGTCGCGCCATGCCCCCACCATCCAGGACGCCTCGACCGAGTTGTTCCGGCTTTCGGGTGGCGATCTTTTTGCGCTGGTTGACCAGTCGAACCAGATTGTGGGATTTCATGCCCGCACTCCTGGAATCACCCTGGAGCAGGCCCAGGAATTGCGCACCCGTAAGACTGGCCCCGACGATTCGCTGCAGTGGTGGCTTGCCGGCGGCCATCTCTACGAAGTGTTTCTGGTGCCGATTTATTTCGGGCCCAAGGCCAGCAACTCAATTCTGGGCACCGTCGCCATCGGCTATGAAATCAATGAAATTGTCGCCCACGAAGTAGCGCGCGTGGCCGGCGGCCAGGTGGCAGTGGTGTGCTCCGGCAAAGACGTTGTGAGTACCATCAACACGGCCGATGTTGACGAACTGCAACAAGCGCTGGCGGCGCACGACGCCCCGGCCGGCCCGTTGGATGTGAAACTGGGGAACGAGAGCTTTGTGGTGGCCTCGCTTGCGCTCAATGAGGGCGCTCCTCCCGTCACCATGTTTGTCATGAAATCCTACGACCAGGCGGCGCAGTTCCTCAGCCACTTGCGGCAACTTTTGCTGGGAGTCGGTCTGGGCGCGGTCCTGATCGGCAGCGTGCTGGTCTATTTCATCGGCAGTACCTTTACCCGTCCACTCGAACGCCTGGTGGATGGCGTGCGCGCGCTGGGCAAGGGAGACTACGCGTTTCCCCTCGAGATTCGGAAAGATGGCGAGGTCGGCGAGGTAACCAAGGCCTTCGCGGGAATGCGCGAGAGCCTGCAGCACGCTCAGCAGCGGCTGCTCCACTCCGAGCGCCTGGCCACCATCGGCATCATGGCCAGCTCCATCTCGCACGATTTGCGGCATCCCCTGACTGCGGTGCTGGCGAATGCCGAGTTTCTCGCCGAGCCCAACTTGTCGCCCAGGCAGCGGGAAGAACTCTATCTCGAGATTCGCGTCGCGGTGCATCGTTTGACCGACCTGATCGACTCCCTGCTCGAGTTGTCGCGCCCGGCGGAGTCGCTAAACTTGACCGAAACGACGATCGAACATTCCGTAAGCCGCGCGATCGAGCTGATCCACGCGCATCCCGAATTCCAGAAGATCACGCTCGTCATCGCCTCCAGCGGAGTGCACCACGCGATGTGCGATCCCCGCAAGATGGAACGGGTTTTCTACAACCTGTTGCTGAACTCGTGTCAGGCGGTACAGACCAAAGGTGGACATGTCTCGGTCACGGTGGAGAACAGCGGAAATCATCTCGATATTCGCGTTATCGATGACGGTCCGGGACTCGACATGTCGATACGAGACAAGGTATTTCATCCCTTCGTGAGTCATGGAAAAGAAAACGGCACGGGATTGGGACTGACGATCGCAGAAAAAATCGTGCAAGACCATTCCGGCGAGCTGCAGGTCGAGCAGTCAGCGCCGGGATGCACGGTGATGCGTATCACCCTGCCGCGCATGGAGGCGTTCGCCACCACCGCCACGCGTAACCGTCACGATGAAATCTAGGGGACACTTGGTAATTCGCGCCCCCTGGGGCGCCATAGTCTAGCCTGGCACTAAGCCCGCCGCGGCGGGCCGGTGTGCTCGGTAAGGTCAAAAATAGAGATCCGAGTCCCGTGGGGACGACACTCGGCCCGTAACTTCATTGCACAGAGGTGGGAAATGAAACTCTGCCAGGCACCGCGCATAGCGCAACTCATCGTAAGCGCCCTGTTGCTCACTGTCAGCTCGGCTGCCCAGAAGCCCGCGCACGACGACAGCAGTGTCGCGGCGTCGTTGAACGAACTGCAGTCCGAGGTCCGCGAATTGAAGGACCTGGTGCAGCAGCTCAAGCAGGAAACCACCGCCTCACGCGCCGAGATGACGCGCCTTCGGCAGGAACTGGAGTCGGAGCGCGCTGGCCTCGCTGCTAATCCCGCTACCGGCGCTGACCAGATCGACGTGCGCGTCGGCCACCTCGAGGACGAGCAGCAAATGCTATCGGGCAAGGTCGATGAGCAATACCAGACAAAGGTCGAGAGCGGGTCGAAGTATCGCGTGCGGTTGTCGGGAGTGGTGCTCTTCAACCTGTTCAGCAATCAAGGTACGGTTGACAACATGGATGTCCCCACCCTGGCCTATCGCGGCGGCGGCCTGCAATCGTCAGGCTCTTTCGGCGGCACGCTACGGCAGTCGATCTTCGGCTTTGAGGTGTTCGGGCCCGAAGTGATGGGAGCCAAGACCAGCGGCAACGTGAACTTCGACATCGGCGGAGGCTTTCCCAACACTTCCGACGGAGTGAACTCCGGCCTGGTCCGCCTGCGCACCGCCACCATGCGACTGAACTGGATGGACACCGACCTCGTCGTCGGACAGGACCAACTCTTCTTCGCGCCCAACTCGCCGACATCGTACGCGTCGTTGATCGTGCCCGCGCTTTCCTACGCCGGCAACTTGTGGGCATGGACTCCTCAAATGCGCGTCGAGCACCGCATCGCTCTATCGGAGAATTCCACGTTCACGCTGCAGGGCGGAATCCTCGATCCGCTGACCGGTGAGCCTGCCTATTTTAAGGACACCTATACCTGGTATCGCACGCCGCAGGCCGGCGAGCGCGCGCGGCAACCGGCATACGCTGGACGCATCGCCTATTCGCATCCGCTGTTTGGTCACACCTTCACCATTGGAACTGCCGGCTACTATAGCCGCGAGAGCTGGGGCTACGGACGCGACGTCAACGGCTACGCTGCGATGGCCGACTGGAACCTCCCTCTCAACCGCTTCTTCACTCTCAGTGGATCGTTCTATCGCGGTCAGGCGATTGGAGGCCTCGGCGGCGGTATTGGGCGCAGCGTGCTCTACAACGGACCGCTGAAGGATCCCGACAGCAGCGTGCTTCCCCTCAACACCGTAGGGGGATGGGCGCAACTGAAATACCGGGCCACGTCCACGCTTGAGTTCAACGCCGCATTTGGCCAGGACAACCCGTTCGCCTCCAACGTGCGCTACTTTGCTGATGCCCAGAGTTACGGCGATCCCACGATTACCCGCAACCAGGGCATGTTTGCCAACGTGATTTACCGTCCGCGGTCGGACTTGCTGTTTTCACTCGATTATCGTCGCCTCAAGACGTTCTCGATTTACGACTACAACTCCACCGCCGGGCAGGTCAACCTGGGCATGGGAATCCTGTTCTAAGGAGCAGCTTGACGAGACACAGCAAATTCGCGTTGGCGCTCGCCGTCTTACTCGGCGCCCTGGTGGCGCGCTCGACGGCGCAGAGCGTGAATGTCACCGGCCGTGTCACCTACTATGGTGAAACGACTCCGCTGGGCGGCATCTCCGCGGTGGTGTGGCTGGTGCCCGCCGGACTGCAGGCCAACGAGCCACCCGCAGTGCATCCGGTCGAGGCGGTGTTGCGCCAGAAGAACAAGGCATTTGAACCTCACCTGTTAGTCGTGACAAAAGGCTCGACAGTACAGTTTCCCAACCTAGATCCGTGGTTCCATAACGTGTTCTCGCTGTTTAACGGCAAAAAGTTCGACTTGGGACTCTACGAGGCGGGCGCCACGCGCACCGTCCACTTCGATCGCGAGGGCGTCTCCTACATCTTCTGTAACATCCATCCCGAAATGAGCGCGGTAGTGATGGTGGTTTCGAGTCCCTACTACGCTGTAGCCACGAAGATCGGAGAGTTCTCTGTTGCCGGCGTGCCTCCCGGGCGTTACATGCTCCACGTCTGGAGTGAGAACTCCTTGCCCGAAACCCTCGACGCATTATCGCGCGAAGTGGAACTCAACGGGACGGTACACTCGGTGGGCACTCTCCGCGTCCGCGAGGCCGATACAGCCAAAACCCAGCACAAAAACAAGTACGGCCAGGAGTACGAACCACCCTCACCGAACAATCCCGTGTACTCACAGCCGTAGTGACCAGCTGGTCAAACGAGAGGCCTACAAAACGGTGGGCGGCGAGGTTGTAGACTTCGGTCGCTTGCGTACGCTCCAGCAAGCGGAAGCCTGCGCCACCGTCGGTCAAGTCGTGTTCGACAAGATGTAGTTGGGGGTGCTCAAGAATTCCCAGCGACGCGATGCGCCAGAAATTCACGGAACTGGTTCGGCGAAAAGTTCCGTAAACCGTGTATCCGCGATTCAGCAGGCACTCGGCCAGGTACGCGCCATCCTGCCCTGTACTAACAGTTACGAGCGCGATTTTGCCTTTATGGATTCTCGTCTGTTCAGCAGGCTATCAGGTCAAATATGCTTCGGCCACTGCGAGGAGCGACCGGCCGGAAGCGCTGGGCTGTGTCAGCAATGCATCGCAATAGTTGGTATCTGCTGTAATCAGGATGGTCTTCATACCCAAGCTGGTCCCCGCAATGATGTCGGAGTCCGAGTCTCCATTCATCACGCTATTCTGCGGAGAGGCCTCGGGAAAATCGAGAAAGGCGCGATCAAACATGCCCGTTCCCGGCTTTCGGCAAGTGCACTGGCCATGATCATGCGGACAGTAGTAGATCGCATCAAGGTGCGCCCCGAATGAGCCCAGGTGGGCCTGCAGGGTTTCGTGGATCGAAAGTAAATCCGCCTCTGACATGCGTCCCAACGCGATTCCGCGCTGATTGGTGACGACAATCACCTTGCGGGATGCCAGGTTCAACAATGCAATAGCGTGCTCCGCGCCGGGCGGGATCTGAACATCCTCCCACGACGTAACATAATCCCCGTCGGGCGCCTTGCGGTTGATGACCCCGTCGCGGTCCAAAAAGACAAATTTGATAGTGGAAAAATCAGTCGCGTTTTCGCCGATCGACGACGGGTTCACGCTCATGCCAGTCCCGGCCATTCTCATTGCGCACGTTCGTACAATGCTTTGCCCTCGAACGATGTGAGAAACTCAGTTCTAACCACGATTATGCGAAGACCCAACAACATTACCAGCAGTGATTATAAATGTCTCTGCTACGCCACAGAACAAATCGACTCTTAGTACGCGTTCTTTCCCAGCATGCCCGACAACGCCGTCAACAGGATGATTCGAAGGTCGAACCACAAGCTCCAGTTCTGGAGATAATAGACATCGAACTCAAAACGCTTCTGTATGGAAGTGTCGCCCCTCCATCCATTGACTTGCGCCCATCTGGTGATGCCAACCTTGAGGCGGTGACGGCTGTCGTAATGGGAAATCTCTTCCAGAAATCTTTTCACAAAATGCGGACGTTCGGGGCGCGGACCAACCACACTCATCTCGCCCCTCAGGACATTGAAGAACTGCGGCAATTCGTCGACGCTTGTTTTCCGTAAGAACGTCCCGACAGCGGTGCGCCGGCGATCATCCTTCACCGTCCAATGGGTATCACTCTCGACCGAAGCCGACACTCGCATCGTGCGAAACTTGTACATATCGAACGGCTCTCCGTTAAGGCCAACTCGCTCCTGCCGGAACAGCACCGGGCCCGGAGAGGACAACTTGATGGCGAGTGCGATCAGCAGTATGAGCGGCGCGGTCAACAGAATCGTGAACAGCGAGAAGGAAACATCGAACACACGTTTCAGGAAATAGTACACCGCCGACTCCACCGGGGTTGTGTCCAAGTCCATCATCTGCAAATCGCCGAACTGGAAGAGGCGTTCCCGGACGAAGGGCAGGCCGCCGAGATCCAGAACTACCCGAGTGGGCACGCATAGCCTTTCCAACCGCGACACCAGATCCACCAGGGACGAAAACTGTTCGGGCGGCGCGGCGATGACCAATTCTTCAAACGGGACCATTCGCCTGGTCCCAATGTCCTCCATCTCGTAAACCGGAGCATCGTTTACTGTGACTTTCTGGTCTCCAATGCGAAGGTAGGCCACCACTTCCGAAGAGACAAAAGGAACCTGCGCGAGTCTCGACGCGATGCGGTGGTCATGAGAATCGGTGCCCGCCACCAGCACCCGCACCGAACGCCTCCAGTGTCGTGTCATGTGCCGAATTCGCCGCAGCCCGACACGCGTGCCGACTGTGAGCACCAACAAGGCGACCGCACTGACGATGAAAAAGATCCGGGAAAAATTGTTCTGCCGGTAGAAAAACAGGACTGCCAGCAGCGCGGTGTAGGTGGCAGAGCAAGCAGAAACCGACTTACGGATGCCGGTATATTCCCGAAATAATTCCTCCGTGCTGCAGAGGCGATGCTGCTCCACCGCAATCGCCCACACGCTCAACGTGAACAACAGGACCGCAACGTAAAACCTGGGTTCGTAATCCGCCGGATGGCGTTCGGTATCAACCAGGAACAACCGTACGTAAGCCGCAATCGCGAAGGCCAGTAGCGGCAACAGGTAGTGCCATAGCCGCATGTAGAACTTGTACGACTTTAGACGAAGGTTCATATCTCCACTCCTCGCGGGCGCGTACCAGACGTGGTGTGTAAACAACCGGTTTATCGCGGTTTGTGATCTGAGTTGCGGACTCGGCGGATTGATCAGAGACAGAAACTGTTCAGTGTTTACTTACTCGTGAGACTTCACTCGGATGGGCATGGTGAGTTACGACGGGTAACATCGGCGGTAGATCTCGAGATGGCGGTCGGCACAGGCCGACCAGGTAAAACGCTTGGCGTTGGAGAAACCTGACTGGCGCAGGCGCTCGCCGGAAGAGTGCAAGAGCCGTTCAATGCTTTCAGCGATGGATTCAACGTCATGCGGATCGAAGTACACCGCGGCACTGCCACCAACCTCAGGAAGCGATGCCACGCGGGAGCAGGCCACCGGAGTTCCACACGCCATCGACTCCAGCACCGGCAGCCCAAAGCCCTCTTCGAAGGACGGCAACACCGTTAGCTCCGCGGCGGAATAGGCGGAGCGAAGTATTGCATCGCTCACCGTCCCGGCAAATCTAGTGGCGTCGCCGATGCCCAGCTTGGCGGCCAACTCCTTCAACGCGGGCCGTCCGTGGTGTCATCGCCAACGATAAGCAGTTCGCACTCACCAGCGGTTTGGCCTGGTAACAGCGCGAAGGCCAGCAGCAAGCCATCCACGTTTTTGTGCGGCTTGAGATTTCCCACATAGAGGATGAGAGGCTGCGTCACGCCGCACTCGCGCTGCACAGTTTGTATGGCTTGTTCCCTGGGCTCTGGAATGAACTGCGGCCCGACTCCGTTGTAGGTTACGGTTACTCTTTCGGCAGAAACATCGAGGTGCTCGACGATCTGCCGTTTGGAGTACTCGGATACCGTGAAAATGTGAACAGCCTTTCGAGCAGCCAGCCGCAGCATGGGATGCGCATAAACCCTGCTCTTCAGCGTGTTGGGGAAGCGGGCATCCAGGATATGCGGCAGGTCGTGGATGGTGATCAGCATCGTTTCTTTGCGAAGCAGCGGAGCGTTGTAGTGCGGCACATGCAGCACCGGAAAATCCTGTGCTGCCCGCGCGATGGCAAACTGTACTCGGATGGAATAGATGGGCACGTCCACAATACTGAGGCTCTGGCAAAACGGTTGCAGCGCCGCCTGGTGCTCCGAAAACGTGAGGGCATGCAGGTCCAGCTCGCCACACTGACTGAGTTCTCGCACCAGGTTGAAGGTGTAGGTCCCAATTCCGCTGTAAATCCATCGGGCATCGATGCAGAGCGATCTCATGGCGAATGGATCGCCTTGGCCAGGACATCCTGGAATCCGCTGACAAATGCGTCCACAGAGAATTTCTGCGCATGACTTCGCAGTTCGGCCGGATCGAACGATCGTCCCTCGAACTCGGCCATGGCACGTTGCAATCCGCCCACGGTGCCGTCCTGATAGACCACCGCCGTCCGACTGGTCATGGAGTCGAGGATGCCGCCCTCTTGCAGGGCGATTACCGGACAACCGCTGGCAATCGCCTCTACCGGCACGATCCCGAAGTCCTCCACGCCGGGAAACAGCAGGGCGCGTGCCCGACTGTAATCGAACCCCAGGTCGTCGTCGCTGACAAATCCAAGAAACTCCACGTCCGCGCCCAACTGCGTTGCCAGCGCCTCTAGCTGCTTCCGGTCGGGACCGGAGCCGACGATCTTCAGCGGACCGGCCCAGGGCGGCACAGGCCGCGATGGCAGTTTGTAGGGGACGAGCGCCGACACCACCAGATACCAATCCCTGGTGCTGGCGATCCAGCGTGGCGAATCGTTCGTTCAATATTGGGTTACGTTACATCAATGTTTTTTATTGGTCGTATAAGCGGCTCTTCGATGTAGGTAACTGCAAGTGCCTACATACATCAGATACCAACTGTGCTGCTGCCTATGGATCGCGATCACCCCGTTCGATCAAGATGTCCCGCCATCCAACACGGCCTTCCATCAGTCAATATTCACTTTCTGCACGACTGAAGGTCGATCGCCGCAGGATGAATCCACGGATTCGAGTTGGCCGAAATACCGCCACATTCTCTCGCTGGCGCAAGAGGCATGAAGAGTCTAATCTGAACGGACTATGGACGACAAAAAACTGCGCGCTTGGTGGTTTCATCGGCAAGGTCTGGATGGTTCCCAGATCGGCCGCGCACCTGCCGAGGTTTTGACCAAATCCGGATGGGCCCGGTCGGTCGCCGGGTCGGGCCCATATCTCTCCTTGTTCGCACGTGCCGGAGTCTCGCGCACCGCGGTCGACACGGCAGTCGCACAGCTCGCTATCCACGAATTGCCCGCTGCACGTGGATGCACCTATATTCTCCCTGCCGCCGATTTTGCACTCGGTCTTCGCGTTGGGGAAGAATTCTCGACTGGCGAGATGGCCCTTGCTCGCAGGTTAGGGGTCACGGATGCGGAGATCGCAAAACTGTCGTCTGCTGTCGTCCGTGCGTTGCGCAACGGTCCCCTGGCGCCTGACGAAATCAGGGCAGCCACGGGCTCGGCTTCACGGAGTTTGGGCACCGAGGGCGCCAAGAAGGGCCTTACCACCACGTTGCCCCTTGCTCTTGGGAGCTTGCAGACCTCCGGCCAGATTCGGCGAATTCCGACCAACGGACGACTCGACCAGCAGCGTTATCGCTACGCGCTCTGGGAACCGAACCCAATGGCGAAGTTTCGGCTATCCATGACGGAGTCATATACGGAGTTAGCGCGCCTCTACTTTCGCTGGATTGGCCCAGCGACCGTGTATGAATTCCAGTGGTTTAGCGGCCTGGGCATAAGAGCGGCCAAAGCCGCAATCGAACCACTCGAGCTTGTTCCCGTCGAGATGCGCAGCGACCGCCTCCTGTTCGCCGAGGATCGCGAATTGTTCGCTGCATTCAAGACTACTGGCAAACCGTCCTATGCTCTGGTCAGCAGTATGGACTCAATGTTCCTGCTGCGGCGCAACCTTTCAGATCTCCTCACCCCCAAGGCGCGCAAGCAGAACGTCGACATCGACAAAGGTCAACGCCAAATAGGGAGCCTGTCTGATCTCACCAGCAACGCCATCCTGGATCGCGGCGCGCTTGTCGGACTCTGGGAGTATGACCCAGCGAGCGGCTCCATCGCCTGGCGCACCTTTGCCGCTCCCGACAAGGCTTTGCGAGAGTGCGTAGCAAGAACAGAAGCCTACATCCGCGAACAACTGGGCGATGCCCGCTCATTCAGTCTCGACAGCACAAAAAGCAGGGCCCCTCGCATCGCGGCGATCCGCAACGCCCAGAAGAGCAGGTGATCCGGTCACACCCGATTGGACGCTGGCTGCAGTAACTATCTCCACCTCAACGCAGGAATTCGTGATATGTTGCCCGCAGTAGCAAAGCCCCATGCGTTCAGGGGCTCAGAACGAACCTCCAGGAGAAAGTCATGGCTCTAAAAGGAACCGGAGAACAGAAGGGTACCGGGGAACAGGCGAGCAATCCGTTCGCCATGTCGAAGGGCCCCGGGGAACAGGTGGCTAAGCCGAAGACCAAGAAGAAAACAGCCATAAAGACGGTCGCCAAGAAGAAGAAAAGGTAGTACGCGATCGGTATGCCGCGAGAAATGCCCTTCATTCCAGCTCATCTGGCCGAAGTTCATACCTCGCAAAACGATCTAGCCGCCATCGCTTGGCGAGAATGGCCGCTTCACACTTGTCTCATTAATAGGCGACGGTTAGCCGTCGCCTTCTGATTCTCTGCCCAACCCAGAAAGTGATCGGCCTCACAGATGCCTACCTTGAGTTTTCGGTACACTACTGGCCTATGCTCAACGAAAAACAGTTTTGTGACCGCGCGGTCCGCGAACTCCGTGAGATCGGCAAACAGATATTGAGTCTGGCCACCGATCGTGACCTCTATCAGAAGGTTGAGGCGGAGGTAATCCAGTCCAATCCCCGCCTGTCCGCGGGCGGCAGCGCCTATTTGTCGATGGTACGTGGTGCGTATACCGATGCCACCACCATGCGCTTGCGCCGATTGTTTGCGCCAGACGCCGCCTTGTCGCTGCGCCGTCTGCTGACCCAGATTTCGGAATATCCGGCGTTGCTACACGACAAGCTCACCTCCAAGGAGTTATCGTGGGACTTGGCGGAGTTCGAGCGGGTGAGCCTGTATCTCAAAGAACAGATCGAGCCCCACTTCTCCAATCACGAGCGGACGCCCGCAGCTTTGGCGACGACGAACCGCGAGTTAGACAAGGCGATCGATCTGCTGATCGATTGCATGAAGAGGTATTACTGGATCGTCTCCGACTCCTACATTGACCTCAACGTCAGCTACAGCGAAGACCCTCTGGATGTGTTTCGCGCCCCGTGGCTCGAATCAAAATAGAAGAACAGCTCCGCCTCAGAGGTGCGCCGCTATCTGTGTCGCGACTCCAAAAAGGGGATGCCATCAGGCATCCCCTTTGCAACGACCACAAGAGTTCTGAAACAGCCCTTCCCTACCAGACTCGACAAACCTTGTCATCTGGCTTCACCATCGGCTGACCGGCCTTGCAGCCGAAGGCCTTGCCAAACTCCGGCATGTTCACGACCACGCCGTTGATGCGATATTTCCCGGGCGAATGAGGGTTGGTGACGGCATTGACCCGCTCGTTTTCCGGGCGTTGATTCTCGCAGGCCCACTGCGCAAATCCGATGAAGAACCGTTGATCCGGAGTCAGTCCGTCCTGGTTCCCGAGCTGTGATCCCTTGACCGCATTTTGCCAGGCAATGTAGGCCAGAATCGTTCCGCCCAAATCCGCCACGTCCTCGCCTTCTGTCAGCTTGGAATTGATCTTGATGTCGTCAACGACTACATAGGTTCCGTACTGATCGACCACGCAGTTGGCACGTTTCACGAATTGATCGGCGTCCTGCGTGGTCCACCAGTCCTTCAGATTGCCTTTCGCATCGAACTGGCGGCCTTCGTCGTCAAAGGCGTGTGTCAGCTCGTGCCCCACCGTTGCACCAGTATTGCCATAATTTGGGGCCGCATCCATCTTCGGGTCATACAGAGGAGGCTGCAATACCCCGGCGGGAAAATTGATGTCGTTCATCTGCGGATTGTAGTAGGCGTTTACCGTGGGCGGAGTCATGTCCCATTCGCTGCGGTCCACCGGTTGCCCCACCTTCGCGATTTGTCTTTTCTCCTCGAACTCGGTGGCCCGAACATCGTTTCCGTAGTAGTCGTCTAGTTTGATCGTCACCGAACTGTAATCACGCCACTTGTCCGGGTAGCCCACCTTGTTGCGGACCGCTTTGAGCTTTACGATCGCCTGCTGCTTGGTCGCAGGACTCATCCAATCCAACTGTTGAATGCGCAAAGCCATCGCGTCCTCAATTTGCCGCGTCATCTCAACGGTTGAGGCTTTCAGCTCCGGTCCAAAGGTCTTGCGAACGTACACCTGGCCGAGGGCCTCTCCCAGGTTGCCGTCCACGTATTGAACGCAGCGCTTCCAGCGCGGCTGAAGCTCGGTCGCGCCCCTCAGGTACTTGCGATAAAACTCAAAGTTCTCATCGACGAACGCGGAAGAAAGGAATGGCGCGCGCGAGTGCGCAATGTGCCAGCGGATGTAGGTTTGCCAGTCTTCGAGGGACGCTGACTTGATCTGCGAGTCCACATCCTTGAAGAAGTCGGGCCACGAAACGTTTAGAATCTTGAAGTCGGGCACACTTGAAGTGCTGAAGAAAACATTCCAGTCAAAATCCGGAGCGATCTTGTAAAGGTCGGATACGGTCATTTTGTGCTTCAGTTTGTAAGGATCACGGCGCTCGACGCGGGTAAGCGAAGCCTTCGCCAAGCTGGTTTCCATACCCATTACAGTCGCCGCATTCTTCCTGGCCACATCCGGAGAATCGCCCAGTAGCTCGAACATCTTCTGCACGTGCTGCAGATACCGTTCGCGAGTCTCCTTGGATTTCGCATCGTCCTTTAAGTAGTAGTCGCGGTCCGGAAGGCCGAGGCCACCCTGGTCGATACCGACGATCATGCTGTCCGAATCGTCGGGGTCCTGCATCGGCCCGAAGTCGAACAGGACTGATACTCCCTGTAACTGCAGCCTGGCAAACAACGCCGCCAATTGCTTTCGATCCTTCAGACTCTGTACCGCTGTAAGATCGGGCTGCATCGGTTTGGCCCCGAGTTGCTCCACCAGCGTCTCGTTCATGCACGAGCCGTAGAAGTCGCCGATCTTCTGGGTGGCGGGATCGCGGTCTTTGGCAGCAGCGGCCTCTTCGAGAAGCACGCGCAAATATTGCAGATTGTCTTGGTACAGCTTGCCGTACACGCTCCAGGACGTCTGGTCCGGGGGGATTGGGTTCTTCTGCTGCCAGCCGCCGCAGGAATACTGGTAGAAGTCGACACACGGATCGACCGAGCGATCCATGGCTGCGACATCCAGACTGGGACTGTAGGGCAGCCCAGACCCCGCTTGTGCGTCCGCTCCCGCGGTTTGGGATGGTGACTTGGTCGTAATGGGTTGCGACGGTTGTGCGCTGCAACTGGTCAATAAAACGGCGAGAACGATGATGGCTCTCAGCAGTATCAAGGGTGTCCTCCCGGCGAACCGATGAGCATAGCAGAGCTCTTAGCTTCCAAACACTGGACGTGAATCGAGCGCAGCCGTTAGCGCCATTTTGGGCGCTGGATCTTAAGCTTCGCTTCAGACTCGGGTTTATTGGGCGCAATTCGATTCAGCGAAACGATTCTTAACGCAACACAAGCAGCGACGTTGGGTTTAGATTAGTGGCAGTCACGACTGGCTGCGTGCTGCCAAGGCTTTAGGTCCCGTTTCCCGGAATTCGGCATGGAAGCGGCAGGAGCATCAAGATGAAATCACGGTGGCAAATTGGATGGGTGTTTGCGACGCTGCTCATAGTGTCTTTCCCAACCACGAGCCTGTTTGCTCAGGACCAGGGCGCTCCCGGCAGTCCGAGCAATGATCCCCCCGCACGAGTCGCGCGGATTCAGTACATCTCCGGGGAAGTCTCGCTGCAGCCTGGAGGCGCCAACGACTGGGTTGCTGCCAACCTGAATCGGCCGTTGACCACCTCCGACCGCGTTTGGGCCGACAAGAATTCCCGTGTCGAACTGAATGTCGGCGGCGGATATCTTCGGATGAACTCCGAGAGCAGCCTGACCCTCACCAATGTTGGTGATAACACTATTCAGGCAGAACTCGACCAAGGCATTCTCGAACTCACCGTGCGCCATCTCGAGCCGGGAGAAATCTACGAAGTCGATACCCCGAACCTGGCGTTTACAGTGATGAAGCCCGGTGTCTATCGGTTCGACGTATATCCCAATGAGGACCAGACTTGGGTGACTGTTCATAAGGGCTCCGGCGAGGCCACGGGACGCGGCAGTGCCGTAAAAGTCAGCGATGGACAGCAAGTCCGATTCAGCGGTCAGAATTCGCTACAGCATGTGGCCGAGGCAGCTCCCGCTCCCGACGGGTTTGACGACTGGGCCAAAGTCCGCGACCAACGGCTCGAAAGTTCTCAATCGGCTCGTTACGTAGCCCCGGGGGTCATCGGGTACGAAGATCTTGATACCTACGGAAACTGGCAGGTTGCGCCCACCTATGGAGCCGTCTGGGTCCCGACGTCTGTGCCCGTCGGCTGGGCCCCGTATCGCTTCGGGCGCTGGGTATGGATCAATCCGTGGGGATGGACTTGGGTTGACGACGCACCCTGGGGATTCGCGCCATTCCATTACGGGCGCTGGGTTTCCTGGCGCGGAGGCTGGGGATGGGCTCCCGGTCCGATTATCGGGGTCGGCTGGCGTCCGTTTTTCGCTCCTGCTGTCGTGGGATGGATCGGCGGCCCAGGATGGGGCGTCAGCATAGGCTTCGGCATCGGTGGAGGCTGTGGCTGGTTTCCGCTGGGTTGGGGTGAGCCGTTCTACCCTTGGTATCGCGGGTTCCGGGGAGGCTTCGTCAGCCAGAACTACATACGTAATGTGAATATAACCAACACCCGCATCACGAACATCACGAACGTCACCAACAATTATTACAACAACAACATTAACAACACGCACTACGTGAACCGAAACGTCGCGGGAGCAGTTACCGCGGCTCCCAAGTCCGCCTTGGCGTCTGGGCAGAACATTGCCCGCGTAGGAACCACGGTTCCTCGTTCAGAACAGGGCAAAGGTGAGGTGGTTCGCTCAGCAGACGTAACTCCGAACCGGGGAGCTGTCCTGGGGGGGCAGACTCCGCGGAACACAGCCATGCCTCCACGAACCGCAGCGGATCGCCCGGCCGTTACCCGGATGACGCCGCCCGCACGTCAGGCGAACCCAATGGCCGATGCACACAGCATTCCGCAAACGCCTGCGACTTTGGGAGCTCGCACCCCGAACACTGTGTCGGACGCGACCGGAAACCATAACGTTCCGCGCCCATCGACCACCACCAATCAAACCGCAGTTTCACCGGTGCGCTCCAACGAGAAGACCACCGCCGTAAGCAGCACTGATGCCACGGCCACCACGCATAATGTGCCGCGGCCTCCGGATCGTGGGAGCAGCGCTACTCCATCGACCGCGGGATACTCATCGCAACCTGGTTACCCATCGCAACCTGGTTATTCCTCGCAACAAGGATTATCGCATGCGGTGCCCAAGCCGCCTTACGCCGGCGGAGCGGCTCCAAGTGGGACGAGCGCAGCGGTTCATAACTCATCGGGCAATAACGCGGAACATGTCACGACCTCGCCGCATCAAGCGACGCCGGTTCAGCAGGTTCCAGCTTCAGCTACCCACAATCAGCAACCGCAGAACAAATCTAAGGAGAGCAAACCTCACGAATCGCCAAAGGCGAACCCCGGCTCGACTTCGGTGCGCGTGCCGCAGCCTCCGGCGGGTTACAGCTACCACGCTGCACCCGCTTATAGCACGTCGTCCTACACCGGGGGCAATGCGTCGTACGGCGGGACTGCTCGCAGCTACGGCGCCTCTGGCTCAGCCTATGGCTCGGGTCGTAGTTCGTACTCTGCTCCCACCACGACTTATCGTTCGTCGGGAACCTACAGTTCGGCGCCAACCTATAACGCCCGAGCAACCGCTCCAGCGGCGCCGCGTTATTCGGCTCCGTCTGCCCCGAATTATTCTGGCGGGGGGGGTAGCGGAGGCGGCCGTTACTCTGGCGGCGGAAGCGGCAGCAGATCACAGCCATCAACCGGCCATACCGGAGGCCACAGCCGCTAACCAGAAACCAGCACCGTAGTAATGAAGAGATGGGCGGCCAATTGAGTCGCCCGTTTCCATATGCGGAAGTCAGGGTACCGTTCCCCGCTCAATCCTTGATTCCATCGCCCCAACGCATACAGGCTCAGCAGCTTATAATCGAAAGGTGACGAGTTCCCTGGTTAAACAGGTCGCCGAGGCCAACTTCCCCACCCGCTGGGGGAATTTCCGTATCTTCGGCTTTGAAGGCGATTTTTGGACCCTGCCAGACGGTGTCTCTCCTGTGGATGCCGACCAGCGTGCGCGCGAAGGAAAGATCGACCGACGCAAGGAAGAGGCCGTTGCTCTGGTAATGGGAGACATTCATTCGGTCCCGCCACTGGTTCGTATCCACTCTCAGTGTCTGACGGGAGATGTGTTTGCCTCCATGCGCTGCGATTGCCGCCAGCAGCTCGAACTGGCACTGTCGCTCATCGCCGAGGCCGGGGCGGGCATTCTCCTTTACGAACAGCAGGAGGGCCGCGGCATTGGCCTGATGGCGAAAATCCAAGCTTACGAGTTGCAGGATAAGGGTCTGGATACGATCGAGGCGAATGAGAAACTCGGCTACGACTCTGACTATCGCCAATACACACTTCCCGCTGAGATACTGAAGCAGTTGGGCGTTAAGTCTGTGCGGTTGATCTCCAACAACCCCGACAAAGTCGCTGCACTGGAAAACGCCGGTATCAATGTGGTCGAACGCGTGTCGGCGGAAGTTGAGCCCTACCAGCACGCAGAAAAGTATCTGCAAACCAAGAAAGTCCGCATGGGACACCTGTTCACCAGCTTGTAAAAACAGTGGTGCAGATTAACGATTTCGATTCCCAATCGTGTTGCTTCATCTCAGTTCCTTCGCCACGGCCGCCCGATTCTTCACCGGCAGAAACTTCATGGCCGCCCACGCCAGGCTAACGTAAACTTCCCGCGACTCTGGCGTCTTGCGCAATGCCGTTAGATGGCGCCGTATGGTTGCGATATCCCCTCGCACCAGCGGTCCGCTAAATGCGGCTGCTGCGCCATGCTCCAGGTAATTGCTTAAGGTCTGCCGCAAGAGCGGGGCCGCCATGGTTCTGAGGTCCGACGGCTTGATCCCCGCCGCCTTGCCCACCTGCTCTAGCGAGGTCATCAGAGCGACCACCATGGGCGACGCGAAGGTGCCGAATACGTGATAGAGCGCCTTGTTCTGCGCCTTTATTGGAAACGTCGTTCCCCCAAGCTCGCCGACAATCTTTCTCGCGAGGCGGACGGCTGCTGCATCGCCCTCCACTCCGAATGGCACACCTGCCAGACGCGGCAGCGATTGGCGAACGAACGTCATGCTGGGATGTACCGATGCAGTCTTTGCTCCCTTCTCGCGTAGCGGTGACAGCACGTCGCTGGTGAGCGCCCCGCTGGAGTGGAAAACCGTCGTGCCTCTCCACTCTTGGGTCGGCGCGAGTCGCGCTGCGACGTCGGCAATCACGTCATCCGGAACTGTGATCCAGACCAGGTCAGAATCGAGCGGCGTCTGTCCGAAGACAACGATCTTTGCCTTCACCCGTCGAGCCAGCTTCACGGTCTCGCTCGGCACCCGCCTGCTGGAATGCACGACAAAAAAGTCGATTCTGAATCGTGCCAGTGCAAGGCTGAGAGCTAAGGCGGAGCCGAGATTTCCGGGGCCAACAAGGCTGACGGTGAGTCGCTCGGCGATGGCTTTTCGCATGGCGGCAGCATACCAAATCCGGGAATCCCAGTATGCTCCATCCCGCCCCCGACTGCTTTATATTGGAGATCATGCCAACCCGGAAAAACAGCACTCACCAGCCTCCCAGACCGCACCCTGAGAAATCCGCTTCCTCGCAGCCGCTGAAAGTTTTGTCATCCAAAACAGTTTTTAAGGGACGAGTTTTCAATGTCAGCCGGGACCGAGTGCAGGAACCCAACGGAGTCATGGCTGTTCGCGAGCTAATTCGCCATTCCGGGTCGGTCGTCGTGCTTGCCGCGGACGATTCCGGGCAAGAACCGTTCGTGCTGCTGGAGCGCCAGTACCGCTATGCAGCACAGGACTACATGATCGAGTTGCCGGCGGGACGAATCGATCCGGGCGAGGATCCCCTGACCGCAGGCAAGCGGGAGCTGCTGGAGGAAACCGGTTACACCGCGAAGCGGTGGAAGAATGCCCTGTTTTTTTACCCCAGCCCCGGCTTCTTGGAAGAAACCATGACCATTTTCCTGGCCCGCGGGCTCAAGCCCGGTAAGGCTCAACCTGAAGCTGACGAGCGGATTGAGCATGAGTTGCTCCCCCTGTCGCGTGTCGTAAGACTCATTTTGTCGGGGAAAATCCGCGATGGAAAAACAATCGCCGGGGTCCTCTGGTACAAGGAAGACTTGGATCGTCGAAGAAGGTAATGGCCGAGTGGATAATCGCACGTTAGCCAACCCGAACTTCACATGGATTGCATTAACTCCGCATTAATGCCCTTATGTTCTGGTATTGGGGCGAGTTTCTTGCGGTCCCGCCTATATACTCCGTTGACAACACCACAAACTTCTTACACAATCAACTTAGGCAGTTCAACAGGGGAAACTCCGATCCGCCAGCGCCCACATGAAAGTCTGATTCTTTCGGGAGTTCGGCTCGTTTGTTTCAACCTGCTTGACGCAATTCAGTAGCAGCACCCGTGAGTGGGGTGTAGGCGACTCACTGCCCGGAGGAAAGCAAAGTGAAATTGAAAGGAACCGTTAAATGGTTCAACAATGCGAAGGGTTTCGGATTTATCGGCCGCGAGGATGGTCCGGACGTTTTCGTGCACTACAGCGCTCTGACCAGCGAAGGCTACAAGAGCCTGCAGGAAGGCGATGTGGTCGAGTTTGAAATCGTTGATGGCCAGAAAGGGCCGCAAGCTGCAAACGTGGTAAAGGTGCAGTAGATTCGATCCGGTTCGCATCGGTCACTGGAGCCCAGCCCAAGAGGCTGGGTTTTTGCTTGCTGGAAGGGCAACGTCTCCGCCCTGCAGCGCTGTAACAATTGCGCAATCTCCAGGCCATCGCGCGATACAATTCCCTCGGGTGGAGCACGTGGATAATAGAACCATCGCAACCGTCTTCAACGAAACCGCGGACCTGATGGAGATTAACGGCGACGATTCCTTCCGCATTCGCTCCTACCGTCGCGCGGCTGAAACCATCGAGGGATTGCCGCAACAGGTGTCGCATCTTGCCGACGATCCTAAAAAACTGCTGGATATTCCTGGCATCGGCAAAGGCATGGCCGTCAACATCCAGGAGTTGGCCAAGTCCGGACAATTGCAACTGCATCGGGAACTGCTGGAGAAATATCACTCCTCTGTGCTGGAATTGTTCAAGATCCAGGGCCTGGGACCAAAAACGATCGCACTGATCTGGAGTGCTTTCCAGGTGAGCGACCTCGTAGGGGTTGAGAAGCTGGCGAAGGAAGGCAAGTTGCGGACTCTGCCGCGCATGAGCGAAAAGAGTGAGCAGAAAATCCTCAAGTCGATCGAGGATTACCGCCGCATCTCAGGCCGATTCCTGATCGACGAGGCAGATCGAACAGCGGAGAGGTTTGCCGATCACCTGAAGAATTTCAAAGGAATCGACGCGATAACCCCGGCTGGCTCCCTTCGCCGTGGCCGCGAAACCGTCGGCGATCTGGACGTGCTCATCACCGGCCCCTGCTGCGTGGATGACAAGCAACGCGCTGCGCTGATTGACGAAATCGTTCGCTTTCCCGGAATCGAGCAGGTGCTTGCGAAAGGAGACAATAAAGTCAGTTTCAAACTTCGGAATGGCTTACAGGTTGACGTCCGCACCCTTTCTCCGGATTCCTACGGCGCGGGTCTGCAGTATTTCACCGGTTCGAAGAACCATGGTGTTGCCCTTCGCCAGCGCGCACTGAAGATGGGCTTCACGCTGAATGAGTACGGCCTCTACCGGTTGAAAGACAACAAGTGGGTGGCCGGCAAGACCGAGGAGGACTTGTACCACAAGCTGAAGCTCGACTGGATCCCGCCTGAACTGCGCGAGAATACTGGCGAACTTGAGGCAGCCGAAAAGCACGAGCTGCCCGACCTGATCACGGTTCAGGACATCCGCGGCGAAGTGCACATGCACACCGTCGAGACAGACGGAAAGAACACGATCGAGGAGATGGCCGAGGCCGCCAAGCTGCGCGGCTACCAGTACATCGCCATCACCGACCATTCCAAGAATCTCGCCATGGCCAACGGGCTTGACGATAAGCGGGCCGTAAAGCACATCGCCCGCATCAATGCCGCAAATGATCAGATCGAAGGCATAACCGTCATGACGGGAATCGAAGTGGACATCCTGAGCGACGGTTCTCTCGATCTCTCCGATTCCGTGCTGGAGCAGATGGATGTTGTCGTCGCCAGTGTCCACTCTGCCTTCAACCAGGAGCGGGAGCAAATGACTGACCGCCTTCTTCGCGCAATCAGCAACCAGAACGTCGCCATCCTTGGACACCCGACAGGCCGCCTGCAGTTGCGCCGCGAGGCCTACCAGTTCGATTTCGAAGCGGTCCTGAAAACCGCGGCCGAGAAACAGGTTGCTATGGAGTTGAACGCCTATCCGGAACGCTTGGATCTCAATGATGTACACCTGCGTATGGCGCGCGACCGGGGAGTAAAGATCGTAATCAACACCGACGCGCACCATACCTCTCATTTCGAGAAGATCAAGTACGGGATTTTGCAGGCGCGCCGCGCGTGGCTCACCGCGAAAGACGTGCTGAACACGCTTCCCGAAAAGGACTTTCGGCGCGCGATGAAACACCACTGGCCAACAAACTAGGTGAGCCACGCCCCTTCGAAGCGTAAGCTGGACTTGCAACTCCACCGAGGAGGCGCCCATGACGGACACGAACTTCCCCAAACCAGGCGGCGATTTTGACGCCGGCCACGTCCCCATCACAGAAGAATTCGACAGCGCCAAGCGCACCCTTCCACCGGTCGCTCCCTTGGCGATCGCACTGCTAGTAGTCGTGGTGTTCGTCGTCGGCGTCGGGTATATCTTCCGCTCCAAACCCATCGCTCAGGGCCAGATCGACCAGGCCTTCGCCATGCAGCAAGCGGAAAATCCCTATTCCATGGTCCTGATGCAGGTGACGCTGCGAAACGTCGGGGACAAGCCTTTGTTCATCAAGGAAATCAAAGCCGACATCATGACCGACCAAGTCGAGTCCGCGGATGAGGCAGCGTCGGCGGTCGACTATGCGCGCTACTTACAGGCTTTTCCCGACTTGCAGATGTATGCCACCGAGCCGCTGAAGGTTGAGACCAAAATCGCGCCTGGGGGCGAGGCCCGGGGCAGCGTTATGGTCGCCTTCCCCATCACGAAAGAGCAGTTTTATGTACGGAAGGACCTGAACGTAACGATTTTCCCCTACGATCAAAAGGCCATCGTGCTCCACGAAAAGGGCGGCGCATCCGCAAAGTAGCCGCAACAGCGACAAAGCCACAGACTCGCTCTGGCTTTGTCCATTCTGTCTTCAGTCACAATTGCTACGGCGTGACCGGTTTGGGTGCGTTTTTCGGAGTGCTCAGATATCCGGTGATGCTGTTCTTGTCAGCCGAAAACACCACGACTTCATATAACAGGTGATCGCGCCCGGTATAGAACTGCAGCGGTTCTCCAACCGTGCGGTCTTTCTTTTCGATGGTCTTGTCGTCAGCCAAGACATTGAGAGTGAACCGGCTCTTCTTCGGATCTACCTTTTTCAATTCAAAGCTCACGGTCGAAATGGGCGTTTTTGCTCCCTTGCGTAACGTGAAGTCGAAATAATTGCGGTCTCCCCTGTGCTTCAGAACGTCCAGTTCAGCCGAGGTATGGGCAATTAATCCACTCTGGACACCAAGGTCGCCAATGGTGCGCTCCAGCTTCTGATTGGTTGCCTGCAATTCCGTCTGAGTCTTGGCAATGTCGGTCTTGGCGGCTCCGACTTCTGACTTCACACCGGTCACTTCCCCGCTGACGACGGCGATCTGCTGACCCTGCTGTGTCTGTTCGGCTTTCAGTTTGGCTTCGCCCGCCTTCTGTTGCCGCTCCAATTCAGACGCTCGGCGGGCGATTTCCTGTTTCGTCAGTCCTACCTCGGAAGTCAGCGCCTCTTTGAACTCTGATTTCGTAGTGTGCAGCCGCGCCGATAATTCCGTCTGGGCCGACTCAAGCGTTTGCTGCTTCTGGTCCACAGCATCCAAGCGGCCCTTCAAGGTGTACATAAAGTACAGGGAGGCCAACACGTAAATAAGCGCTACGCCGAGCAGTACGTATTTCAATATCGAGCTGTGGTCGGCACCGCCGCTGTGCGGGTGGGTTTCGACAGGGTTAGTCACGTCTTCTTCGTACATCAATCGTCCCTTTCGTTCAAATACTGAAACTTGAATGGCAACCAGTGCCTTCGATCCGAAGGTTGGAATTATTGCGATTGGCGCCGTGAACCGGCTTCTATGGACTACATGGTGATCAGTGCTAAACCGTCAAAAGTGACCCAGATGGCCAGAGACACGCTGGTTGTCCTTCTTGCATTATAGGCTCTTGTAAACCCGAATTGCCGTTCGAAGTTGCAATGGCTCCGCGGCTTGGCCCGAGCGCCGTTGCCCCTGCTCTACAATCTCCAGGTGAGAACTTGGGATGTAATCATCATTGGCGGCGGTGTAATTGGGCTGTCTTTGGCTTGGCGTTTACAGACCCTCGCACTGCATATCCTGGTAATCGACAAGCAACAACCCGCCCGCGAAGCCACTTACGCCGCCGGTGGCATGATCGCCAGTTGTGATCCGCACATTCCTCACGAACTTGGGCCGCTGGTAGCCGCCAGTGCCGGACTTTATCCGGAATTCGTGCGGAAACTGCACGACGATTCCGCTGAGCTTGCCGATCTTCGCGATGCTGGCACTATCGCTTACTTCGAGAGCGGCGATGGTTCCGAATGCGCTGGCGCTCGTCAACTCACGGACGCAGAAATCTCGCACATTGAGCCTTTGCTTCGAGCACGCGGCAACGCCTGGTTTCTGCCCGAACGCAGCGTCGATCCAAGGGGCTTGGGTCGCGCTCTGATACAAGCAGCCAAGCACCGTGGCGTGGACTTCGTGACCGGATCTCCAGTAGTCGAGGTGCTGATCGCGGACGGCCGTGCCGCTGGTGTCACCACGGCTCATACCGCCTACGCCGCGAGCGTCGTCGTAAATTGTTCCGGAGCCTGGGCTGCTCAAATCCTGCCGCTCTCCATTCCGACGCGCCCGGTCAAAGGCCAGATGCTTTGCCTCGTGCCCCAAGCCGAATCAACTCACCACGGATCGCTGATCCAGCACGTGGTGCGCACACCCGACGTGTACATCATTCCCCGCTCCGATGGTCGCATTCTGCTGGGCGCGACCGTCGAGGAGGCTGGATTCGACAAGCGAGCTGATTCCGACACGAGTCAGAGGTTGCGCCAAGCGGGACTCGATGCAGTTCCAGCTCTGGCTAACATGCGGATCCATGATGCATGGGCTGGACTGCGTCCTGGTACGCCTGACAACTTGCCCATCATTGGGGAGACGTCTTTGCCCGGCTATTACGCGGCTACGGGGCACTATCGCGACGGAATCCTGCTGGCGCCGATCACGGCACAAGTGATGGCAGAGCTAATCGTCGGTCGAAATCCCGGGTTCGATCTGCAGCCGTTTTCACCATTGCGCTTTGGGTGAGTTACGTTTGAGGCGTTAGATCGAAAACTCTACTTCAAACAGCTTTGTGGGATCTCGAGTTACTCCAGCGCTTCCGGCTCGAGCGCGATTCCCTTTTCGCCTGCCGCTTTGCGCTCCCAGTACTTGCGGACCCAGGCTTCCCAACTCTTGCCGGCGGCAGTATCGCGTCCGGTGAAGGCCACGGCAGCGATCTCAGAATAGGGTACCGAAATCTTCTGCGAGGAATTCTGCGGGATCAGCCGCACTACTGAGTTTGCGAGCGTTGATCCCTGGCGACGATCGAAGATGTAGCCCTCCACGCGATTGCCATCTCTGATAGTGATGGTGACATCTCCGCGGTAGTCGAACGCTTCCTCAAGCGCGTGGCGCAAGTCGTCCTCGGTCGCAAGTTCCGGAACCCAGCCTTCGATCTTATGGTGCTCGCGCCCCTCGACAACTTCCAGTTCGTCTGCCGTCAGATTGCGTTGTGGTTCGCTCATGCCCGCGACTCCTCAAGCTGCTCGGAGTCGCTGGCGATCTGCACCAGCGGATTGTAGGAATGCACGGGGCGAATGTGTTCCTGCAATATCGCCTCGGCCCCAGGATCCTTGTACCTGCTGGAAAACGTGGCGCTAACCGTGCCCAGGAAACCCCGCAGCGATCCAAACGTGTCGTTCACCGCGGAAGCTTCATAGCCGCTATGCACCATGCAGTTGGCGCACTTGGGGTTACCCGACTCGGTGCCGTAGTTGGCCCACTCAGTTGCCTGCATCAGTTCGTCGAAGGTGTCGGCGTATCCGTCCTGCAAGAGATAGCAGGGTTTCTGCCAACCAAATAGGTTGAATGTCGGCATGCCCCAAGGCGTACACGGATAGTCGCGCTTGCCCATCAGGAACTCAAGAAACAGCGGCGACTGGTTGAACACCCACTTCGCTTTGCGGTTCGCCAGCATGGCCCGAAACAGCCGGCGAGTGCGGGCGCGTCCCAGGAAATGCTGCTGGTCGGGCGCCTTGTCGTACGAGTAGCCGGGTGAGAGCATCATGCCCTCGACTCCGAGATCCATCATCTCGTCGAAGAAGGCGCGCACGCTGTTGGGGTCGGCACCGTCGAAGAGAGTGGTGTTCGTCGTCACGCGGAACCCGCGAGCCAGCGCTTCCTTCATTCCGTCGATCGCGATGTCGTAGCCGCCCTCGCGGCAAACCGAGAAATCATGGCCTTCGCGCTGGCCGTCAACGTGCACCGAAAAGGTCAGGTACTTGCTGGGCTTGAACAGGTCGATCTTTTCCTTGAGCAGGAGAGCATTGGTGCATAGATAGATGTACTTCTTGCGAGCAACCAGTCCCTCAACGATCTCCGCGATCTGGGGATGCATCAGCGGTTCGCCGCCCGGAATCGAGACCATTGGAGCGCCACACTCATCCACCGCCCGGAAGCACTCCTCGGGCGACAGGTTTTGCTTCAGGACATGTGCCGGATACTGGATCTTGCCGCAACCGGCGCAGGCCAGGTTGCAACGGAACAACGGCTCTAGCATCAAGACTAGCGGATAGCGCTTGCGGCCCTTGATCTTCTGGTTGAGGACGTAGGTGGCCACCGTCCACATCTGCGAGATTGGTACACCCATTGGGCTGAATTCCTAACTGGGAGAATAAGAACGCGAACTCTCTTTCGCTTTTGTACTCGATTTGTGCGAGAATGTCAATCATACAAACCAGCGCAGAAACTAATGGACTATAGAAATCAATTAGATAGCACCGAACAAACGAGCGCCGTAGCGACTGCGTCACGCCGATCTCCCGTCCAGTTCCGCAGCCAGCAAACCGTACAGCGTGTGCTCGATGCCGCCAGCGCCCTGCTCAGTCAGATGCCGCTGGAAGACGTCACGACCACGCGGATCGCGACCGAGGCCGGACTGTCGATTGGAGCTCTGTACCGCTTCTTCACCGACAAACAGACCATCATCGACGCCATCGCGGTTAGCCACGTCGAGCAGTTCAAGGCCGAACTAGAGTCGAGCGTGATGAAGAGCCTTGAGCGGCAAATGGCCGACTTCGCCAGCTTCAATCCGACAAACCTGCTGAATGAGGTGATCGACGCGTACGTGATTTATCTCGACGCGCATCCGGATTTTCGAGCGATCTCGTTGGGACGCCACGTTAGCCCGGCGACCAAAGAACGCGAGGCCTCGCCCAGTGTGGGTCTTCCCGCCTTATTGAAAAGCTTCATGCTGCAACGCCTGGGGATTCCCAACACTCCGGAGCTCGACTTGATGTTGCGTGTCGTCAGCGAGGCAGGCGAGCGCCTGATCGCCTTTGCTTATGAGCAACCCGCGCGCGAAGAGCGCGACCAGGTCATCGCAGAGATGAAGCGCATGCTGTCGGGCTATCTCTTCCCTGGCCAAAACGCCTGATGCCAGTAGCCAATTCGCAGCACTGAGCCACTCCACGTCTTCCGGGAAGTGGGTCTCCGAATCGCGCTCAGGGTTTGCTTGCCTTGGCGGCAGCGGGGGCTGATTGTACGTCCGCTACTCCCATTGTTCCGGTCGCTTCATCGCGCACGACAACGCGAAGATGAGAGACCGTCGCATCTACCGGCACATTGAAATTTACGGTCCTCGGACTGCCTTCCACAGCGGCCGCGTTTCGCGACGGTAGATTGGCGCTGAAGTGATGGCTCTGAACCACCATTGGTGACCGCGACTTCGCAAATGACGCCGCAGTGGCGGTAAAAGAACATTCTCGCCTCCCGTCCGGAAGCGGCTTCCAAGTGAGGTCACGCGGATCGACCTTGACTGAGAGTTCTTGAGAATTGGGCTCGCCAGGTATCGGCGCAGCGAACGCGCTGATGTGGATGCCAACGTGCAAAACTGGATTGCCAAGGGCCTGTTCCACCTGATCGGTGATCTGCGCCGCTGTCGGAGCCGGCGGATCGGCCACAGCAAAGTAGCCGACACGAGTTCGTGCCTCTACTCCGGAACGGTTTACCTTCACTGAGATATTGCGAAACTTTCCATCGAAATTGTGATTGCGTGGGTAATAGGAGAGCGTGTAGTAGTGGGCGCCATCAGCGGAGCTCGCCGCGATTTCTGCATCGAGATCGTTCCGCCCCCAAAACGACTTACCGCCGGTCTCCCGCGCAAAGCGCCGCAAGGCTAAATCCGGAAAGTTCATGCTTCCCCGTCCGGCCATCGTCTGCAGGTACTCGCCCAGCGCTTGCCTGGTTGGTCCGAGAACTGAGTCGTCGCTAATCGTTCGACTGCCGGAGACTTGCGCAACGCCGCTGGCGGAGTCGGTGTTCGAGGGGACGCCACGCGGGTCAACTGTATAGACCGTCATCCGCGCATGCAACAACTCGACCGAGAGCCTCCGAATGGTGTCGAATACATAGTCTTGCGTGCTGTTACTAACGAACAAGTTCGAGAGAAGCGGAAATCCTGGGCTGATCCAAATGATATTGCTTCGGATGCTCGATCCTGCGTAGGCAGAGGCGATGCTTTGCAAAGCTGAGAGCGAAATCCATATCCGCTCCGTGTCGTGGCCACTCCCTGCGAGCATGAGACGCGACGGGATCTGAGGCCGATGGTGATCAAGTGCCGCCAGGAGCGCATCGCGATCGCGAGTCGTTTCGTGCAGTGTGGTGAGGCCCTGCTCCGTCAGTGCGAGCAGCAACGTGGGACTCTGCAGTTGCGCCTCCTTCCGGCAAAGGAACTTTCCGATTCGATGCTGCGCGTAGGCCAGGTCCCCAAACCGCGCATTCAGTTCATCGAGCACAATGATGTCCTGAGCGCTAGCGTGGAACTGGCCGTCAATGCCTGCCAGATGTGAGGAATCGAAGGTAACAATCGTTTGCTCTTGGCCTTCTTCAAACAACTCGAGGTCTTGCCTTGTCAGTCCTTCGACCGGTCGACCGCTACTGTCGGTAACAACAACATCAAGAACGACGGCCCGAGTAGTGGTGTGCAGGGTTATATCCGGAAGCGCTGATTGGTTCGAGGCAGTCTGGGGGGAAGCCGCAGTGACCGGCAGAGCGCAGCAGTTAGCAACAGCACAGAAGCTTATAAACCACAGAACGCTCTTGGAATGGATAATCATCCGCACCCGATGCGCGACCATGCCGCTATTGCAACCTGAGTCGCTCGGCGTGTCAATGTTCAACCGACGTCGTTCAATTGACGCCGGGCATAAATGTGTCGATACTGCGCTAAACTAACACCTTCTGTCACTGGGTGGAAAAGTTGGCCATCACACATTGCAAGTTCAACCTGCCCTGTACCATCCTCGCCGGAATCGTAATTCTGACTGCGCTGCTAGTTCTGCCTGCCGCTATTTCCGCATCGGAGAAGCCCGTCTGCACTCTTCCTGACTGTGACCAAGCCAAAGTCTTCTTTGCTGAGTTTCAGAAAGCCATCGACGCCAATGAGCGGCAAGAGGTCGCCGGAATGGTGAGTTATCCGCTCCACTCATACCGCAACGGCAAGGCGACGGTCATCAAGACTAAGGCCGGCCTGCTCGCCCACTACGACACCGTCTTCTCCCCGGGCACGCGCTGCGCCATCAAAACTGCCACGCTTGATGACGTTTGAGGTAACTGGCGCGGCTTCACCGTGAGCGCTGGGGTGATCTGGTGGGACCGCATCCTACCTCACACTGTTATCCGCAATGGCGCGATCCAGCCCTCCGACCTGATCAGGTATCCCTTTGGAGTATTTGGCGTGAATCACTCACCCGAAACGGACAAGGCCTGCGCAGAAGCTGCGTCAGCGACGCCTGGATAACAACCGCAGTTTGGTACTCGGTTCTTGTCCTCAGCGATCTGTGACGGGGGCCTCCCGTCCTTTCAACAGCGTCTTCCAGCAGCGGTTGACCCCGAACCAGTACGAAAGTTCACGATAATCAACCGCATGGAAAATAGCGATGTCAGCGTCTTTGCCTGGGAAGAGGCTTCCCTTCCGGTCTTGCAGTTGAAGCGCACATGCGCCGTTAATAGTTACGGCGGAGATAGCCTCGGCAGGCGACATCTTCATGTGAGTACACGCGCCGGAGAGCACGAACGGCATGGAGGTAGTGGGCGAGGTGCCGGGATTGTAGTCAGTCGCCAGGGCGACGGCGACTCCAGCGTCGATGAGTTTTCGGGCCGGAGGAAATGTGCTGAGGCCCAGAAAATAGTTAGCGGCCGGCAGCAACGTGGCGACGGTGTCGAGGTTCACGAGAGCAGCGATGTCGGCGTCGTTAACTTGGTCCATGTGGTCGAAGCTGGCAGGACGAAACTGATTGAATACGTCGAGTCTGGTTTCCGTGAGTTGGTTCACGTGGGCGCGCGTCTTCAGTCCGTTCGCGACAGCGGCACGAAGAATGAGGATTGATTGCTCGGTCGTAAAGGCCCCGCGCTCACAGAAGACATCAACGTACTTGGCCAGGGCTCGTCGCGCCGCCTCGGGAATCATTTCGTCGCAGACGATGCGGACATACTCATCGGGATCATCGCGGTATTCGGGCGGCGGAACGTGTGCCCCCAGCAACGTCGCCACCACCGTGCCCGGCCATCGCTGCGCGGCCTGCTGAATGGCTTCCAGGGACTTCAGTTCGCTATCGAGGCTGAGACCGTAACCCGACTTGGCTTCGACGGTGGTCGTACCGTGAGCGGCCATTTCTACGAATGCCCGCAGAACGCGATCCGCGAGTTCTTCGGTCGATGACTCGCGAACGCCACGAATGCTGGCGCGAATTCCTCCTCCAGCCTGGGCAATCTCTTCGTAGCTGGCACCAGCGATGTGTTTCTCGAAATCGATGAGGCGCGGCGCGGCGAAGACCGGATGCGTATGGGAATCAACGAATCCCGGCAGCACAACCTTGACCGTGCAGTCGATCGCTTCGGCTTTCTTTGCCAGCGCGTGCTTCGCAACTTCGTCCGTCTTGCCAACTGCTACGATCTTTCCGTCCGCAATCAGGACGGCACCGTCTTCGACAATTCCCAGGTCCCGCAGTTCCGCGCCGCGGCGTGGAGCGTTGCCGCCGCGCAACGTGAGAAGTTGCGATGCGTGAGTAAGCAAGATCGGACGCAGAACCTGCGGCTCGAGGTGCGTCACTCGCCGTTTCCGCTCATCGGAATCTTGATTCCCTTCTCCTGCGCGAACTGCTTTGCCTCGTCGTACCCCGCATCAACGTGGCGGGCGACTCCAATACCGGGATCGTTGGTCAGCACGCGCTCAATGCGTTTGGCCATATCGTCGGTGCCGTCGGCGACCGTCACCTGCCCGGCGTGCTGCGAGTAGCCGATGCCCACGCCGCCGCCGTTGTGAATCGAGACCCATGACGCGCCGCTGGCAGTGTTGAGTAGCGCATTCAGTAGGGGCCAATCGGCGATCGCATCGCTGCCGTCCTTCATGGATTCGGTCTCGCGGAAAGGCGACGCGACCGAGCCACAATCAAGGTGGTCGCGTCCCATGACAATCGGCGACTTCAGTTTGCCCTGCTTCACCAGGTTGTTCATGGCCAACCCAAACTCGGCGCGCTCACCGTAACCCAGCCAGCAAATACGCGAAGGAAATCCCTGGAACTTGATCCGCTTGCGCGCCAAGTCGATCCAGCGGCTCAACACGCGGTCCTGCGGAAACATCTGCAGGACGAGGTCGTCGGTGGTGTGAATATCCGCAGGATCGCCTGACAGCGCCGCCCAGCGAAACGGGCCGCGACCTTCGCAAAACAGGGGGCGAATGTAGGCCGGAACAAATCCGGGAAAATCATAGGCATTCTTCACGCCGTGTTCGAAAGCGAAAGTCCGGATGTTATTGCCGTAGTCGAACGTCACCGAGCCCATCTTCTGGAGCTTCAGCATGCCCTCTACGTGGCGCGCCATGGTGTCGAGCGACTTCTCCAGGTACGCCTTGGGATCGGTCTTGCGCAGTTCCTGCGCAGCTTCCAGCGTCATGCCGCCGGGCACATAGCCATTCAGCGGGTCGTGCGCTGAGGTCTGGTCGGTCAGGATGTCAGGCACCACTCCGCGCTCGCCGAGTTCGGGAATGACATCGCCGCAGTTGCCAACCAGCCCAACCGAGATGTTCTCCTTCTTGCGGACAGCGTTCTTCAAGATGCGTAGCGCTTCATCCAGCGAGTTGACCATGAAGTCGCAGTAACCGGTGCGCAGGCGCTTCTTGATACGCTCGGGATCGACCTCGATGCCCAGGTAGCATGCGCCCGCCATCGTGGCGGCCAAAGGCTGGGCTCCACTCATTCCGCCCATGCCGCCAGAAACAATTAGCTTCCCTGCGAGATCGCCCCCCAGGTGTTTCTCCCCTGCGGCGCAAAACGTTTCGTATGTGCCCTGGATAATGCCCTGCGATCCGATGTAGATCCACGACCCGGCAGTCATCTGGCCGTACATGATAAGGCCCTGCTTCTCCAACTCGTTGAACTTCTCCCAATTCGACCAGTGGCCAACCAGGTTGGAGTTGCAGATCAGCACGCGCGGCGCGTATTCGTGGGTGCGGAAAACCGCAACCGGCTTACCCGATTGCACCAGCAGCGTCTCGTCGTTTTCAAGTGAGCGCAACGAGTTCACGATGGCGTGATAGCACTCCCAGTTGCGCGCGGCGCGGCCCGTGCCACCATAAACAACAAGGTCCTGCGGGCGCTCGGCGACCTCTTCATCGAGGGTGTTCATCAGCATGCGCATGGCGGCTTCCTGCGCCCATCCCTTGCAGGAGAGCTGGTTGCCGCGCGGCGCCTTGATCGGGGTGTAGGAGGTGATGGGCGAATCGATGGCGACTGACATAACCCAAGAATGTTAGTTGTCGCGGCGATAGAGCGCAAACTGCGGGCGTATGTCCTGCGATTTACGGCGGTCAGGAATTGTGGCCGACAGAAAAATCGGGGAGCGGCTGTTTGACCGTCTCCCCACTCTCTCCGATCAGGTTTGCGATTGCACGAAGATTAGCTGAATCAATTGTGACGTACATCAGCGTGCGATGAATGCGGGGTTAAATGTCGGTAAACATGAGTGCGACCAATTGCGTTATTGGAAGGAAACTCGTCGTCGCGACCGCGCGACGGCAACAACGCCTCTAGTTGCGGCCCAACTCGCGCACGAACTCCACCAACGAGCGCACGGGAGTTCCCGATGGCCCTTTGGCGATCCACGGCTTGCTGTCTTCAATCCAGGCCACTCCGGCGATGTCGAGATGGATCCACGGAGTGTCGCCGACGAATTCCTTGAGGAACATCGCGGCGGTGACGGCGCCGCCCCAGCGGCCGCCACTGTTGACGATGTCGGCGATGTTGGACTTGATCATCTCGCGATATTCCTCGTCGACGGGCAGCCGCCACATCTTTTCGCCTGACGCTTTCAGCGACTTGCTGAAGCCCTCGTAAAACTCGTCGTCATTGGAGAAGATCCCGACGTTGATCATGCCCAACGCCACGACGCATGCGCCAGTCAGGGTGGCGGCGTCGATCAGGTGGGTCGCGCCCAACTGCTTTGCGTAATGCAGGCCATCAGCCAGGACCAGTCGACCCTCGGCATCGGTGTTGATGATCTCGATCGACTTTCCTGACATCGCAATTTGCACATCGCCCGGCTTCTGGGCGGCGCCGGACGGCATGTTCTCGGTCGCACACACGATGCCGATCACGCGCACGTTGGGCTTGAGTTGCGCGATAGCGCGCATCGCCCCGATCATCGACGCGCCCCCGGCCATATCGTACTTCATTTTCTCCATGCCATCGGAGGGCTTGATGGAGATTCCGCCGCTGTCGAACGTGACGCCCTTCCCAACAAGCCCGAGGACAGGCTTCTCCAGAGCGCCTGCCGGCTCGTGCCGCATGATGATCAGACGTGGCTCTTCCTCCGAGCCTTGCGCCACGCTCCAAAATGCGCCCATCTTCAGTTCTTTAATCTTTTCGGGCCCATAGATTTCGCATTGCAGACCCGTTTCCTCACACATTTTCTTGGCGCGATCTGCAAGGATCGTGGGCGTCATACGATTACCCGGCTCGTTGACCAGGTCGCGGGTAAAGTTCTGCGCCTCGCCGATGATGGTCCCAATCTCAATCGCGGCCTGTAGCGATTTCCCGTCGGACTTGGCGGATGCAATCACCACCAGATCGTCGATCGTTTGCTCCTTGCGATCGCTCTTGTAATAGTCGGCATCAAAGGTGCCAACCAGCGCGCCTTCAGCAATGGACTTCGCTGCGTCCTCCGCGTTGAAGCTGACGCCAGTCGGCACGGCCAAGGCGAAACCCTTCAAGTCTCTCCCTTTGACCGTGCGCACTGCAGTTCCGGCAATCTTACGTAGGTCGGAAGTGGAAAACGTCTTGGCCTTTCCGCCGCCAATCAGCAGAAGCCGTTTGGCCCTGAGCCCTGCTGGCTTATGCAGCAGCGTGACTTCCAACATTTTGCCGGTGACTTCGCCAGACGCCACGAGGTCGGCAGCGGCGGCCAGCACCGCCGAGTCGTCCGACAGGATCTGTGGCTTGGGCTTGTCTTTATCGCCGTTGCCGTTCTTTTCAGCGGTATCGACTACGGCAACAACTAGACATTCGGTTTCAAATTGCGAGGGTGTATCGGTATGAAGAGTGATTTTCATTTTTAGTCCTATTCAAATATTACGATTTGCGGCTTCGCGCCATTGCCTCTCGCGCTTCCTTATCGGCGGTTTTCCGGCGCTCAGTCTCGCGCTTGTCCCAGTGCTGCTTGCCTTTGGCGAGCGCTATCTCCACTTTGGCCTTGCCGTTGCGAAAATATAACCGCGTCGGAATCAAAGTCAGCCCCTTTTGCTGGGTCTTGCCGATCAGTTTGTTCAACTCGCTCTTGTGAACCAAGAGTTTTCGCGTGCGCAAGGGCTCATGATTGAAGATGTTGCCATGTTCGTAGACGCCAATATGCGCATTGATGAGCCAAAGCTCGCCATCTTTCACCAGGCCGTAAGCGTCCTTAAGGTTGGCGCGTCCGGACCGAATTGACTTGACTTCGGTGCCACGCAGGGCGATACCGGCCTCGAATTTTTCCAGCAGAAAGTAGTTATACGAGGCGGAGCGATTGACCGCGGCATCGCGCAAGCCGCTGGCCGTGGGATCGCGCCGGCCCTGCTTTTCCTTCTCCGGACGACCTGTGGACTGAGGCGGACGGGCCATGATAAATAGCTCGCACGAGTGCGAATCTCGTATGCTAACACACGGTGAAATCACATAGATATCGCGAGTCGGGATGCTATAATCGCCCCGATTCGGACAGTTGCTATCGTGACGATCAAACTCATTTTGTGGAGGGTTGGATCGCTTACGTTTTGGGCGGGCAGAAGTCTGAATTGCGTACCGGAACCCCATTTCTGGCCAACAATGAGTGTGGTCCGGCAAACCCAGTCTTAAGGAACCTGATGAAACGGCTCACCCGTGTTCTGGCTTTGTTACTCATATTCGGCTCTCTGCCCGTGGCCGCTACTGACAAAGCCAAGGCGCTTTATAAACAGGGCCTCGACGCAGAAATGCGGCAGGACTACGAGACGGCTTACAACTTCTACCATCAGGCCTACGAACTTAAACCTAGCGATATCGGCTATCGCGCATCGTTCGAGCGGATTCGCTTTTTCGCGTCCGCCTCGCACGTCCATAAGGGCCAGTTGTTCGAGAAAAGCGGCAAGCTGCAGGAAGCTCTGACCGAGTTCGAACAGGCCATTTCGATAGATCCTTCCAGTTTCATCGCGCAGCAGGAAGCCAACAAGGTGCGCCGTGCGCTGAAGGAGACTGAACAACCCAGTCAGCCGACCCCGAATGAAGCTGCGCAATCTGCCCTGCATAAGCGCATGGAGGAGGCGGGCGGACCGGTCGAGCTTGCTCCCATCGCCAATACCCCGATTACGCTGAAGCTGAGCGAGGATTCTAAGACCGTCTACGAAACTATCGGGAAACTGGCCGGCATCAACGTATTGTTCGATCCGGACTACACCTCGCGTCGCATTCGCGTGGAGCTCAACGGAGTCACGCTGCAAGAGGCCTTGGAGATTACGGCCCTGGAGTCCAAGACGTTCTGGCGTCCGGTTACCCCGAATACGATCTTTGTCGCCGCCGATACGCCTGCCAAGCGCAAGGAGATCGAGCAGAGCGTAATCCGGACCTTCTACCTGTCCAACCTGTCGCAGCCCAACGAGTTGCAGGACCTGGTCAACATTCTTCGCACTCTGCTGGACACGCAACGCTTGCAGCAGTTCCCTTCCCAACAGGCAATCGTGGTCCGCGGAACCCCCGACCAGATTGCGCTGGCCGAAAAACTGATCGACGATCTAGACAAGTCGCGTCCGGAAGTCGTCGTCGATGTCGTCATCATGCAGGTGCAGCGCAACAAGCTGCGCAATCTGGGAATCACTCCGCCGCAGAGTGCATCGGTTGCACTGGTGGATAACAACAGTACGACCACCTCCACTTCTGGTACGAATGTGGGCACCGGCAACGGCACGGTTTCTACGACCACGGGCAGCACCACCGGCAGCATCAACTTGAACACCCTGGCGCATCTGAACGCGACGAACTTTCAAGTGACGATCCCGCCCGCGACAGCGACGTTTCTGTACAACGACAGCAACACCAGAATTTTGCAGCAGCCACAGATTCGTGCTCTGGACGGACAAAAAGCTTCGCTCAAAATCGGCCAGCGGGTTCCCGTGGCTACCGGTTCGTTTCAGCCCGGAATCGGTGGTGTCGGCATCAATCCCCTGGTCAATACGCAGTTCAATTACATTGACGTCGGCGTAAACATCGATGTCACGCCCCATGTGCATGGAACCGACCAGGTCACCCTGAAATTGTCGATGGACATCTCGGCCGTCGATTCCTATCAGAATATCGGCGGAATCCAGCAGCCTGTGATCGGCCAGCGCAAGATCGAGCACGAAATTCGCATGCGCGAGGGCGAGGCCAACATCATGGGCGGAATCCTCGAGGAGACGGAAAGCAAATCGATCAACGGCATTCCTGGACTCGCGTCGATCCCGTTTTTCCGCTACTTCTTCTCCACCGAGAGCAAGCAGCGCTCGGACAATGAGCTTGTGTTCATGCTGATTCCGCATATCGTGCGCGCCCAGGATGTATTCGACAGCAATACCCGCGCCATCGATGTGGGAACGGCAAACGCGATTTCGTTGCACCGCTCCAGCGCTCCGGCTACGGAGCCGCCTGCGACTCAACCGGGCAAGCCAGGGACACCAGCTCCACCTCAGGCGGGTGTTCCCCCTTCCGACCAGGCGGCAACTGCCCCGGCGGGTAGCGCTCTCGTAAGCTTCGATCCTCCTTCGTTGAGCCAGGCAGTGGGAACGACCTTTGCGGTCAACATCAATTTGACGGGCGGCCAGAATGTATATTCTGTTCCCCTGCAAGTTCTGTATAACCCGAAAGTTCTGCAGTTGCTGAACGTATCCAACGGTCCGTTGCTACAACAGGACGGTCAGGCAGTCGCCCTCGTTCACCGTGACGACAGCATGATGGGGATTTTGCAGATCACCGCTTCCCGGCCCCCTGGAAGTAATGGCATCACCGCTGACGGACAGTTGTTCACGTTGACATTCCAGGCGAAGGGTCTGGGGCAGGCGACGTTGAGCATCAATCGTGCCACCCTGAAAAACGGAAGCATGCAGAACATCCCGGTAGGCGGCTCGCAAGCGATTGTGACGGTTCACTAGGGCGATCCGTACGGTTAGATTGAGCCCCGTTGCGTGAATTCAACTATGCGCGGTTGCATTGCGAGTTCGTTTCCAGCCCAATCCCAGAATCTGATGGGAAGGACTAGAATTCAATCCGTGGGAACTACTCATTCCGGTACTGCCGGTGTTCCGCAAAGAGCCCGCTGGCAAGGGGGCGGATTGCCTGGGTGGAAGATTCTGTTGTTTCGCGGAGCTCGGCGAAGGGGATTCACCGTAGTCGAGTTGATCGTCGCCATGACGATCCTCATGATCCTGACTGCGGCTGCGGTCCCGATTGTCCGAGTGACAATCCAGCGCAATAAGGAGCGGGAGCTTCGGCGCGCGCTTTGGGAGATGCGTGACGGCATTGACCGCTATAAGGATGCGGCCGACCGTGGAGCGTTTCAGATCAAACTCGACAGCCAGGGTTACCCGCCAGATCTCGAAACACTCGTCAAGGGTATCGATTCCAACGGCAAGAAGTTGCGTTTTCTGCGGCGGATTCCCGTCGATCCCATGACCAGCAAGACCGAGTGGGGCCTGCGATCCATGCAGGACGAGGCTGACTCGGATTCGTGGGGAGGACAAAACGTCTTCGACGTCTATACCAAGTCGGAAGGCACAGCTCTCGACGGTTCGAAGTACAAGACGTGGTAGCTTTGTTGTCAGAAAAAACAATTGCGATCATGAACCGGCGCTCACGACAACGCGGATTCACCCTGATCGAGCTGATGGTGGTGATCAGCATCATCGTCATCCTGATGTCGGTAGCAATTCCACGCTATCAGGCATCGATCTTGCGGGCCCGGGAGACCGTGCTGCGCGATGACCTCTACACCCTTCGATCTGTCATTGACCAGTACACACTGGACAAACAAAAAGCCCCGCAATCCTTGCAAGATGTGGTTGACGCCGGCTACCTGAAGCAACTTCCCAGGGACCCGTTCACCAATTCACGAGACACGTGGGTACCGGTGACCGATGAAAGCATCATGTCGCCAGACCAGTCGCAACCCGGCATCATCGACGTGCACAGCGGCAGCGAGCAGAACTCGAGCGAAGGTACGGCCTACAGCAGTTGGTGACGTCGCACATACTGAGCCCGTGGTCACTCCGTTTTTCGTGCTTCGGCCTCAGCCAACCAGCCACGGCGTAGCTTCTCTTCCGGGACATTCGACATATAGGGCTTGACATCCAGGATGGGCGTGCCATCGAGCATATCGACGCCACGGACGCGCAGCCGTGGGCCTTCGCGACCTAGCAACTCGACAATCGTAAGCGCGATCGGATTAGGACGCCGCGGGGAGCGGGTTGCGAACACACCGTGCGGGCGACCATCAGCGGGCGTTTTGCCGTACAACTCAAATCCCTGGGAACGATCGAAGACCCATAGAACGACGAGGTGCGAAAAGCCCTCGATGTCAGTCAATCCGGCTTCAAACTCCGGCAGGATTTCGAGATCCCCCTCGGCCTCATGCTTTGCGCCCAGGCCCTTGGGGACCTGACTGGTTTCGAAGTACGGCGTGCGAACGAAACCAATCGGCCGCGGCGTAAACATTGCGTATGACCCTCCGGCGCCATCTTACGCTAACTCGGACAGCGCAAAGCCGCTCACATCACGGTCGGCGCGGTGATTCCCATCACTCCCAACAGCGCGATCAATTCACGGTGGACGACAGCCGCGGTGGCCAGCAGAAACTTCTTTCGCGCTTCGTCGGCTTCGTTCAGGATGTGGTGGCGGTGGTAGAAGTTGTTGAACTGCTGTGCTAACTGAAATGCATGCTTCGCAGCGTAGGCCGGCTCGGTTGTGGCTATGCATTGCTCGATTACCGATGACGTCTTCCCGGCCAATAGCCAAAGCTCCCAGATCTCCGTGCCGCTGTCCTCGGCAAAAAAACGAGCGTAGCCCAAGTCAGCCGCGAGCGCTTGCTCGGGCTCCACTCCAGCATTGCGGAAGATGTTGGTAGCGCGCACCACAGCGTATTGTGCGTACGGGCCGGTTTCGCCCTCGAAAGCCAGCGCTTCCTTGAAGTCGAAGGCGATCACCGATTGCTTGGTGAACTTAAGCATGAAGTAGCGCAGCGCGCCGATGGCTATCTGTTTTGAGACCTGCAAGCGCTCCGCATCGTCGAATTCGGGGTGGCGGCTGTCGACTTCTGTCTTGGCCGCGGCAATGAGAGCATCGAGCAGGTCGTCGGCCTTGACACCGAACCCCTTGCGGCCCGAAACCTCGATGTAGGACTTCGCTTGATCTTCTGTACTCACGTCATACCCGAGATCCATCGCGCAGCGGGGAGTGAGGGCCACCATCTCGTAGGAAAAGTGGGTATAGTGCGCGGCCTCCTCGGGATGGCCCAGCAGCCGGATGGCCTCGACCACCGTGTTCTGCGGATCGCTCTGGCGCGAGTCGATTACGTTGTAAATCGCGGCAACACTTCCGAAATGGGGATGCTCCGCCTCACCGTGCTCGGCGGAAATCCAGCATTCGTGGCCGTTCGGATAGAGAAAGAACTTCTGGTATCCGAAGTCGCGGCCAAGCAGCCCAAACTTCCACAAGTGGTAGGCGATGTCCTTGCCGACGTAACCAACTGTTCCGTTCGAACGCACGATGACTTTCGCGTCTTCGTCAGGGCCGGTCTTGGCTTCTGTATCCGCGGACTCCGGTTCAACATCGCGCGTGGCGTTCGCCTTGGTCGAGCCGACAGGGCGGGTCATGACCCAGCAGCCCTTGTTCTTGCCTTCGGTCTCGAAGTACAGCACTCCCTTGTCCTTGAGCTGCTGGAAGGCTAGATCCCAGAAGTGCAGGTGCAGAATCTCGCTCTCCCGCGGAAGGAAGTCGTACTCGATATCGAGCCGGTCCATGGTCTCAAGATGACGCCTCAAGACAGCCGTCGAAACCAACGCCGCGATAGCAGCCATCTCGTTATTTCCTAGCTCGATGGCATGCAATATCTCGAGTCGTGCTTTAAGATTCTGCTTGTCTGCCTCGTACCACTGCGACACGCGCGCATACAGGTCCCAGCAGTAGTAATCAAAACGCGGACTGGAGGCAATCAGCTCCTCGATCTCGGCCTTGGAAAGCTTCGCTAAGTAGACAAATCCGACCACAACGTCGGCTACTTGCACGCCGGTGTTGTCGATGTAGTTCTGAATATCCACCGCATGTCCGGCGGCTCGCAGCAGGCGGACGAACGTATCGCCCAAAATGGCATTACGCAGATGGCCGATGTGCGCGGCCTTGTTGGGATTGATGCTGGTGTGTTCCACCAGAATCTTGCCAGTCACGTTGGCCGCGCCTTCCGCTGTACGGTCGGTTACCGCGATTGCGCATTCGCCGGCTAGCGCCTGCGCGGCCTTGTCACGAGTGAGGCGGGCGTTGATGTATCCCGCGCCGGCAACCTCGAACTTCGCAAAGCCGTCGAGCGGCGGAATCTCGGCGACAATTTCTTCCGCGATTTTGCGCGGAGCCTTTCGCAACTCCTTGGCGAGTTCAAAGGGAAACGGCATGGCAAACTCGCCCATTTCGATCTTGGGGGGCTGATCGATGGCGATGTTCGGCAGGTCGATCTGGTACTTCTGGCGGAGGAATTCTCGGACGTGGGTGGCCAGTTGTTTCTTTCGCTTTAGATACACGTTTGCGCTCGGTCTCTCTCGCTGCTCTGGGCCCATTCGCTGCGGGCTTGCGGGACATGACGTTGACTCGCAAATAGCTGAGGAAAAAGGTGATTATAACAAACGCCTGAAGCGGCGCGGTTTGACGGTGATCGCACCGTTACCTATGATGAAAGTTCCCACCAGGCATCTGGCAGAGCGCCGGAGCGGCATGCCAGCGGGCGGCTTCCATGCGAATTGCATACCTTGACGGATTTTCCGGCATCAGCGGCGATATGTTCCTCGGCGCGTTGGTGGACGCTGGAGTTCCGTTCGAGTTGTTTCAGGAGACGGTCGCGGCGCTCCATTTGGGGATCTCTTTGGAAGCTTCGCGAGTGGACCGCAACGGAATTTCCGCCACTAAAGTCGATGTCATCGTAAACGGCCAGAAGGATCTGCCGCGTGAGGAATTCTGGGCGCAAAGTGAAGACCAGATCTCCGGGGATACCCATCCCCATGGTGCCGATCGCGCACACGACCACGAACACGGAGACGGGCATGTGCATGCCCACGGCCGAAACCTGGATGAAATTCTCCGCATCATCGAAGCTGTTCCCATCAGCGCCCGAGCCAAACGTGCAGCGACTGAGATCTTCGTCGCACTCGGGAACGCCGAGGCCAAGGTCCATAACGTTGATATCGCACAGATCCACTTTCATGAAGTGGGCGCCGCGGACGCTATTGCCGACATCGTATGCGCAGCAGTGGGTGCCGAGGCTCTAGCAGTCGATCAAATCCTGGCATCTCCATTGAACGTGGGTAGTGGTACCGTGAAGTGTGCCCACGGAGTCATGCCGGTTCCCGCTCCGGCGACCTTGGAACTGCTGAAAGGCATCCCGGTCTATGCCGGAGAGATACAGAAGGAACTCGTAACGCCAACTGGCGCGGCAATCGTGCGAGTCTTGGCGACGAACTTTGGGCCACGCCCTCTGATGAAATCGTCGAAGATTGGATATGGCGCCGGAACTCGCGATTTCCCTAAACACTCCAACGTCCTGCGACTCACAGTGGGCGAGATCGTGAAGCCGGACTCATCAGAGATTAACGGTAACGACTCTGTACCTGAGGACGAGGTCGCCGTACTTGAGGCAAACCTCGACGACCTGAGTCCCCAGATCATCGGATACTTGACTGAGCAGTTACTCGCCGAAGGCGCTTTGGACGTGTTCACCACGGCGGTGCAGATGAAGAAATCGCGCCCGGGCACATTGCTGACGGTGCTGGCCAAGCCGCCAGATGAGCCGAAACTGCGCGAGTTGATTTTCCGTGAGAGCAGTACGTTGGGCGTCCGCAGCCGTCGCGAGCGCCGCCAAGTGCTAGCTCGTCGGCGCGAAACGGTTCAAACGACATGGGGAGAAGTGCAGATCAAGATCGGAAGTATGGCCGACACTGACTCGCAATTTGCCCCCGAGTACGAAGACTGTCGCCGCATTGCCGCCGAGCATCATGTGCCACTGAAGACCGTACTGCAGGAAGCGCTTTGCCTCTACCTGGACAAAAAGAATGGATAAGCCCGAGAAGTTTTACATCACGACGCCCATCTACTACGTCAACGCGCGGCCGCACATCGGCCACGCTTACACCACGGTGGTTTGTGACACGGTGGCGCGACGCCAGCGAATGATGGGAATGGATACCTGGTTTCTCACGGGCACGGACGAGCACGGACAGAAGATTGAGCGCTCCGCAATTGCCGCGGGCTGCTCTCCCAAGGAATTCGTGGATCGCGTATCAGGCGAGTTCCGCGGTCTTTGGGACCGGATGAGGCTCACGTATGACGACTTCATTCGCACCACGGAGCCCCGCCACGTACGCGGCGTACAGGCTTTGTTTAAGCGGTTGCAGGAACGCGGATACATTTACAAGGGCTCCTACAGCGGACAGTATTGCGTCTTCGACGAGCTTTACGTCGATGTGTCGGAGCCGGGTGCTCCCTGCCCCGAATGCGGACGACCGACGGAAACGATCCACGAGGAGAACTACTTCTTCAAGCTGTCGGCCATGGAAGGGCCTCTATTGAAGTTATATACCGACAATCCTGACTTCATTCGGCCGGAAGCGAGACGCAATGAGGTCATCGCGTTCGTTCGCAGCGGACTGCGCGATCTCTCGGTAAGCCGCACTACGTTCAAGTGGGGAATCCCCGTGCCCGGCGATGAGAAGCACGTAATCTACGTGTGGCTCGACGCCCTGGCAAACTACCTGACCGCAATCGGTTTTGGTTCCGACGATCCGAAAGACCAGGCAAAGTTGGAGCGTTATTGGCCCGCGGATGTGCACATGATCGGGAAAGAAATTGTGCGTTTCCACTGCGTTTACTGGCCCGCGTTTCTTCTCGCAGCCGGAATTCCGCTGCCCAAGTCGATTATCGCGCACGGCTGGCTTCTGTTCGAAGAGAGCAAAATGTCGAAGTCGCGCGGGAACATCGTGCGCAGTGAGACCATACTCGACACGCTCGGCGCCGACACTCTGCGTTATTTCCTGCTGCGAGAAATCGTGTTCGGTAGCGACGGTTCGTTCAGCTTTGATGCGTTGGTACAGAGGTTCAATGCCGATCTCGCCAACGGCTTGGGAAATTTGTCGAGCCGGACCTTGAGCATGATCACGCGTTATTTCGAGGGCGAGATTCCCTATCCTTCGCCAGGTGCTCGAACGGCGGCCGACGACGCTGTCGCCGAACTGGCGCAGCAGACCATCTCGGACTTCAATGTGCAGTTTGAGCAGTTCCAGTTCTCGAGGGCGCTGGAGACCGCTTGGAGCCTGGTGGCTGTCGTCAACAAGTACATCGTCGAAAACGAACCGTGGGCGGTGGCCGAGAAAGAAGATCAGGATTCGCGTGCGCGGTTGGCAACCATCCTTCACACTTCGGCCGAAGCTCTGCGCATCATCACCGCACTCGTGCATCCCGTGATTCCTGAGTCTTCGGCGCGTATCTGGGAGCAATTGGGGCTGGGGGACATCACCAAACTGGATCTCCGCAACCTGGCATGGGGCCAGCTACCATTGCACACAAAGTTGGGGACAGTCGAAGCGGTCTTTCCGCGGGCCGACAAGAGCACGGTCGAAAGGATGCAGCAGATGGAGCAGGAACGCGCAGCACAAAGCGCGGTTGGGGCAGTTGCAGAAACCGTAGCGCAGAGCAAGCCAACGGAAATAGTTCCAGTCGCCACGGCTGTGGTAGCAAGTGCGACGACTCCAGTGGCAAGCTTGCCTGCCAGCAACACCATCACCATCGACGATTTCGCTAGGGTCGAGCTGCGCGTCGGACAGGTGAAAGTCGCGGAGAAGGTCAAGGGCGCTGACAAGCTATTGCGACTGGAGGTCGATCTGGGCACCGAGGTCCGCCAGATTATTGCTGGCATCGCCAAGGCTTACGATCCGGAGAAGCTCATCGGGCGTAAGGTGGTGATTGTTGCCAACTTGGCGCCGCGCAAACTTCGCGGACTGGAGTCGCAAGGCATGATTGTCGCCGCGTCACTCGGCGATGAGGGTGTGCCCGTGCTGGCTGGCTTCCTGGAGGACGTGCCCAACGGGGCACGTCTGAAATAAGCTGGTCCCTGGCCCGCCATGTACACCGACTCGCACTGCCATCCTGAGAACAGGCGCTTCGACAGCGATCGCTCCGACGTGTTTGCGCGGGCTAAGGAAGCCGGGGTCACGACCATGCTGGCCATCGGCAACGGTGACGGGCCGGGCACCGGAACATTCGATTGCGCTATCAAGCTGGCTGAGCAGTATGAGGGAGTCTATGCCACGGTCGGAATTCATCCGCACGAGGCGGCGCCGGTCACACAAGCGGACTTCGATGAGCTGACGAAACTGGCGCGTCACCCTAAAGTCATCGGGTGGGGCGAGATTGGACTCGACTACTTCTACGACCACTCACCGCGTGATTTGCAGCAAACCGTGTTTCTCCAGCAGATGGAGTTGGCAGCACTGGCCAAGCTTCCCATCATTATTCACTGCCGCCCGTCCGACAACAGCGAAAACGCATGGGACGACGTATTGCGGATGGTGCGCGAGAATTGGAGTGCGACCGGAATAGGAGGCGTCATGCACTGTTTCACCGGCACCGTTGAACATGCGCGCGCCGCGCTCGATCTCGGCTTCGTCATCTCCTTCGCCGGCAACATTACCTACCCAAAGGCCCAGAACATTCGCGACGCAGCCAGCACGGCGCCGCTCGATCGCATGTTCATCGAGACCGACTCCCCGTACCTTGCACCCGTCCCGCACCGCGGAAAGCGTAACGAGCCGGCTTTTGTACGCGAAGTTGCGGTACAGATCGGCCAATTGCGCGGGCTCTCTTCGGAAGAAATCGGTGCCACCACCACCGCTAATTTCCATACCTTTTTTCGGCTTCCTCAGTCCAAGTAAGGCGATGCGTGGCAAATGACCCAACACCCGATGCCAATGAGTACCGCGTGGTACGCTGCTAAAACGCACATGGATGTTCAACGTTGATTGGCCGAGTCTTCAAAGCATTTCGATACCGCGATTTCCGGCTGATGTGGATTGGCGCCTGCACCTCAAGCATTGGCACCTGGATGCAAATCGTGGCGCAAGGCTGGCTGATTTATCGCCTGAGCCACTCGGCATTCCTACTCGCGCTCGACCAATTCCTTGGCGGCATTCCCATTTTTCTATTTTCCTTGATTGGCGGCGTGGTAGCCGACCGGGTGGAACGGCGGCGGATCCTGCTGGCGTCGCAATATCTGCAAATGGCGACTGCTTTGACGCTTACGATCTTGGTGGCGACCGACATGGTGCACGTCTGGCACATCCTCTGTCTTTCGTTCATCTCGGGCTTTGCGCAGGCCTTCGGCGGGCCAGCCTACCAGGCGCTGATTCCGACTCTGGTCGAGAAGGAAGACATGCCCAACGCCATCGCTTTGAATTCGATTCAATTCAATGTGGCGGTGATGATTGGCCCTGCGCTGGCCGGTCAGACCCTGGCAAAGCTGGGCGAAAAGTGGTGCTTCGGACTGAACGCCGTATCCTTTCTGGCGCCAATTCTGTCGTTGACTATCATCACCGCGCGCTTCCTGCCGCAGAAAACAACAGACTCGGTCCTGACCAGCCTGAAAGAGGGCATCAAGTTCGTTCGTAAGCAGCACGCCATGGAGGCGCTGATCGTACTCGCGTTCTGCATGACAGCCCTTGGCATGCCCATGCGAACCTATCTCCCTGTGTTCGTGAAGGACATATTCCATCGCGGCCCCGAGACTTACGGCAATATGCTGGCGCTGATGGGCTTCGGTTCGATCTGCGGCTCTCTTCTCGTGGCGTACCTGGGCAACATAAACCACAAAGGACGTGTCGCCCTTGGTTCGCTTATCTGCCTGGGAGCGGGTATTTCTGGCTTTGCCCTGTCGAAATCGCTGCCCGTGAGCGGGGCCCTCTTGGTGCTGGTCGGCGCGTCGATGATGGCCGTATTCGCTACCGTGAATTCTCTGGTTCAGTTGATCACCACTAACGAGATGCGCGGGCGCGTAATGAGCGTCTACAACTTTGCCTTCCGCGGTGGCATGCCTATGGGGAACCTGCTTTCAGGATGGCTGGTTCCCATGTTCACGGCTCCCTATGTTTTGGGCGTAAACGGATTGCTGCTGGTATTGCTGGCTCTGTACTTCCTGATGGTACAGCGGAGAGTGGCGGCGTTATAAGCACGGTCCGGCGTTACTTCGATTACGCCTTCCGCGCCCGGTATCGTCCGTGCTCTCCGTGCCCCCCCTGTGGAGACGCATTCGGCCCGGACTTTCCGCATTGATTACAGGAAACGGCCTCTGGCTTGTTACACTTAAAGTTTATGGCCGAGAATAGCTTTGACATCGTAAGCAAGGTGGACCTGCAGGAAGTGTCCAACGCGATCCAGCAGGCGTTGAAGGAAATACATACGCGTTACGACCTGAAAGATTCGAAGTCGGACATCCAGATGGACGAGAAAGAGATGCTGGTGCTCACGTCCGCCGACGAATACAAGCTGAAGGCGGTGAACGACATCCTGCAGGGCAAGCTCTTCAAGCGAGGAGTATCGCTGAAGTCGCTGACCTACGGGACCGTGGAACCGGCGGCGGGCTCGACGGTCCGGCAGAAAGTCACGTTGCAGCAAGGCATCGCCATCGAGAAAGCGCGTGAGATCGTGAAGTTGGTCAAGAACTCGAAGCTCAAGGCACAGGCGTCGATCAATGGCGATTTTGTGCGCGTAAGCGGCAAGGACCGCGACACTCTGCAGCAAATCATCGCGCTGATCAAGCAATCTGATTTCGGCATTGACATGCAGTTTACGAATTACCGATCCAACTGACGGGGCTAACAGGCTTGAATCCGACCGTAACCCGCACCGCCAAGGAAGTCTTTGACCTGCTGCACGACGACCTCGCCGCCATTGAGCGCGAGTTCGGGCGCGACACGGTCTCCGGCGTTCGGGCAATCACAGAAATCGGGGAGTACCTTCGCGCCGGCGGCGGTAAGCGCCTGCGTCCAGCCCTCTTGCTACTTTCCTGCAAGCTGATGAACTACACCGGCCAGGGTGCGATCCGCCTCGGTGCAGTGGTCGAAATCATTCACACCGCGACGCTGGTTCACGACGACATTATCGATGAGGCCAAGACCCGCCGCGGCCGCCCGGCGGCCAACACCCAGTGGGGCAACTCCAAGTGCGTGCTGGCGGGCGACTGGCTATACATGCAGGCGTTCAAGGTCGCGATTGAGGAACGGAATTTCCAGGTACTCGACACTTTGATCGAATTGACCCAGGCCATGGTCGAGGGCGAACTGCTCCAGATCGAGCGCTTAGGGAAAGTTATTACCATCGACGAGCACTTCGAGCTGATCTTCCGCAAGACGGCGTGCCTGTTCTCGGTCTGCATGAAGCTTGGCGGAATTCTGGCCGGTGCAAGCGAAGCGGATCAGCAGAAGCTCGCCGACTACGGCCGCAATCTCGGCATGGCTTTCCAGATTGTCGACGACGTGCTCGACCTTACCGCTTCCGAGGAAGTATTGGGCAAGCCGGTTGCCAGCGACTTGCGCGAAGGAAAAGCGACGTGGGCAGTGCTGCACGCACTGGAACAGTGCTCTGCCGAGGAACGCGCCACCATTGAGTCGGTTCTGGGCAGTGCGGGATTTAACGGCACCACTCCGGCAGACATTGTCGCGATCCTGACTCGTCACGGTTCCATCGATGCCGCCTATGTGCGGGCCATCGAGTTTTCCAACGCGGCACGCGAGTCAATCTGCACCTTCCCCGACTCAGAGATCAAGCGTGTTCTGCTGTGGGTGCCGGAGTTCGTGGTCGAGCGGCAGAACTAACAATCGGACCTGCATCGTGTTACCTGCCTGCTGATTTACACTCTCTCCATGGCTGCATCCCAGGAAGTCGAAATCAAATTTCTCGTCTCAGATGTAAAGGCCTTGGAACAAAAGCTGCGGCAACTCGAATTCCGCTGCATCACTCCGTCCACACACGAAGTCAATACACTTTACGAGTTGCCGGGACAGGAACTCCGTCGCAAGGGCGAGCTTCTTCGCCTTCGCCAATACGGTAAGAAGTGTATCCTCACCCACAAGGGAAAGGGCATTCCCGGCCCTTATAAGTCGCGCACGGAATTGGAGACGGGCGTCTCGGACGGACCGCAAATGGATTCCATTCTTCGCGCCTTGGGATATCAGCCCAATTTCATCTATGAAAAATTTCGCTCCGAGTGGGGCGATGGGCAAGGTCACGTTGTGCTCGATCACACGCCCATCGGAGACGTGGCCGAAATCGAAGGCGATTCCATCTGGATCGATCGCACCGCACAGGCGCTGGGTGTCGCTACCACGGACTACATCACCAAATCCTACATTGAACTTTTCTTCGAATGGAAACGTAAAACCAATCAGAAGGCCGAGAACATGACCTTCCGGGAGATTGGTGACGCAGCGGCCGACCCGCAAAACTGAAAGCGATGATGGACGCGAATCAGTTTGATCAGCAGCCGATTTCGATCTCAGTATAGAGTTCCGCGGAAGCCGAAGCCGGCTCCGGAGTTTAGACCTTGCCGGGCCTGAACCGGAGCCGGTGGCTAGGCTTGCACCAAGCCGGCAGCAAGTCCCTCTCATCCGCCTATTACCACTCGCGGTCGGACTCAGCGTGTATCTTGCGTCCTAGCACGATCACGCCGGATAGCCTCCTGAAATCTTGTTGATGAATCCATGAAAGCGGTGGAACCAGCCACTCTGCGGTAAAAACATGTACAGACACTCGCCCGGGACGACCTTGATGCCGTGCTCTTCACAGAACTCCACCGCCTGCGGGCTGACTGCTCCGTTGCCCCCGGCGCGATACATCCAGACCCGAGGGATTCCCAGATGCGCGCACTGCCGCACGATCTCGTCGGTAACCGCGGGGGACGTCATGGCAAGGACGCCGTCGACGGGCGGATTGATATCTTCCAGGCTGGCAAAACAGGGCGCGTCGTCTATAGACCCTACCTCTGGATTCACCGCAATCGCATCGTACCCCCGCTCACGCAGTGTGCGAAAAAGCCCGCGAGAGAAGTTCTTGGGATCGTGGGAGACACCAACGACAGCGATCCGCTTCTGCGCCAGGAAGTCTTGGATTGTAGCCATCGAACTCATGCGCTGACCTCCACCATCATTGTGAGGTAAGTACCGAATTCACACCAGCGTTTGGAGATCGCCAAGCGTCAAGATTCCCGACTCGGGAATTCCGCATACCAACCAACTACGTCTTAATCCGTTGCAGCACGGCGCCAGCAATCAGCGGCAGTCCCACCGTCGCGTCGAGCAAGACCTCCGCAAACTTGCCGCCTTCTTCGGGGGGAACGAATTTGCCCCACGACACCGCTTCGCTATAGGTGCAACCAGAGAGACCTCCCCAATTAACCGGCTCGGGACAAATGCGAACCCCATAGTGAAAACGCTTCAGGGGCAGGTCTTCCCCGCCCCGCCGATGACGCAAATCAATGTAAGGTCCAAACTGCTGTGCCCAGTTGCGCGGTACTCCCCCACCGATCGTGAAAATCCCCAGACGGCTCTGCTTCAGCAAAGTCTCAGCATAGAACTCGAGGTCTTCGAAGGGATCGTAGCGCAGCGGAGGGATGTTGTTCTTGCGGCGGACGCGGTTGTGTAGCGCAAAATCGAGTCCGATCTCCGAATCGCTGAAAGCCGGCACGAACACCGGAACGCCCTTCTCGAAAGCCGACTTGAGTATGCCGCGCTCTTGAACGTTTTCACTGAGGTACTTGCCGATGTCCCGGTTCAACTTGTACGAGCACAGCGGTTCATTGTGGTCCCAGCCCTTGAGAATGCGCGCCACAATGGTTTCGACGAAATCCAGATTGGTCTCCGGTTCCAATGTGTCATAGACGCGGTTATAGCCGGCGCCGTAAAGTTCGTTGTCGTCCATGCGCGGGTCGTACCGAAAATGCGACCGGCCGGCAGCCTCGACCAATCCATGTGCCATCAGCGCGCCGGTGGAAATCACGGCGTTCACGACTCCAGCGTCGATGAGGTCGGTGACAACCAGCCCCTGCTTGGCAACCGTCATCGCCCCGGCCAGCGTCATCACGACAAAGCACTCACGGTCGCGCGCCATTGCCTCAAGCACCTCGGCGCCTTCTCCTACCTGGCGGCCGGTGAAAGCGGTGTTGCCCATCGCCCGCACCAGGTCATCGACAGATTTGATCTTGCCCAGATCCAGTGGTTCGAGCGGTACAAGTTTGTCCGCGATCGGATCATGCAGTTTACGGTCCTTGCCTTCTTCTTGCGGCTTGTGCTGGTCGTTCACTATCACCTCATCCGAATAATGGTCGTAGCCTTCGGCCAGATCATGCAGTGAATTTCACCGCCGCATGCCGAACTCTCGAAGTTACAAGCTGATTGCCGCTCGCGTCAATGGCAGCAATAAACCATCACTGCTTCGGCCCTTGCGAATTCACGAGCCATTCACAGCAAGGATGCATTGATTGCCGAATCGCTGTGGAATGCTATTCTTTGACTGCATTCGATTCGAACGGAGTTGAGCGTTGGCGGAGCGGAATTTCACCATCGGAATCGTTCAGATGTCGTGCACTCCCGACCCGGAAGAGAACATGGAGCGGGCGATCACGCACGTGCGCGACGCTGCGAAACAGGGCGCGGAACTCATTTGCCTCCCTGAGCTTTTCCAGACGCAGTATTTCTGTCAGCGTGAAGACACCGCGCTCTTCGCGCTGGCGGAGCCCATTCCCGGACCGGCCACGCGACGCCTGGGTGACCTAGCTCGGGAGTTGAAGATCACTCTGATCGCCTCCCTCTTCGAGCGGCGCGCTCCTGGCTTGTACCACAACACCGCGGCAATCCTGGACCGTGACGGCGCCCTCCTCGGCATTTACCGGAAGATGCACATCCCCGACGATCCGCTCTATTACGAGAAGTATTACTTCACACCCGGCGATCTCGGATTCAAGGCGTTCGAAGCCGACTTTGGAAAATTCGGCACCCTGGTGTGCTGGGACCAGTGGTACCCGGAGGGTGCGCGCCTTACGGCAGCGCAGGGTGCAAATGTACTATTCTACCCAACAGCGATCGGTTGGCACCCGGATGAGAAGGCTCAGTATGGCGAGGCGCAATACGATGCATGGCGCACCATTCAGCGTGCGCACGCCATTGCCAACGGAGTATACGTCGCGGCAGTAAACCGCGTTGGCTTCGAGGCTGGAAACATTCGCGGCAATGAAGCCACTGGCAAGGGGCTGGAATTTTGGGGTGGATCGTTCATTGCCGATCCCTTCGGACAGGTCCTCGCCCAAGCTCCGAACGACAAAGAGGCCGTGTTGCTGGCTGACATCGACCTGCACCGCATTGAAGATGTCCGCCGCAACTGGCCCTTCTGGCGCGACCGCCGCATCGACGCCTACGGTCCGATCACTGAACGGTTCCTGGTGTAAGTCTTGGCCACCACCAAGAACCAGTATTCGCGAACACCCGCTTCACTCGGCTATCGAATGCCTGCCGAATGGGAACCGCATGAAGCTACATGGATCGCGTGGCCCCACAATCGTTCGGACTGGCCGGGAAAGTTCGCGCCGATCCCGTGGGTCTATGCGGAGATCGTTCGCAATCTTGCACGAGTGGAGCGCGTCAACATCCTGGTGAATGACCAGGGCGATGAAGCGAAGGCGCGCGATGTGCTAGTCACCGCTGAGGTCCTGCCCAAGAGTGCGGAGGCCCCCGTCACGCGCAGCGGTAACGTCAAGTTTTGGCGCATCCCGACGAATCGCGCGTGGTTACGCGACTCCGGCCCAATCTTCCTTCGGCGCGGGGCTCGCGCGGCAAGCAACCTACCGCCTTTGGCTGCGACCGCGTGGCGTTTCAATGCCTGGGCGAAATACAACGACTGGAAACGTGATGCCGCGATTTCGTCTGAACTCAGCCGAAGCGTGCGAGTCCCAGACTGGCAGCCAGAAGTTGAAGTGGACGGCGAAAAGTGCCGGATTGTGCTCGAAGGCGGCAGCATCGACGTCAATGGCCGCGGCACTCTGCTCACCACCGAAGAGTGTCTGCTCAGCGACGTGCAGCAGAGAAACCCGGGTGTCAGTCGCGAACAGTTGGAGCAGATTCTTGCCGACTATCTCGGGGTAAGGAAAGTCATCTGGCTGGGGCGCGGTATTGCCGGAGACGACACCCACGGACATGTCGATGACATCTCCCGTTTTGTTGCCCCGAATGTCGTCGTGACCGCCTACGAACCCGACACCAGCGACGCGAACCACCAACCTCTGCGCGATAATTTCCAACAGCTAATTCAGAGCACGGATCAGTCGGGCCGGCCGCTTCGCATCGTGAAATTGCCCATGCCCAATCCGGTCTATTTCAACGGACAGCGCCTGCCTGCCAGTTACGCGAACTTCTATATCGCGAACCGCCTGGTGCTGGTGCCAGTATTTAACGACGCGAGCGACCGTATCGCGCTCAACATCTTGGCTGAAGTGTTTCCGGGACGCACAGTTGTCGGCATTTACTGCGGCGACTTCATCCTCGGACTGGGCGCGTTGCACTGCATGACTCAACAACAGCCCGCCGTATAAACCTCCATCCGCTACAATGTGCGCCGTGATCCCCAGTTCGAAATTATCCAATATACAAAGGCAGCCAGTCCCGCATACAACGATCCGTTGGCAAAAACGATGGTGCCCGAGGTCAATATGATTGCAAGGGGTGAGTCCGCCAGGGCGGTGACCACTCCGACCAGGAAGAAGGGCGGGCAAAGCACTATCGCCAAGGGGTATGCACCGCTTTGAGTCATCGTCGCCGGGTGGATTCGCCAAAGAAAGATAAGGACCAGTGCTACCGCCATGCCTAAGACGACGGTGACGGACATAACGATGACGAATGGATCGTCGTGGCTTTTCGAAGTTGGTCGCAAGACTATCCTTTCCGGTACAACGCAATTTCAGCTTACTCTAACCGCGGCGACTGGCGTGGTAGGTTAGCCACCTCGCCGTCTCAATTCGAATCGCATATAAAATACGCCACCATCCTCAAGTTTCACGCCCCTCCGCCGATATCGTATTGTGGCTGGCAGCGCTCGCCCTTAAGCAGGCGGCGCTCAGTCCTCCCCTACTCCTTACCAAGAGGTTTCCATGGCCCGAGTGCTGGTTCTGATCGGCGCATTCCTGTTCTTCCGCGCGGTGTTGCCCCGTACCTCGCGATCGTCGCCCACCGCAATTACACCCTATATGGATGCTATCGACGGCATGGCCTCTACTCGGCAAGTGAGCTCGGTACTGGATGAGGTCATGCCCTACGAATCGTGGCTGGCTAGTCATCGGTCGAACACCCACCGCGTTGCGCAATGCGAACAACCCCCTCCCGGCTCGACCGAAGATCAAGAACACTTGGTCTCCTCTGCGCCTCACGTCTGCGGCGACATCCCGAGTCTGTCGCGACGATAGCATCTGTGCATGCTATCCCTCGGGCAATTCCAGCGAGGACAGCCCGATGGGCATTAGCTTTTTCCCTCCAGGGGGCCACTACGAGACCCGCCATTCCCAACCACACGGTTACCACCGCCTTCACGCTTGACGGCTACACCACCGTGCATAACCTGGGACTTGTGCGCGGAATCATTGTGCGATCGAGGTCAATCATCGGAACCCTTGGCGCCACTCTCCAGACCATCGTGGCGGCAACATAACCTTGCTCACCAACTTCTGCGAAGCGACACGCGAACACGCCTTCGACCTAAAGCTTCAACACGCATCTGAGTTGGGAACCAACGCGGTAATCGGCATGCGTTACGATGCAACTGAAATCACGCAGGTAGCCACCGAGGTCGTGGCTTGCGGAACGGCGGTCTGTGGAGAGAAGAAGTCCCAGGGTGGATGAGAGGAAAGCCAGCAAAATACGGGTTGGAGATGGTGAGCCCGGCAGGAATCGAACCTGCGACCCACGCATTAAAAGTGCGTTGCTCTACCAACTGAGCTACGGGCCCACATATTTTTCAACAACTTACTGCTAGTTCACAGCCTTGGAACCGTCGGTTTTGGGCGAGTGTGCTAAATCTGTGCTAATTTCCATCGACTTTATGACCGATTTCAGCACCTCGACCTGCGCCGACAGCTTCCCTTCGCGCTGCAGTCCTTCCTCAATCTGGAGCTGCATCGCAGCCATCAACTCCTCCATTGCAGGTGCCTGCGGCAGCCCAGACATCAGGCGGCGCTGCTCCTCCTGCCACGCTTCCTTCGTCCTCATCGCCCCGATCAGTCGCTTCTTGTTCTGCACGTTGTAGTCATTGTACACACCGGGATCGATGTGACCGCTGATCGCCATGCCCGTGCCACGCGACACCTGCGCCTCCTCAAAATCCCCCACCGAGGTGCGGCGGAAATCGTGGAGCAGGATCTTGCGTGTGATGCCAGCACGAAGCAGAGTCGCAACCCATGTCTTGCGGAAGTCGAGCACCTGCCGCTCACCCTTCCCCAGATCGTCGCGGGTGAACAGGTACTCGTCGGCACCCTTGCCAACGATGCACTTGTGGCTGGCGAATTGTTATTTTCCCCAAGATTACTTAGGTTTCCCCATCCTGCTACCATTCTTCGATGCGCAATCTGGCCGTTCTTTTCATCCATTTGATTGCCGTCCTGGCTCGGTTGCTCGGTCCTGGTGGCGTCCGTTC
>Ga0208478_1000030_pt1 | contig 60111 bp, 45 predicted proteins | sample NGESurdeep072012_5_FD_184462 | JGI IMG/M metagenome (GOLD analysis project Ga0208478, IMG submission 184462) | Arctic peat soil microbial communities from Barrow, Alaska - NGEE Surface sample 415-2 deep-072012 (SPAdes) | ecosystem: Environmental > Terrestrial > Soil > Wetlands > Peat ...
CGGTGGCGCCAAGCCGGAACTGGTGATTCTGCCCTAAATCCGTTAACCAACCCCTGGCGAGTGACTACAGCCGGGGCCTGACGAAATCCCGGGGCTCACTACCCTCTCCTCTGACGAGGCGGGTGGGGCCCGATTTTTGTGCCGTTGTCCGCCGGCAATTCCAATCGAATTTCCTCGGCGCTGAGCCGGGGGTTGTTCCCTGGAAGGAACAGGCAAGACGATTACTGCGCTTCCCGAGTTGACCTAACAAACTGCGCTGGGCCATGTGGGGCCACATGGCTCCAGCGCTATCGCCTTCTCAGGGGGTTGCTAGCAGGCGACACTTTCGCAGACACCATACAGGCAGCCCGCGTTAAACCAAACCTCGCGATCGAAATAAATCAGATCTAAGCCACGTCGTAAATAAACTTTCCGCAACACCGGCCCATTGGCGTTATCCACCTTCGGCAATCACTGATTCAGGCACGAACAGAAGTCAGGACTTTTTGTGTTTGCCGTTGTGATTTTTGAGGGCCAGATCTTCCGCCGCGTTGTCGTCGTAGTCTCCCAACTCGGCCAACAAACCCTCGTCGGTCAGGTCAAGCGGATGCGAGTTCTTCCAGTCGGCGTGGGTCACTTCATGCAGGCGACCGACGACATCCTCGTCCCGTACCTCGATAGCGCATTCCCGCCGGCTGTCAAAACTGCCTGGAGCCAGGTTGATCGATCCTACGATCCCACGAACATTGTCGGCCAGCAGCAGCTTGGCATGCAGCTTGAGCCCTTTCAGCTTGTGGACCTTCACACCCACGTCGTCAAGAATACGCAATCCGCCCACACCCTCGAGAAGCTTCTCCTTCTTCAGTTTGTGGGCCGGCCTGGCCATCACGTGGACTTTCACTCCACGCTCGCACGCCCGAACCAGGCGCTCGATGATGACGGGGTCCTGGTAGCGCTCATTCTGCAGCCACAGAGTATGTTTCGCCTCATCGATGAACTGTCCGATGCGCTGGCGCCCGTTGCCCACGCACCAGATCAAGTGCGAGTGGTCGCCGGGAGTAAAAGGCTTCCGGGTCCAGTCGGCATCAAAGCACTCCATGACCTCCGCCACTTCGTGATGGGCACTCGTCACCACCGCATAGTCCCGTGTTTCGGTTAAGTTCCTGGGCTCCCAGTTGAACGACATCACGAATGCCGTCTCGTCATCGACCACCATTGACTTTTCGTGGGTGAGGTCGAACGCTGGGCTGCTATCGAGCACATTGACTCCCGCCGAGGTCAGCAGCTTGCGGCTCTCCTCGTTCTCCGATTCGCCGCTGCGGCGCACGGGATTCAGCATCACCCGCACATCGACGCCGCGCTTGTGGGCTGCAATGACCGCCTGCAGAATGGCTGGGTCGGAGAATACAAACATCTTGATGCGCAGCGTTCTGGATGCGTGATTGATGGCATCCAGCATGGGGCGCGCGGAATCATCGGGGAGTACAACTAACGAGCGGGACATATCGATCCTCTTTTAGTGGCACAGACGGTCAGTTCGATCAAGCCGCAATGAAACGTATCACGCCTTGGCGGTCGCCTGTGCCGCCTCATCAAATTGGGTGCGGTGTAGTTGCGCGTAAATGGCATTCTTTGCCATCAGTTCGTCGTGGGTGCCGCTTTCCGCCACCACACCACCAGCAATCACAATGATCTGGTCGGCGTCGCGGATGGTGGTCAAACGATGTGCGATAGTTATGACGGTGCGCCCTTTCATCAAGCGCTCCAGCGCCTCGATTACCAATTTCTCCGATTCGCTGTCGAGTGCGGCAGTCGGTTCATCCAGCAGCAGGATCGGGTTGTTTCGAACCATCACGCGGGCGATTCCGATGCGCTGGCGCTGACCACCGGACAACGTGGATCCACGCTCGCCGACCATCGTGTCATAGCCCTGCGCCATCTTGGAGATGAATTCATGAGCGTTGGCCAGCTCTGCCGCCGCAATGATTTCCTCGCGACTGGCCGTCGGCCGCCCGAAAGCAATGTTCTCGGCGATGGTGCCGCGAAACAGTGCGGTGTCCTGCAATACGTAACCAATGTGCTCCCGCAACGACTTCAGCTTGAAGTCCCGCACATCATGGCCATCGATTCTGACTGTTCCCTTCACGGGATCGTAGAATCGCGGAATCAGGCTGACCACCGTTGACTTACCGCTGCCCGTGGGACCAACGATCCCCACGAGTTGGCCGGGCTTGATCGTGAAACTGACATCCTGCAGTACGGGATTCTTAACGTCGTAGGCAAACGCCACGTGCTCGAACACGACTTCACCCTGCACCGGCGGCGCATCGATGGCGTCGGCCTTTTCCGGGATGATGGTATCGGTCTCGAGGATGGCGCGGATGCGCTCGACTCCCACCGCTGCCTGCGCAATCGCGTTGGTGGTGGTGGCGAGGTCCTTTACGGGCTTGAAGAACTTGTTCAGGTAAGACAAGTACACGGTCAAGGCGCCAACCGTCATCACCCCGGCCAGGATCAAATAAGCCCCGCGCCAAAGAACAACGGCAGTGCATACCGCAACTGTCACGGTCACTACTGGGGACAGAACCGCCTTGATGCTGCGTGCCTTGAGAGCAGCTCCCACTGTAGCCTGACTGACCCCTCGAAGCTGTTCCTGTTCCTGGTCCTGCCGTCCAAAAGCCTTGATGGCCTGCATCGATTCCAGGCCTTGCTGTACCACCGCGACGATGTCGGATTGTTCCTTGCGAACTTCGTGGGTCGCCTTTTTCACCGCTTTCTTAAAGCGCGAAACGAACAGCAGCAGGAAAGGCGTAACTCCGATGGCGATCAGCGTGAAGTCCCAGTTCAGCCAGAACATCAGGGCCAGCATACAGACAATCGTCAGCATATCGACAAGGATGTTCAAGGTCGAGGACGAAGCGAATCCCTGGATCGTCTGTATGTCGGTAGTGATCGTACTCAGCATCGTGCCGGTCTGGTGGGTGTTGTAGTAACCCAGAGACAGGCGCTGCAGGTGGTGGAACGTGCGCATTCGCAGGTCATGCGCCACGTACTGACCGACGCTCTCTGTGTAGTAGTTGTCGATGTAGGTAGCGATTGCGCCCAGGACGGCGATCACGACGAAGGCGATCGCGGCCAGTGCGGCAATGTGCATCTGGTGCCTGCCATCCATCCAGGGATGGAGCACGTCGGCCAGCCATGGTGACATCTTGTGATTGCCCACCACGTTGTCCAGGATGATCTTCAGCGGCCATGGAGTCGCAAGGCTCATCGCCGTCTCCACCAGCATGGCCAGCAGGATGATGAGCAGCGTCCCCCGGTAGGGACGAACCAGTTCGCGGATCAGTCGTAACATGCGATTCTCGTTGAGTCAGTGCCCATTGCGGCGATCGACGCTCCCACAGACCAGCGTCTCCGAAACTGGATACTAGCCAGATTTGGGGACGCTGCGCAAGTGATCTCTTTGCCGAAAACAAGAACGGGCAGCGTCGGTGCGCTGCCCTTCCGTCCACTGTGAACCGCAGAAACGGTCAACACCTCCAACGTACTGAAGTGGGCGTTCACCGACTCTGGCGAAATCTGCTTACTTCTTGGTATTGGTGCCTGAAACCTTGTGAGAGGCAGCGGCGGCGGCCTTGGCGGCAGCCTGTTCGCCGGCGCTGGGTCTGATCTTCAGGATCCAACTGCCCTGTGTGTTCGAGATGCTTCCAAAGGCAACCGAGTTCAGGTACTCGTCGTTTCCATACTTGTTAAAGGAAACGTCGATGTTCTGGATCGGCTTGGGCGATTCGATCGCGTCGAACGGCAGGATGGCCTCATGCTTGCCTTTATCGGCCTTGACTACCAGCATGCCGGGGCCAATGCCTTGGATGATGTGGTACGAGCCGGCGGGCATCTTGGTGTCGCCGGCATAAAACTCCATCGGAGCCTTGAAGCTTACGTTTAGCTGATCACCGTTAAATGTGTTCTGCGCCGCCGCTGGCATAACCGCAACCAGCGCCACCAACCCAGCAAGGACGATTACCGTCCAGAAGTTCTTCATGTATTCCTCCATGTAGGCCTCAGTGGGCCATTTTGTATTGCTGCATCAGACTGGACTGTGCGTCCGGTCAATACTACGTGCTGTAACTCGCAGTTCATCATCAAACTCGCGAACAGCGCCACCAGTTAGCAAAACCGTTTCACCTGCACTAGCGTAAAACCGCACTCACCTGCTAATCACAGAATGACGCGGTAGTGCTTCGCTCAATGCCGGATGGCATAAAGCTTACTCGCAATCCCGCCAAAACTCATCCATAAAATTGCCCGCCGCCAAAATCGAGGTCGCGGCGGTCGATCGGGTGGACTCGTGTTCCCAAGGTTACGAAGGTCCTGTTACGCCAACTCCAAGTCGATCTTCTTCACCTCGGGGTCGAGCTTGGTAATCCGAAAACTGCGAATCTGCCCGGTACGCGCAGCTTCCGGCTTCGCCGCGGGACCGGAGGCGCTCCCTTTCCAGCGTGACATTAGCATGGAACCCAGGGCTGACACGTCGGCCTTGGGGCTGCTACCAGCATCCTGCACTTTCGTTGCTTCCATGGGAACCGGGCACGTGGCGAATACGCCCTCGCCCAACTCAACTCGCGCGATCGCTCCCGACACCTCGATCAGACGCCCTGTAACCAGGTCGCCGGCTTTGTGTTCCGAGAGATATTCGTCGAGACTGGTGGGGACGAGTTGCTTCATGCTGAGCCGGATCAGCCGCTTTTCCGTATCGATTGCAATCACTTGAGCCTTCACGGTTTGTCCGACTTTCAGAACTTCCTGAGGGTGATTGATGCGTTTCTCCGCGCTGATTTCGCTGACATGAATCATGCCCTCGACCCCTTCGGACAGTTGCACGAATGCGCCAAACTTGGGGACGCTGGTAACCGTACCCTCGATCGCCGATCCCACCCCAAACCTCTGCTCTGCGTTGGCCCAAGGGTCTCCCATCGTCTGCTTGATACCCAGCGAGATACGACGTTCGTCCAGGTTGATTCCCAGGATCACGACTTCGACGACTTCACCGGGTTTGACCAGATCGCCCGGCGTCCGCACCTTTTTGGCCCAAGACATTTCAGAAATGTGCACCAGGCCTTCCACCCCCGGCTCCAGTTCTACAAAGGCACCGAAGTCCGCGATGCGGGACACGGCCCCACGTACGCGATCACCGGCCTTGTATTTGTCGGGCACCGAATCCCAAGGCTGCGGCAGCAACTGCTTCATGCCGAGCGAAATGCGCTGCTTCTCGGTATCGACCTTGAGCACCCTGGCTTCGATCTCCTGCCCGACCGTCAGAACGTCTTCCGGCTTATTGATCCGGCTCCAGGCGATATCGCTGACATGCAGCAGGCCATCAACTCCGCCTAGATCGACGAACGCTCCGTAATCGGTGAGGCTGCGGACTGTCCCATGCACTTGGTCACCTTCCTTGACCTCAGCGTAGCGGCGGTCTTTCCCTGCGCGTATCTCTTCTTCTGCCAGCGCGCGCCTGTCAACCACGACGTCTTCTTCCGTGACGTCAAGTTTGGTAATGCGGCAACGGATTTCCTGACCGACCATCTTTTCCAACTCGGCGGCGTCGCGGGTCGCGCTGCGGGAGGCGGGCATAAAGGCCCGCACACCAACATCCACACTCACGCCACCTTTCACCACGCCAGTGACCGTTCCAACAATGGTCGCTTTTTCAGCGAAGGCTCTTTCCAACGCAGACCAGTCTTTCGGCCGCGAGATCTTGGTGCGGGAAAGCTCGTAGTAGCCGTCGGGATCGCGGCCCTTGACCGAAACCAACAGCTTGTCGCCGGGCTTGACGTCCTCGCCTTTGCTCTGGAACTCGGCCACTGGCAGGATGCCTTCGCTCTTGAAGCCAATATCGAAGAGGACCGAATCGGCGGTGACAGCAATTACTGTCCCTTCAAGTTGTTTGCCGCCATCCTCGCGGAGGCGCGCATGACTCTGCTCGTACCGGGAAAGCAGTTGATCGAATGACTCCGTTGATTCGAGGGCGGGTTGAGATTCTGGATCGTTAGTGTCGGACATGTCTGGGCTTGGTCGGATGGTGTGTTGACCATAACCAGAATAACAGCGGTGCGCATTCCCCGCCCAATCGGCCAGGAAATGTGATTAAAGACGGCATCGCCCCATTTCGTTAGCAGTAGCGTCGTGGGCCTTCTTAACCCAGCGACCGCCCTCGGCATCCGCACCTTCCCACGAAATATCCGCCCACTGGTCCAACCCTCGCCCCATGTGTTTGACGGTCTCAATGCGCCTCCGTATGCGGCAGCGGCGTGGCATCTCTGGCGTCATACTTTTCTGCAAAGAAAAACGCCGCACGCGGTTGACGTGCGGCGCGGAGAAACAATCATCCTACTTCGCGACAACATTGACATCGTCGACATACATGTAAGTCAAGTTGTTGTTCCCGTTCTGGTGGGTGTTGAAGTAGATGCGGATGGTCTGTCCCTTGTAGGCAATCAGGTTATAGGACACAAAAGTCCAGGTCTTTGCATTGGTGCACACCTTCACAATCTGCGCCAGTTTGGTTCCTGAACTGTTCTGCACCTGAGCCTCCTGCCAGTCGTTCGCGAGAATGTCAGCCGTTGCGCCCCAATACCAGAAGGTCAGGGTTGCAGAAGTCGCCGTACTTGGAATGGTGACGGTTTGGTACAGCGAGGAATTGCCGTTGGGCTCAGGGCCGGAACTGGCACCTAATTGCGCGCTGTAGGTGCCTTCGTGGTGGCGCGCCGATGTGACAAAGGGGAGGTAAACACCTGTCGCGCTCCAGTAGGTCAGGTTGCCGGTTTCGAATCCACTGTTCTGAATCAGGTAAACCGACGAGTTGTTTACCTTCACGGTGATGGTCGTCGATGTGCCGACGTTTCCGGCGGCATCGTAGGCCTTCGAGTAGATGGTGTGCGATCCGTTGGTTACAGTTGTAGAGTTCCAAGTGTAATTGAAGGGCGAGGTTGTGCCCGAAGACTTCAGCACTCCGTCGATATAGATCTGTATCGACGTGACGCCAACGTTATCCGTAGCCGTTGCGGTAACTGTGACGTTGCCGGATACCGTGGCGTTGTTCGCCGGTGCGGTGATCTGCGTGGTCGGCGGAGTGACGTCTTTTCCGGTGCCTGTCAATGTGCTTGTCTGCGTTCCCGCGCTGTCGCTCACGCTCAGGGTCGCGGTCCTGGAACCGTACCCGGCCGGAGTGAAGGTCACATTGATCGTGCACGTGGAACTTCCTGCCAGCGTCGTGCCGCAGTTGTTCGTCTGCGCGAAGTCACCCGCGTTGGTGCCGGTAATCGATACACTGATTCCCGTCAGGGAAGATGTCGGGCCGTTCGATAGGGTCACAGCTTGGGGAGCACTCTTAACTCCGTAGGCCTGGTTGCCGAAACTCACCGTGCTCGGGCTAAGGGACACGTTAGCGACTCCCGTGCCCGAAAGGCTTGACGTTTGTGTACCTGCACTGTCGGTCACCGTAAGCGTGCCCGTCCGCCTGCCCGCTAGTGTTGGAGTAAACGTCACGTTGATCGTACAACTCGAACTTGCAGCCAGTGAGGTTCCGCATGTATTGGTCTGGGCGAAATCTCCCGAGGCGCTGACGCTGATGCTTGTAACTGCAGTCGTCTGATTATTCGTCAGAGTAACAACCTGGGGTGAGCTCGTAGTACCCACCGCTTGGCTGCTGAACGTCAGGCTTGTCGGGCTGATCGTAACCAGAGCTCCGCAGTTTGAGAACTTGAAATTCGCAATTCGGGTATTCCAGTTAAAGCTGCCAGTGGTCTTGATGTACTCCTGGGTGTACCAGAAAGTGCAATCGTCCACCGGGTCAACCTGCATGGCACTGTAGTCGCCCCAGCGATTGTTGGAATTGTAGTTTTGAGAGCCCGTTCCACTCACCACGACTGTCTCAGCTTGCAGCGTGCTCGGGGTATCGCTTGCCAAGCGCGCCGCGAAAGCGACAGAGGGATACACGGAGCTGCTTGACTTGCTGTATCCGACGGCCAGATCGCCGGCCTGATCCATTGCCACGCTTCCCATCCATCGATAGGTAGAGTCCGGAGCGTAGGTGCTTTGCTGTGCCAGCATGGGAGTGCCGCTTAGGTTTTGAATCTCGTACCAGCGGACGCCGCCGCTGCTGCCCGCAACCACCGAATGGCTCACGACGAGAGACTCGTGGGTGCCAAAATTGCGATAGGCCAGGCGATACATCAGACGGTCGCCTAGCGAATCGAGTGTATAGCCGCCGGGTTCAACGACACATTGGCCGCCACCGCACAGCGGGTTGAAAGCAGCGACGCCGGGGATTCCGATAGGTGCGCTGAACGTCGAGTTCGCCGGATTTGTCCAGTCGACATGAAATTTGTACATGCTCAGCGTGTTGGTTCCGAACGTGAGCATGTAGTTCGGAGATCCCGACGGAGGCGGCGTGGCGCCATCGAGATCGGAGGGCAGAAGCGGACCTATCGAGGCACTCAGCTGGAAGCACTGCTGCGTGGCGGCCAGTCCAGCCAGCATCTTGTTGCGATCATAGGCGCACGCATCGGGACCGATGTACGTTTGACCGTTTAGGAACATGTCGAAGGTTTCGTAGTAGGCATCGGGCCATACGCCCATCTTGGGATAGTCATCGAAATCGCTATTGCCGTAGCTGAACGAGTAGCGATACCAAGCGCCCGTCGCGTCTGAAGTCTGCGACACCGCGATGCACTGCAGGTATGGAGTGGTCGATACCGAAAACTGGCTCATCACCCAGCGGTTTGCCAGTTTGTCGTAAGTCACGACCGGGTCGCCATTGTTGTTGGTCTGGCAACCACCTCCAAATCCCTGCCATAGGGTATTGCCAAGAGTGGGCCCCGCAATGAGCGCGCCGGTGGTCTTATTAAAGATCGCGAACGAGGCGTTGACCCACTGTATATATTGCGTGGCACCCACGGTACCGTTCGTGTCCGGCGGGATGTATTGCACGCCGAAGCCGTATTGGCCCTGCCCGAGACCCTCAAAGCTGAGACCGGTAGTCGGGCTCCCCGTGGTGATCGGTGCCAGTGCCTGCCGCACCGGGTCTTCCGGCAGCGCGACAAATCCGGGAGGCAGCGGTATCCGCTTCATCGGCTCGACCTCATGTAACGTCAAGTCTGGCGGCGGGGCATTCTTAATCATTTCGCTGAGCGGCAGCGAGACGTCGTGATGCACGCTTTGCCGGATCGTGGTTGGACCCTGCATGACCTGGGCCGAGAGTGTTGAGATTAGGACAAATATAACCGCCAGCAGCACAGTTAAGCGCTGCGACAAGTCACGGAGTCTTCCAAGCATGATTTTAGCTCCTTGGGTCGAGGCACGTGAATTCAAGAGGGATTGTCCAAAGATACTACCCCGAGTAGTACCCAGACGCAATTGCAAATAGCACAGGTTACAAATGGCACGGGTAGATCACGCGTCTACCCGTTTAGTGCTAGTCAGCCGACACGACTTGATTACTTGTAACCGCGATCAGTGATTGACCGGCGGGCGATTCCTGATTGGGTGCATGAAGAAAACACTTGGCACGATGCAATAGAATTCTCAAATGGCTGGTCGCACTTCTTACCTGAGATTATCGAAACACATTGGTCTGTTAATCGTTCTAGCAGCCACGGTCGCCCAAGCGGTCGACCAGCAGGCTCTGCTTTATGTGGGCACCTATACCGACAAGGGCAGCAAAGGCATTTACGCCTTCCGATTCAATACCATTACCGGCGAGTCAGACGGGATTGGGTTAGTCGCAGAGACGGCGAATCCGTCGTTTCTTGCGGTTGATCCCAACCGTAAGTATTTGTATGCAGTCAACGAGATCGACAGTTTCAACGGCGGCCACAGCGGCGCGGTGAGCGCATTTTCGATCGACCAGGTTACGGGCCGTTTAACACTCCTACAGCAAGTCTCGTCGCTTGGCGCGGATCCTGCGCACGTGTCGCTGGACAAGACGGGACGCTATCTCCTGGTTGCAAACTACAGCAGCGGAAACATCGCCGCGTTCCCCATCGAGAAGGATGGCCGGCTCGGCCCCCACTCTGCATTTGTGCAGCATTCCGGATCCAGCGTGAACAAAGAACGGCAGGCCGGCCCACACGCGCACGCGATCGAGGCCAGTAACGACAACCAGTTCGTCCTGACTGCAGATCTCGGGCTCGATCAACTGCTGGTGTACCGTTTCGACCAAAAGACCGGCTCTTTGGCGGCTAACGATCCCGCGTTTGGGAAGGTAAGTCCGGGCGCTGGGCCACGACACTTTGCCATAGCACCATCCGGCAAGTTCGTCTATTTGGTAAACGAATTGTCATCGTCCGTCACGGTCTTCGCCTACACGGCAAGTGCCGGGAAACTGCAGGAACAACAGACCATTTCCACCCTTCCCGCAGGGTTCGCGGGCGAAAACACGACGGCCGAGATCGAAGTGGATGCACAGGGTAAGTATCTGTATGTATCGAATCGTGGCGACGACAGCATTGCAGTGTTCGCTATCGATCCACCCAACGGGAAACTCTCATTCGTGGAGCGCGTGGCAACGGGCGGCAAAACACCTCGCCACTTCACTCTCGACCCGACAGGTAAGTGGCTGTTAGCAGCCAATCAGGACTCGAATTCCATCACGGTCTTCCGTGTCGATCCAGGCAATGGGAGGCTGACGCCAACCTCACATGCGTTGCAGGTGGCAATGCCTGTCTGCGTGGTCTTTGTGCCCGTCAATTAACCCTGCAATTCCGGTCGCCATCGAAGCCAGTTGCTAATTGGGCCCTGCTTCAGGACTGCGATTCGCACGTTAATCGTGAGATTCTCCGGTGGCAGCGCGGTCGGCCAACGCCAGCGCCTGCTCGCGAATGACTCTCCCGGCTGGAATTGTCCTGTCCCCGGCGAGCAGCCGAGACAACATCGCGACCTTTTCGCCTCCCGTCACCAGCCAGAGGATCTTGCGGGAGCGATTCAGAATTGGATATGTCAGAGTCATGCGGCGGTGTCCCATATAAACACCGGTCACGCCGACGTCGGAGTCGGTGACGTTGAGCACCGGGTCTCCAGGCACTAGAGACGCCGTGTGACCATCAGGGCCGAGGCCGAGATGTGCCAGATCGAGCACCGCAGGCATCCCTGCAATGCCGGCCAGTGTCCGGGAATATTGCTTCGCCGCCGCTTCGAGATCGGGCATCTCCACCGGCATGGCATGGATCTGCTGGCGAGATATTGGGGCATTCTCGAGCAAACTCTCGTGCAGATGAGTGAGGTTCCGGTCAGGATCTCCGGCGGGAGCCGCGCGCTCATCGACCTGAAAGACCTGCACACCAGCCCAGGGGACGTCTTCCTTGGCCAAAGCGCGCAGCATGATCCATGGGGTATGGCCTCCGCTGACTGCCATGATGAATCGCCCCCGAGCGGCGACCGCGGCCCGGGCATCCTGGGCAATGATCGCGGCAGCTCTTGAGGCTGCCGCCTCGGCATCTGCAAGCACTTCAATCGTCATACCCGGCGCTCTCGTTTCAACCTCATCAACAATCGCAGCCCCCTCGCGGGAGCGACCAAACCCCGTCGATCCCGCGACGGAATGCCCTAACCCTGCAAGTTACTTCTCGGACTTCTCCAGGTGTCCGCCGAATTGATAACGCATCGCGGACAGCAGTTTGTTGGCGTAGTCGCCTTCGCCCCGAGAACTGAACCGCTCGTAGAGCGCGGTGGTGAGAACCGGCGTCGGAACAGCTTCGTCGATCGAGGCCTTGATGGTCCAGCGGCCTTCGCCTGAATCCGATACGCGGCCGGCGAACTTCGCCAGGGTGGGATCTTCGACGAGTGCAGACGCGGTCAGGTCCAACAACCAGGACGCAATCACGCTTCCCCGCCGCCACACTTCACTCACGTCAGCCAGATTGAAGTCATATTGATAGTGCTCCGGATCTCGCAGGGGAGTTGTTTCGGCGTCAGCCGCGTGGGTCTGTTTGCCTACGTTGGCAGACCTCAAGACATTGAAGCCCTCCGCATAAGCGGCCATGATGCCGTACTCGATTCCGTTGTGCACCATTTTGACGAAGTGCCCGCCACCGCTGGGTCCGCAATGCATATAGCCCTGCTCGGCGGTACCGCCAGCCTTCTCGCGGCCCGGTGTCCGTGGAATGTCACCCACGCCCGGAGCAATTGTCTGGAAGATCGGATCGAGGTGCTGTACAGCAGCATCGGGTCCACCGATCATCATGCAATAACCACGCTCCAGTCCCCAGACTCCGCCACTGGTGCCGACATCCACGTAGTGAATACTTTTCGGGGCTAGCTCCTTAGCACGACGAATATCGTCAATGTAGTAGGAATTTCCACCATCAATGAGGATGTCTTCCGCCTCCAGGAAGGGCACGATTTCGGCAATCGTCGAATCGACCACTGCCGCAGGAATCATCAGCCAAATCGCGCGCGGCTTCTGCAGCTTGCTCACGAAATCCTTGATGGAAGATGACCCAACTGCTCCCTCTTTCGCCAGCGCATCGACCGATTTGGGAGACATATCGAACACCGTGCAGGTATGACCATTTTTGAGCAGCCGCCGCACCATGTTGGCGCCCATCCTTCCAAGACCCACCATTCCGAGTTGCATGACTCACACTCTCCTCGAGGAAAAATTGTTTGAACTGTTATTTGCGCTCGCGATAGCGGCGGATCTGGTTGTTCGTTGAACTGTCGTGACTGAGCGGGGGCTCGTCCGTGCTCTCCAGTTGGGGGATGATGCGCTGCGCCAGCACCTTGCCTAACTCCACTCCCCACTGGTCGAACGAGTCGATGCTCCAGATGGTGCCCTCTGTAAATACGGTGTGCTCATACAGCGCGACCAGTTTGCCGAGTGTCTCCGGCGTGAGTTCGTCGGCCATGATGATGTTCGACGGGCGGTTGCCTTCGAATACCCGATGCGCCACCAGCCAATCCGGAGTACCTTCGGCCTTCACTTCTTCGGCGGTCTTGCCAAACGCGAGAGCTTCGGTCTGGGCGAAGACATTTGCTATCAGCAAATCATGGTGCCGGCCCAGCGGATTGAGCGTCTTGTAAAACCCAATAAAATCACAGGGGACGAGCTTCGTACCCTGGTGAATCAGTTGATAAAAAGAATGTTGGCCGTTGGTTCCCGGCTCACCCCAGTAGATCGGCCCGGTCTGGTAGTCCACTTCCTTGCCATTCAGCGTCACGTGCTTGCCGTTGCTCTCCATTGTGAGTTGCTGAAGATACGCCGGGAAACGCTTGAGGTACTGTTCGTACGGCAGTACAGCCACGGTCTGCGCGCCAAACAAGTTGTTGTACCAGACTCCCAGCAGTCCTAACAGGACCGGCAGATTGCGCTCAAACGGCGCCGTGCGGAAGTGCTCGTCCATTTGGTGAAAGCCGTCGAGCATCGCGCGAAACTTCTCCGGTCCGATCGCCAGCATGGTCGAAAGGCCGATTGCCGAATCCATGGAGTAGCGCCCGCCAACCCAGTCCCAGAACTCGAACATGTTGGCGGTGTCGATGCCAAACTTCGTGACCTCCACCGCATTCGTCGAGACAGCAACGAAATGCTTGGCGATCGACGACTCGTCCCCTCCGAGCCCGGCCAGCGCCCAGTCGCGCGCGGTGTGGGCGTTGGTCATCGTCTCTAACGTGGTGAAAGTTTTGGACGAGACGATGAAGAGCGTCTCCGTGGGATCGAGGCCATTCACCGCCTCGGAGAAGTCGGTGCCATCGACATTCGACACAAAGCGGAAATTCATGTCCCGCTGGGTGTAATGCCGAAGTGCCTCGTAGGCCATGACCGGTCCAAGATCGGACCCCCCAATGCCGATGTTGACGACGTTTCGAATACGCTTACCGGTGTGGCCTTTCCACTCGCCACTGCGGACGCGATCGCTGAACGCCGACATCTTGTCCAGCACGGCGTGGACCCCGGGTACGACATCTTTGCCGTCAACCTTGATCACTTCACCTTTGGGCGCGCGGAGAGCCACATGCAAAACCGCGCGCCTCTCCGAAACGTTGATCTTTTCGCCGCGAAACATGGCGTCGATTCGTTCGCGCAGACCGGACTCCGCTGCCAGTTGCAGCAGCAGTTGTAACGTCTCGTCGGTGATGCGGTTTTTTGAATAATCGAAGAAGATGCCGACTGCCTCGGAGGTAAAGCGTTCGCCTCGCTTCGGGTCGTCGGCGAATAATTTGCGGAGATGGATTTCACGAATCTGCTTGTAGTGCGCGCTCAGGGCTTTCCATGCGGGACGACGGGTAAACCCTTTTAACCTGCCAGCCATCAGCTTGCTCCTGTCACTTCCACTCCGGCCCTTGAAGCCGAAACCGGAGGACGACCTAAATTCACATTAGACATTCCGGAAAATGAGAAGCTGCTCGGTCTATCCTGACTTCGCTCGATGGTTCCGACCAATCACCGCTTCCCCTACGAATTTAGCGGACACTACCTGCTGCGCGTTACTTGAGAACTGCGCTCTTCGACTCGATCACGCCCATCAGTTCATTCCAGGAGTTCACAAACGACTTCGCTCCTTCGGTTTGAAGCTGCTGGCCCAACGCGTCGATGTCGATACCGGCCTTGGCAAACTGCTGCAACACCGGCTCGCAGTCGCCGCCATCGGGAGGCATCACCGCCCCAACCTCACCGTGATCAGCAAAGGCCTTCAGCGTCCCCTCGGGCATCGTGTTCACCGTGTCGGGAGCAGCCAGCGCTTTGATGTAAAGAATGTCGGACGCGCGCGGGTCCTTGGTTCCTGTGCTCGCCAGTAGCAGCCGCTGCGGGTTATATCCGGCCTTGATGATCTTCTGCCAGCGGGGCGTAAGCAGCAAGTCGCGATAGGCCTTGTAGGTTCGCTGCGCAATGGCAATTCCTAATTTATCGCGAAGTTCATCAGACACCTTGTTCGCCACCGCGACATCCCATCGGCTGATGAACACCGATGCGACCGATCCCACATTAGTTGAAAGTCCAGCCGCAATACGCCGCTCGATGCCCTTCAGGTAGGCCTCGGCCGCGGTCAGATACTGTTCACGCGAGAACAGCAGGGTCACGTTGATGGAGACACCCGCAAAGATAGCTTCTTCAATCGCGGGCAGTCCTTCGGGCGTGCCGGGAATCTTGATGAACAAATTTGGCCGCGCAGCGCGGGCGTGCAGGTCCCTGGCGGCTGCCAGTGTCGTGGCCGTGTCGTAAGCCAGCAGCGGGGAGACTTCGAGAGACACCCAGCCATCCACACCTTTGGTTTGGTCGTAGATCGGCCGAAACAGGTCGGCGGCGTGGGTAAGATCGTCCAACGCCAAATCAAAAAAGAGAGCTTCCCCTGCCTTGCCCTTGCCTAACTCTCTTTGTATCGCCGGGTCGTAGGCCGCACTTTTTTTGATTGCCTGATCGAAGATCGTTGGATTCGACGTGAGCCCAGTCACCGATAATTCATCGATGTAGCCTTTGAGCGTGCCGGAATCCAGCAGGTCGCGCGTGATGTTATCCAGCCAAATACTCTGCCCCAGGTCGTGAAGTAATTGCGTCGGTTTCATTTTGCCTCCTCATCATGATGCCCTCGAAGATACTAGCCTCGGGCCGTGCACACAACCGGGCAAGGCACCCGGCGCACGGTAATCCATAATCCCACAGATCGCCGCATTGGTGACGCGGACAAGGCGACATTCGATCTGCCCGTGACTGCGCGTCGAATCTGTCCGTGCCTTTGCATTTTTGAGTCCCGCGAACGCCTAATGTTTCAAGAAATCGTCGCCCCCAGTCGATTCCGCGGACGCTGAGGTGCCTCCGCTTGAAAGACCAAGGAATTCGATCTCACATGCCGGACTAAATGAACGCTGACCGTATAGAATCATGCTTCTTGTCATGTTGGAGAAAATCAACCTCAAGAAGAAGCTCTCTCGCGAGGAATTCAAGCGCGTCCTTCCAGGCCTACAGACTCGCATCTACGACCTTGAAAAAGCCTGCTGGGACAATGGAATTGCTTCGATCGCAGTGTTCGAAGGGTGGGACGCTTCCGGCAAAGGCACAACCATCGCCGCCCTGACTCAGCGACTGGATCCCCGCGGCTTCAAGCTCTATCCAACGACGGCCCCCCGCACTTACGAACAGCAGCGTCCCTGGTTGTGGCGCTTCTGGCTCAAGGTGCCGAATCGCGGCGAGATGGTGATTTTCGATCACAGTTGGTACGGCAGGGTTCTTGAGGAACGGGTCGAAGGCGCGATTCCCGAGAAGGCCTGGCGGCAGGCATATCTCGACATCACTGACTTCGAGCGCATGTTGGCTGATGACGGCGCGGCGATCATGAAATTCTTCCTGCACATCAGTAAGAAGGAACAGGAAAAACGGTTTGAGTTGATCGAGTCCGACCCTCTTGAGGCATGGCGCGTCACCGCGGCTGACTGGGCACGCCACAAGAAGTACCAGCACTACCTAGCAGCCTACGAGGACATGCTGGAATTGACCGAGTCCGAGTATGCGCCCTGGACGATCGTGGAAGCCAAATCGAAGTGGCACGCGCGGCGGAAAGTATTTGAGACAATCATCGCCACCTTGGAGAAACGACTCGGCGACAAGGCCCCGCCTGCGAACGCGTCCCCAGAAGAGTTGTCGAAGGACGCTGAATTGCGAGCGGCCATGGACTCGCTCACTGAGGATGGACTCTGATGCTCGAGACCATCAATCTCACGCGAAAACTCGATCGTGAGTCCTACGTTCGCGAAGTATCGCGGCGGCAGATTCAACTCCGCGAACTGGGTTACCAGGTTTACCTGCAAAAACGCCCAGTCGTCCTGGTATTCGAAGGCTGGGACGCCGCCGGCAAAGGCGGAGCCATCAAGCGGATCACCGAAAAGCTCGATCCGCGAGGCTACGTGGTGTATCCCATTTCCGCGCCCCATGGCGAAGACAAGACCCGTCACTACCTGTATCGCTTCTGGCGACGGCTGCCGGAACGCGGACAGATCGCAATCTTCGATCGCTCTTGGTACGGGCGCGTGCTGGTCGAGCGCGTCGAGGGATTCGCGACAGAGAACGAATGGAAGCGGGCCTACAAGGAGATCAATTCGTTTGAGCGGCAGTTGCGCGATTTCGGTGCTGTCCTCGCAAAATTCTGGGTCCATATCTCACGCGAGGAACAGCTTCGGCGCTTCGAAGAACGAAAGGCCATCGGCTATAAGGCCTGGAAGCTGACCGACGAAGACTGGCGGAACCGGCAGAAATGGAGCGTTTACGAGGACGCCGTCGAAGACATGCTGGTAAAGACCAGCACCAGCGGATCGCCCTGGACCCTGATCGAGGGCAACGACAAATACTGGGCTAGAACGCGGGTGCTGTCGCAACTGGTTAAAATTCTGTCCGCCGAACTGAAATACGAGCCCGCGGATCCGCTCGGCAAGATCGCGAAGAAGAACAAACCTAAGCCCTCCGCTGGCTCCCGTACCTGACCTGCGCACGAAAGACGGGGGACGAAGAGCGGTCAATCAAACCACACACCCCCCCTTGGTAATTCTGGCCGCAGGCTGCGACTCAGTCTCTTTCCCACATCTGCTTGTTCGACGCTTGCACTGGGCCGCCCCGGGGATGCTGCTTTTGCCAGTCCGTCTCGGGGATGACCTGAATTGGATCCAGTTTCTGCTTGCCTAATGCTGCATTAATACCCTGCAATTGGTCTGTCGACAGCTTCTGGAACTCCTTAATCACGTCTTCGAGTTCACGGCCCAGCACGTCCGTCCGTGCAATCTGCGCATCCGTTGGACGGCCATCGTAGCTATTCACGTCGCCATAAACGTTGGTCACATATTCGCGAAGGCGCTCTTCTCCGGTTATCGCACCGCCTTCCTTGGTAGCCACGATCTTGGCCCGAAGCTGATCGCACGAAGCCGCTAGATCTGTGAGCTTCTTGTGCAGTGGATCGGTCGCGGGAACTTTCGCGGCTCGTTGAGTTGCCTCATCACGAACTCCTATGACGGCATCCACGGCCCAGCTCATGTGCTCCAGCATGCCGTAGAGCTTCATCGCCAGGTCGAACTGTGCCTTGCGGTCTTCCAGCGTGTACTTTGCGCGTGGATCGGTGACCACCTCGAGTTGCGTGGTGTAGGTCTGGTCCCCCTTCGTCATCTTCACTGTGTACGTACCAGGCACCACCTTGGGGCCTTCTGCCGCGCCGAACGCCGCAGAAGCCGCCGGAGGTACGATTGGAGGGTCAAGCCGCATCGGCCACATGGCGCGATTGAGCCCACGATGCTTGCTGCCGCTCAACGTGTCGAGCAGTTTTCCTTGCTGGTCGAAAACTTCGATCTTCAGGTCACCGTAAATGTGGCGGCCCTTCTGATAGTAGGTAATGAAGGCCTCGTTGGGTCTTGGTGGCCCAACAAACGTCTCATCGCCTTCAGCCCAGCCTCCGTTCGCCTCGATGTACTCCACCGCGGGACGGGGAGGAATGAATGTCGCCGTCTGCGCCATCACGTCCGGCGTCAGAGATCGCAGCGGCGAAATGTCGTCGATGATCCAGATGCCGCGCCCATGCGTGCCAAGCACCAGGTCAGAGGCCCGCGGTTGCACCACGATGTCTCGCACAGCAACATCGGGAAAGTTGCTGCCCTTGTATTGGGCCCATCGCTCGCCTCCGTCGATCGAGATCCAAAGTCCGAATTCCGTGCCGAGGAATAATACATTCGGCTTGACCGTGTCTTCCGTGATGACATGCGCATAGCCACGCACACCGCTGCCCTGCACTGGCAGGGACTTCCACGTCTTTCCAAAGTCCGTCGTCTTGTACAAATACGGATTCATGTCACCAACCGTGTGGCGATCGAAAGTCGCATACGCCGTCGCCTCATCGAAGCGGCTCGCTGCCACCGTGGAAACCCAGGAGAACTTGGGGACGCCAACTGTGCTTACCGTGTTTGTCCAAGTCTTGGCCCCATCGCGCGTGACCTGCAGGTTTCCGTCATCGGTCCCCACCCACACAATCTGGCCATTCTTGGGCGACTCGCTGATGGAGTAGATCGAGGTATGCATCTCCGCTGCGGAATTATCGACGGTGATGCCGCCGGACTCTTCCTGCTTCTGCTTTTCAGGATCGTTCGTCGTCAGGTCGGGAGAAATGCGTTCCCACGACTGGCCGTGATTGCGGGAGCGGAACAGAGATTGCGCACCGATGTAGATTGTGCCCTTCTCATTGGGGCTCATGTGGATGGGCGTATTCCAATTGAAGCGCAGCTTCTTCTCGCCATAGTCCGGATAGGGCGTAATAGCTCGGCCCTCATGGGTGTCACGGTTGACGCGCCCGATTGTGCCACCTTGTGCCTCGGCGTAGATGTACGCCGGATCGGCGGGGTCTTCAAACATCCAAAAGCCGTCGCCGCCGAACATGTTCTCCCAACGCGAGTAAGTCACGCCGCTGGGATAGGAAGAATCGCCCACCCAGGAGCTGTTGTCCTGCAACCCTCCATACACATGGTAAGGATCGGCGTTGTCCACGCTGACGTGGTAGAACTGCGAAACCGGTAAATTGATCTGGTGCATCCAGCGGGTTCCACCATCCTGGCTGCGCCACAGGCCACCATCGTCACCGGCATAAACGATGTTGGAATTCTCTGAATCGATCCAGACCGCATGAAAGTCGCCATGCGCCTTACTCGAAACCGGGCTAAAGCTCTTACCGCCGTTTACGCTCAATAGCAGGACTAGATCCGGCTTGAACACCTTTTCCGGGTCCTTGGGATCGACGATCAAGTTGGCGAAATAGAACGGGCGCCAAACCATGAACTGGCTCGCATCCTTCTTAGACCAGCTCTTGCCGCCATCGTCGGAACGATAGAGCGCGCTTTCCTTGGACTCGATCATGGCGTACACGATCTGCGTGTTGGAGGGCGCCACTGCCAGCGCAATTCGACCGTAGGGCTTGGCGGGCAGACCCTTGCTGTTCGCATCCGTCAGTTCCGTCCAATGGCCTCCGCCGTCGGTGGACTTAAACAGGCCGCTGCCTTCGCCGCCAGAGCGAAACGTCCAGCCCTGGCGCCGGAAATCCCACATGGATGCGTACAGCGTCTTTGGTTCCAGCGGGCTCATGCTAAGCATGCCGCAGCCGGTCGATCCGTTTTTGCCAGCGAGGACTTTGGCCCACGACTTGCCGCCGTCGATGGTCTTGTAGACACCGCGCTCGTCGTTGTTGTTCCACAGGTGACCGGTAGCGCATGCATACACGATGCTGCCGTCTTTCGGATCAACCAGGATGCGGGCGATGTGCTCGGAATCCTTCAAGCCCATGTTGGTCCAGTTGTCGCCGCCGTCCGTGGATTTGTAAATGCCGTCGCCCACCGACACGCTGTTGCGTACCCAGGATTCGCCGGTGCCCACCCATACGACCTTCGAATTGGTGGGATCGATGGTCACTGCTCCAATCGACTGCACGTCCGGTTTGTCGAACACGGAGCTGAACGTCGTACCGCCATTCACTGACTTCCACACTCCGCCACTGGCCGCACCTGCGAACACCGTCAGCCGCCCCTGGTCATGTGCCGCGTCAACCGCTGCAATGCGTCCGCTCATGACCGCCGAGCCGATGTTGCGTGCCGGCAATCCTGAGACGGTTGCGGAATCAAACTTGATGGGCGCTTGCGCCATGGCGCTGACGGCCAACACGAGCAAGCAAACCATGGCGCGGCAACCGACGATGGGCAGACGGTTCCCACCAGAACATGCAATAGACATAATCCTGAAGTCCTCTCAAACCACTATCGCCACAGAAAATACGGCATTGAAGCGATTCCAAATTGGGTTACTTTTTTGCGGCAGGCATCTTGAAGTACGAATCATCCAAGGGAACATTCGCTTCAATTTTGTCGATCGTGTATCTGGCGTAGTCGCCCGGGTTTTCCTTCGAGCCGGCGTCGATCGAAAACGGGTAATAGACACCAGCAACCTGCTTGTATGATCCGAGGTCTTGCTCGGTCTCACGCACTGAGCCTCGAATGAACTGTTGCTTTCTCTTCTTGATCTCGAGATAGGTGTCTGGGTCAAGGTAGTAGTACACAATGTCGCCGTTCTTCAGCGTGACCTTCAGTTCATACGCGTCATCACCATCGACCTTGTCGAGACCAAGGTATTCAATCTTGTTGCCTTTGGCCTGGTAGTCGACAAGCGGTCCGTCAATATCGGCCTCTTCCATCAGGTCACGGTAGTCGTCCTCGCCCATAAGTTCCGGGTCCTTACGACCGCCAAATGGCGAGATTTGCCAGGCCGCCTTGCCGTCATAAGCCTGAATCTGCGTCATTCCCTGCACGGTGAAATTCTGACGAATCATGTCGGCCCGCTTATTTTCCTGGCTCACCTGTGCATCCATGCCGACATAGGCCTTGCCCGTCATCTTCAGCGTGTTAATAGCTTTAATCTTGTCAACGCCGCCCCGCGCCTGCAGATTTTTAGCGACCAGTTCTTCCGCCGTTTGGGCTGAGGCCACTGCGGTCAGGCACAGAATTCCAACGATCAACTCTCGGGTGCAACGCATGCAGATTGCTCCTTGTCCGGCTTGCAACAGCATGCCGGATTCCTGGACATTTTCCTGAAACTGTTGGTTGAACCTAACCATCCTACGATTGGTTGTGCTTACTTTACATGGCGGTGGATTATACCCGCTCGGCGGTCCGTCACCGGCGAACCACCTCTCCGCAGAATCCGGTTTGGACGAAACCTGTGCAGCCGCAAGTCGATGCCGGGCACCAACCAGCGCGAATGGAAAGCCGAGTCTTGCGTCGACTGCGGGTCCCCAACACTCGGCGACTGGGGCTTGAACCTTAATTCCCAGTTATGGCCCAGTGAAGTCCCTACCTTTGAAGGATAGACGCTTGAATTGGTGAACCGTAACCCTGACAAACATCCCGACAAGGCGTAACAGTCAGACACGGCCCGGTAGTGGCATACTTGCGTCCGTAATATATTCAGAATGAATAACTTAGAGGGGGTGGCGGAGAGACAGGGATTCGAACCCTGGGTACCCTTTCGAGTACACACGCTTTCCAAGCGTGCGCCTTCAGCCACTCGGCCATCTCTCCGTTTAGGAAGCGCAGGTCCAGGCAATCCTGCAAAACCAACGCTTTTCATTGTAGCGTATTGCGCGCCCAACTGTGGCGAGGAGTGCGGGCGCGCTCAGACCTTGTAAAGAGTCGTTACTCTTCCTTCTTCAACTGCTGCGCCAGATAGTTCTGGTATCCCATTTCGCCGATCGCGTGCAGTTGGGCTTCAAGCCAGTCAATGTGGTGCTCTTCGTCGGAGAGGATCTTCTCCGCCAGCTCACGCGATCCTCCATCGTTGGCTGCCAGGCACAACTGGATGCCATCGTTGAGGCGTTTCACTGCGTCGTATTCGAGTTGCAGATCGTTCTTGTACTGCTGTTCTACGGTCTGGCCAATGTTGATCTTGAAGTAGTCGCTCATGTTGGGAGTGCCATCGAGATAAAGGATCCGCTCCATCAGCTTTTCGGCGTGCACCATTTCTTCGATCGACTCTTTGCGAATAAGCTTGGCCAGCCGCTCGTAGCCCCAGTTTTCGCACATTTCGGCGTGCAGGAAGTACTGGTTAATCGCCGTCAACTCCGCTTTCAGTACCTGGTTGAGAAACTCAATAACCTTGGCATCACCTTTCATATCGCCTCACAGGAATTCAGTCGATAAGTGCCGGCCTATCCAGGCGTGCAAAGAACCCCGCGCACCTGAATCGAACTGACCATTGTAGCGCGTGGCTTGTGAAATCTCCTTGCGCTCGCACCAAGTCAGCGGTCGAAACACACCAGCTGTAGAAGGGCAAAGCTCATGCCTTCAAACGACGATCACTTTGCGGAAAGGGAATTTACTGTTTCTTGGCAGTACCGTTGGACCAAGGTGCTGTGCCGACGGACGCGGTTTGCGCATTCGGCGTGGCTCCGTTCGGCGTTTGTGAGGAGAGTCTCTCGCGGCCAGCCGGGGGAACATACCCATCAAGCAGTCGGCGATGCATGCTGTAAAGCGCTAACTCCAGCCGGTCGGAAACACCAAGTTTGTCGTAGATCTTTCTCAAGTAGTTCTTGACGACCTGCTCCGTGGTGCCTACTTCGAGAGCGATGTCTTTGTTCTTCAAGCCTTGCGTCACGCCGCCGATGATCAACATCTCTTTTTCACTGAGCCTGAGTTGCTGTTTGGGAGTGGTCCCCTGCTCTGCCTGCGTACGATACGCCTCAATTACCCAGTTGACTCCCTGGTTGTCGAGCCAAGTCTCCCCGGCGGTGACTTTTCTCACGCAGCGAACCAGCAAGTCGGGTGACACGGAGCGGTTCAAAATCCCTCGCACGCCCCGTCGGAGGTAATCGACTGTTTCTTCTTCGCCCGTGTGGTGAGCGACGACGATGACCTTGGTTCCCGTCTGCGCTCGCCGAATTACATCTGAAACGGCTTCGGGAGGGTTTGGCGACAATCCCGCTTCGAACAGCACGACATCAGCGGGAGTGTTGGACACTGCGCTCAAGGTCTGGGGCAGGGTCTCGGTCTGAGCCACGACTTCCATGTCTTTCTCTAAAGCGAAGATCTTCCCCATGCCGACGCGAAAAATTGCTTCGGAGTCCGCGACAATGATTCTAACTGGGGTGCGCTTTGCTTCCGTGGGGCCAGAGTGTGCAGGGGAACCAGGTCGAAGCCCCGCGCGCTCCACGTCGTTAGGCGGACCTGACGCCCCAAGGCGATCAGGGCCGCTCGAACTTGTACTCATCGATGACAACTGCCACACTCCGTCCCGAGGACTCTTCCGAACATCGCACTACGCGCCCTCGGCAGTTCACCAGCACATCGCGGTCTGATCCTAAAACATCTCCCGGCATGGCGACGGTGAACTCGACGGTTGAGCCCACTTCAATTTCCGTCTCGGTGCGGAATAGAATTCCGCCTGCTGAGATATCGATCGTCTGTGCTCGATGCTCATTGGTCGGCGTTTTCAACGTCACCGCAAGGTGCAGAGGAAACCGAACTGCATTCCGCAAGTCAGGATGGGATTCAGTGGTCATCTAAGCTAGCCCACAATTACGATACATCCAACCGCATCCTGTTCTGAAGTTACTAAAGTACCACCGAAGTTACCGTCTGTGACAAGAAATCAATCATCGCCAAGGAAAATTTCCCGTTTCAGCACTTTATTATCAGTGACTTATGAAGGTGGCACCTAAGAGTGGCACTGACAGGGTAACAACTGCTCTTCTGAATGGCACGATAAAACCACCACTTATCGGCCATAAAGTGGCGATGAATTGCCGGACTGGATCAAATTTAGCTTACGAAGGAAACTCGCGATCAGAACCTGGTGATTTCAGTGAAGTTGAATCCCCCCACTTTCATCGGCGGAACCACCATGTCGATCGACTCCTCCCCACTCGCGCGCACTGCCCGACCCAAGACCTCAACGTTTCGCAACATGTGAATCAAACTCTGGTTGAAGCGCAAGTTTCGGATCCCACATTGCACCCTTCCATGCTCCACCAGAAATGTTCCATCTCGCGTCATGCCCGTCAGGTTTTTCTCGTAAGGATCGACTTCGCGGATATACCACAGACGAGTTACCAGAAGTCCTCGCTCCGTCGAGGCGATCATCTGATCAACCGTCTGTAAACTGCCGACCGGGGCCCCACTAAATACAATGTTCATCGGCGCTTCGCCCATCTCATTCGGCAACATGAATCCATGCCCTGTCGGCCTGACTGGGCCGACTTTTGCCACCAGGCTGGACAGTCGCATTTTGTTTACGGCTCCGCGTGAGCACGCAAGGTCTCTCACTACTCCCTTGTCTATCAACGTGAGCCGCTGGCGCGTCATGCCTTCTCCATCAAATGCGGCGCCGGTCTGTAACGGATGAAAAACGTCGTCCTCGACGGTTATGTTGTCTCCAAATAGCTGGGTTCCGAGGCGATCGTTGAGAAACGAACGCTGTTCCATGAGCGCCGAGCCGCTGAAGTCCCAGAACATGTAACCCACCATGTCGAGCACCGCCGACGGCTCTAGGATCACAGTGTATTTGCCCGGTTCCAATTCGCGCGGATTCGCCGATCTTATGGCTTTTTCCGCTGCAATTTCCGCCATTCTTACAGGATTGAGATTCGCAACATCCGGCGCGTTGGCTTTTTGCCAACCTGACGAGGTGTCGCCAATCATCGTGATCGAAACCTCTGCCGAAGTCTGCTCGTGCCACTTGGCTACACCGCAGGAATTGAAAAGCCCTTCACCGAATTCCGCGGTTGCGTAGATGCCTGCTGCGGCTAGCTTGTCTTTCTTGGCTACGTCGACAACTCGCGCCACCACGTCCGCACGGTATTGTGCGTTGATGTGGGCGGTTCGTTCGATATGGCGTTGCACCATTCCGTCGCTGTTGACTTCGTTTTCGGAAACCTCGCAAGGAGTAGGCATTGGGAGCAACTCCCGGTCGGGCTGTTGCATGCGGACAAGCGTTTCCGCGGTCCGTGCCAGTCGGCGGAGGCTGTCGTCATCCAGTTTATTGGTGCTGGCCCGGGCTGTGCGCCCCCCAGCGGCCGAGCCGACATCCATCGACACCCGCAGCGACAGGGCATGATTTTCTTCGGCAACGTTTTGATGGATCGTGTTGTTGGCGAAACGGGTCAAAGCGCTTCGTCCGCTTGAAATGAGCAGCTCGACCTCGTCCGCAGACGAGTACTTACGAAGCTTGTCAAAAACTGAGGTGGCCTGATCACGCGTGAGCATCTCTACTCGCTCCCCTTGTAAGCCGTGCCCACAGCGATGCCGCGAAATCTTGCAGGCGCGGCGCCGTGCCCCGTGCCCATCACCTGTTGCGGCTGGCCTTTACCGCAGTTGGGAGTTCCCCACAACGTCCATTCGTCACGCGAACAGATAGCGTCCATCGAGTTCCAGAACTCGGTCGAGATTCCGGAGTATGAAGGGTTCTTCAGCATTCGCCCGCGTTTGCCACCCACGATCTCCCATCCCATTTCGCAAGTGAATTGAAAATTGTAGCGCTTGTCGTCGATGGACCACGACCGGTTGGTCTCCATCAGGATGGCGTGATCGGTTGAAGCGATGAGTTGTTCGAGACTCAGCGGCGATTCTCCCGGCAGGATACTGATGTTCGTCATGCGAACGATTGGCAGCCGGTTCCAGCCTTCCGCGCGCAAGCATCCCCCACTGCGGGTTGCACCGCTGGCCGCCGCAGTATCGCGTGAGGTCAGGTATCCGGTAAACAAGCCGTTGGTGATGATCGGCGTGCATTGCGCGGCCACTCCCTCGTCATCGTAGGCGAACGTTCCTAGACCGGGCCCGTGCGATTCGGTGGCGTCGGCAACCACGTTGACGATCTCGCTGCCGTATTTCAAGGTGCGCAGCTTGTCGAGGGTGAGAAATGACGTCCCAGCGAAGTTCGCTTCCATGCCCAGCACGCGGTCGAGTTCGATGGGATGTCCGACCGACTCATGAATCTGCAGGCTGAGCTGGTCCGATGCCAGGATGACGTTGAACTTGCCCTGGGGACACGGGTCGGCCGAATGAAGCACGACTGCCTGCTCGGCGATAGCGCCAGCGTGTTCGAGTAACTGAAGCTCTTCGATCAGCTCGTATCCTTTGTTTTGATACTGGCCGCCGTAAGAGTTCGGGTAAGACCGCTTCTGTATCTCGGAGCCGGCGAAGACATGCGCCGCGTAGCCAGCGCCGGTGGTAATGAAAGTCTGATGGATTTCCGAACCTTCGGATGAAAAGAACCACTGCTCGTAGCGCCGGAAATTCATGCTGGTCTCGGCCAGCGTCACACCCTTCACCCTCCTCATCTCGGCATCGATGGCAAACAGCAAATCGAGGTTCTTCTCTAGCGGTATGCCGAACGGGTCGATTCGGCAAGGCGATGCCCACTCGGCGACATGGAGTGGCTCAGGTGCGAGATGCAGGTCAGAGGACTTGACTCTCGCCGACGCTTTGGCGATTTCAACTGCCTGGGCAGCGCAACTTTGCACCCCTTCACGCGTCAGGTCGTCGGTCGCGGCAAATCCGAAGCTGCGATCGGCGACCACTCGAATGCCGATTCCCAACGATTCGGAGTCGGAGGCGCTGCCGATGCGGCCGCTTCTGGTAGCCAGCGCGCGATTGCGTTCGTCAACGATGCGCGCCTCGGCATGCGTCGCACCGCGCAGCTTGGCAGTATCCAAAGCCCAGGAACCTATTTCCTTCATCTACGAGTCACCAGGACACCGATGATATCGTGTTTGATAGGAGCGCCTCCAAGTCCCCAGGCAGATGTCGAAGTTCATCAAGGTCGTGAATCTCGAAGACGGAATGCCCAGCGTGGAGCAGGCCCGTTCGCGCCTCAGCGGTGAGCTGAGCGTCGCCCGAGCTAGTGGAGTGAAAATCCTCAAGATCATCCACGGATATGGATCGAGTGGCGTCGGTGGGGATTTACGAATCGCATTGCAGGCTACGCTGCGGCAGATGGCCGATCGTCGAGAAGTTCGCGCCTGCATTTATGGCGAGAACTGGCGCAATGCCGACGAGCAGGCATGGGCGCTGCTCAAGCAATTCCCCGAACTGAAAGAAGATCGCGATTTGGGCAAAGGCAATCGGGGGATTACGCTGGTGGTGCTGTGACCGACGCTGTGACTGCGCACCCAGCGAACTCGGTCGATCACTCAAAACGTCCTGCGCTGGCTGCGATCCTCGCCTGCGTGCTCGCCGGAATGTGCACCTTTCTCAACGTTTATTGCACGCAACCACTTCTCCCATACTTGCAGCGGGTGTACAACTCCACGGTCATTGGGATCAGCTTGACGGTTAGCTCGACCATTCTCGCGGTCGCTTTGATGGCACCGGTTGTTGGGCTGTTGGCGGAATCGATTGGACGCAAGACGGTCATTGTTCCCTCGCTCTATGCGCTGACGGTTCCCACGCTCCTGGCGGCGACCTCGCAAAGTCTGCAAGCACTCATCTTCTGGCGCTTCATGCAGGGTCTCTTTGTGCCCGGCGTGATCGTGGTGATGATGGCTTATATCAATGAGGAGTTCTCCGCCTCCTACGTTGGCCGTGCGATGTCCGCCTATGTCACCGGAACGGTGCTCGGCGGCTTCCTGGGACGATACATTTCCGGATGGGTGGCGCATCACTTTGATTGGCGTGGCTCTTTCCTGGCAATTGGCATCTTGAATCTCGCGGGAGCCATCCTCGTTCAGCAGGCCTTGCCCAAAGCCAAAAATTTCGTGCGTTCCTCCGGTTGGCGCCATTCGATTGCGGACGGTCTCGAACATCTGCAGAATCCGCGACTGCTGGCCGTTTTCGGTATGGGCTTCGCGGCGTTGTTTTGCCTGGTGGGCGTGTTCACGTATGTGAATTTCTATCTCGCCGCTGCGCCGTTTCGTCTCAATTCCGCTCAACTGGGCAGCGTGTTCTTCGTTTACCTGCTGGGTCTGATTGTCACGCCCCTGTCAGGACGATTTCTTGACCACTACGGCATTCGGCACACAGCGCTGCTGGCATTCGGCTTTGCATTAGTTGGGCTAACACTGACGCTGCTTCGAAACCTTCCTCTGATCATCGTCGGGCTGGCGCTGTTCTCGTCCGGCATCTTCATCTTTCAAGCTGTCGGAACTGTGCAAACTGGAATCGTCGCCCAGCGCGCGCGCTCATCTGCCGCCGGCTTGTACGTCACGTTCTATTACATCGGCGGAAGCCTCGGCGCGATCGTGACCGGCTGGACTTGGGTCGCGGACGGTTGGCGGGCCTGCGTGATGCTGCTGATGGGAGTGGCGGGGATGGCTGTGCTCCTAGCGTATGGAAGTAGTCGCAAGTAAGGTCGCGACTCTCTACTCCATGCCAAAAGCGAAAGGGCGGCATCGCTGCCGCCCTTTGAACACTGATTAGTAAAAATTGGCCTATGTTCCTTCGGACCAGCTTGCCAGATACTCTTCCTGTTCCAGAGTCAGGCGATCGATGGTGACGCCCATCGACTCCAGCTTCAGCTTGGCCACGCGCTTGTCCAACTCTTCAGGAACCGGGAAGACCTTTTTCTCGAGCGTGGTGTGGTTCTTCACCAGGTACTCGACCGAAAGGGCCTGGTCGGCAAAGCTCATGTCCATCACCGACGGCGGATGTCCTTCGGCCGACGCCAGGTTGATCAAGCGGCCTTCGCCCAGCAGGTTGATCTTGCGGCCGTCCTTCAGCGAGTACTCCTCGACGAAGGCGCGGGTGGTTCGCTTGGAGGAGGACATCTTGTCCAGCGCCGGAATATCGATTTCGACGTTGAAGTGTCCGGAGTTGGAGATGATGGCTCCATCCTTCATGGCCTCGAAGTGCTCCTTGCGCAGCACGCTCTTGTTGCCGGTAACGGTGCAGAAGACATCGCCGATCTTGGCAGCTTCGGCCATGCTCATTACGCGGTAACCGTCCATCACCGCTTCGATCGCCTTCGTGGGATCGATCTCGGTCACGATGACCTCGGCTCCCAGACCGCGCGCACGGCTCGCCAATCCGCGACCGCACCATCCATAGCCGGCGACGACGAACCTTGCGCCCGCCAGCAGGAAGTTGGTGGCGCGAACGATTCCATCAATTGTGGACTGTCCGGTGCCGTAGCGGTTGTCGAACAGGTGCTTGGTGTCGGCATCGTTCACCGCGATGATGGGGTAGGTCAAGACGCCTTCCTTGGCCATCGCGCGCAGGCGAATGACCCCGGTCGTGGTTTCTTCCGTGCCCGCGATCACGCCCTGCAGGACTTCCTTGCGCTTGGTGAGCGCAATCGTTACCAGGTCAGCGCCGTCGTCCATCGTGATGTGCGGCTTGTGATCAAGCGCCGCCATGATGTGCGAGTAATACGTGTCGTTGTCCTCGCCCTTGATGGCATAAACCGGGATGTTGTAGTCGCGCACCAGGCAGGCGGCAACGTCGTCCTGGGTGGACAGCGGGTTGGAGGCGCACAACACGACGTCGGCTCCGCCATCGCGCAGCGTGATCGCCAGGTTAGCCGTCTCGGCGGTGACGTGAAGACATGCCGAAATCCGCATGCCCGCAAGTGGCTGGTTCTTGATGAATTCCTTACGGATGATCTGCAGCACCTTCATCGACTGGTTGGCCCAGTCAATGCGCTTTTTGCCCATATCCGCGAGTTCAAGGTTGGCGATATCGCCCGCTGTACGTGTGGTTGTCGTCGACATATGCTCCCGTTTCTGAAGGATTCCGTTGAGGATTCAGCACATGCGCGGTCGCCGGTTGGCAATCGCGATGGCAAGAATGTGTGAAGGGGCGACCCGCAGGTGCGGCCGCCCCAAAGTCGAAACTACTTCGAGACCTTAGCGGCCTCCGGGACGGCCAACCCCGCCTGCTCACGCAGAGCGGCAGCCTTGTCGGTTGCTTCCCACGTGAAGTCAGGGTCATTGCGTCCAAAGTGTCCGTAGGCCGCGGTCTTGCGGTAGATCGGACGGCGCAGGTTGAGCGACTCGATGATACCCTTCGGCGTCAGCTTGAAGTTGGCGCGGACCAGGTCGGCAATCTTGGCTTCGTCCACCTTCGCGGTACCGAAGGTGTCAACCAGCACGCTGACCGGCTCCGCCACGCCAATGGCGTAGGCGAGCTGAACTTCGCATCGGTCGGCCAATCCGGCGGCCACCACGTTCTTGGCGATGTAACGCGCCATGTAGCAGGCCGAGCGGTCCACCTTCGTCGGATCCTTGCCGCTGAACGCGCCGCCGCCGTGACGTCCCATGCCACCGTACGTATCCACGATGATCTTGCGGCCGGTCAGTCCGGTATCGCCCATCGGTCCACCGATGACGAAGCGGCCGGTCGGATTGATGTGGTACTTGGTGTCGGCGTCGAGCATGTTCGCCGGAAGCGCTGCCTGGATGACATGCTTCAGGATGTCGGCGCGCAGTTCCTCGGTCGAAATCGTCTCGGCATGTTGCGACGAGATGACCACGGCGTCGATGCGGATCGGCTTGTGGTTCTCATCGTATTCCACTGTGACCTGGGATTTGCCGTCGGGACGGAGGTAAGAAAGGGTGCCGTTCTTGCGGACTTCGGTGAGGCGTAATGTCAACTTGTGCGCCAAAGAGATTGGAGTCGGCATCAGGTCGGCGTTTTCGTTGCTGGCATAGCCGAACATCATGCCCTGATCGCCGGCGCCGCCGGTGTCAACACCCATGGCGATGTCACCGGACTGCTTGTTGATGCTGGAGATCACCGCGCAAGTGTTGGAGTCGAATCCATACAGGGCGTTGTCGTAGCCAATCGAGGCAACGACACCCCGTACCAGTGCCTGAAAATCGACGTACGCTTTGGTGGTGATTTCTCCGGCGATGACAACCAGGCCGGTTGCCGTCAGCGTTTCGCAAGCAACGCGGCTGTAAATGTCTTCTTTCAGACAGGCGTCAAGAATGGCATCGGAGATTTGGTCGGCAATCTTATCGGGGTGACCTTCCGTCACCGACTCAGACGTGAAGAGGTATCGCTTCTTAGACAATGTGAAACTCCTATCAAATGCGTGGTCTGTGGCTCAGTGCACTTCGGCTGGATACAGCGGTGCTAGAGACATCTGGAGACCTGTTAAGGATAACAACTGAGCCGCAAGCTCTCTACATTTTAAGCCCTAAAGGCGCGAATCAGGCAGTGAACGGCACAAAATTGCAGTGAATTTGCATCCCGCTCCCGACTCGCAAGAACGCGCTAACCGCTTTTTATTCCAATCAAATACTGAGTGTTTCGCCAGAGTGTCGAACACCCGGGCAAACCGGCGGCAACCGCGAGAAAACTAATTCACGGCGGCGTACACTGCCATCAACTGGTCGAGCACGTCGGGTAGCATTTTCAGGTCCAGCGCATTCGCGCCGTCGGACTTTGCCTGCGCTGGGTTATCGTGGACCTCAAGAAAAACTCCGTCCACGCCCGCCGCCACCGCTGCCCGCGCTAACAGAGGGATGAACTCCGGCTGCCCCCCGCTTTGCTGGGTCCCATCCTGTCCGCTTGAGTTCCCGGCAGACGGCAGTTGGACGGAATGCGTGGCGTCGAACACAACTGGAGCGAACTCTCGCATGATTGCCAGGGACCGCATGTCGACCACGAGATTGTTGTAGCCGAAGGAGGCGCCGCGTTCGGTCACAAATACACGATCGCCACCGGCTTCGCGGACTTTCGCCACCGCGTGCCGCATGTCCCACGGCGACACAAACTGACCCTTCTTGATGTTCACGGCGCGTCCGCTCTTCGCCGCAGCGACCAGAAGATCAGTCTGCCGGCACAGGAACGCAGGAATCTGCAGGGCATCTACGGCCTCGGCCACCCGCGGAACGTCCCCAACTTCATGCACGTCCGTCAGCACTGGAACTCCCACCACACTACGCACGTTACTCAGAATGCGCAGCCCCTCGTTCAGTCCCGGCCCCCTGAAGCTCCGGATCGAGGTGCGATTGGCTTTGTCGTAGGAAGCTTTAAAGATATAAGGCAGCCTCTTGGCGCGGGCCACGGCAGCGATCGCTTCGGCCATCCTCAAGGCGTGGGCTTCACTTTCGATCACGCAGGGCCCGGCGATGAGGAACAAGCCTCCTCCGCCCACCTGCACTTCGCCGATGGTAAATGTAATCGTCACGCGTGTTCGCCTACCTGTCTATAGCGGAAGCGGCCTGGAACTTCCGTCGCGTCCTATTGTACGCAGTACGTGCAGGATTCCGCAGCCGTTACCGTACCGCGCTGCCGCGAAGCGATCACAATTCGACAAGGGGGTTCGCCGCCAAAAAGCCTGCAGGCTTGAGGGCTCGAAATTGAAAAAGAGATTAGGTTCTAGATTTCGGGAGTCAGGCAATATCCCCGGCACCTTTACGATGCCGGGAAACGGAACTGTTCGTGTCGAACTGGTACAAGCCGCTGAGGGGGGGCTCAGACCAGAACTAAACTATTAAGCCCGACGCCGCAGGAATCCTGCGAGGCCCAGAAGTCCAGTTCCCATCAAAGCGATGGATCCTGGCTCTGGAGTCGACAGGGGATTGACTTCGCCGCTGGAGATCTTGCCGTAGTAGGTGACGAAATCGATGTCAACCACCGCGCCCACCGGGAAGCCGGTCTGTACGAAGCCCCAACTTGAGCTGGTTATATCGTACGTGCCCGCGAAAAAGCCGTACTTGGCGTTAACGAACAGCGCATCAACCGATAGCAAGCCGGACAGCGTGTTAGAGCCGATCGTAACCGTAAACGCCTGGGAGTTTGGCCCAAACGTGTAGGGATTACTTCCGGTGGCATAATTCAGGGTCGCGCCGGACAGGGTGAAATTGCCCTGAGGCTGCCCCGCCTGCCAAGCCAATCCTGCGAATCCGCTGTTGTGTGGTCCGCCCGCGAAAGTAGCGGAGTGCGTACCGACTGTGACGGTGCCGGTTACGTTCGGACCAAAGGTGATCTGAGTGGGGATAGGATTGGCGTAACTTACGCCACTCAACACCCCGGCCAGAAGAAGTAGCGACAACATCCCGATCAGTTTCCTCAACATCTACCGTTCCTCCATGTGAAAACAACTCTCAAAATGCCTTTGAACCCGCTCTATGACGCAATCAAACAATTCAGTTCTGCTTGTCTGGAGGAAATTCAAACCTAAATCACACTGGTGAGGTACTAACCATACTGGTTACCTAATCGACTTGGCAATAGCCAAGAAGTGACTATTTTTATACTTTTAAGACCCAGAAGAGGATAGCACTAACGTTTCATATCGACGGGACCCCGTCGCATTACACTCGCCTTAAGTGACTGATATCAAACGCTTTGCAGTTCGCGGATTGGTCTAGGAAATCCTGAAGCCTTGTCGGAAGCGTTGGCGGTGTGGAATTGGAAGACCCGGTAACATGAAAGCGTGGCATGACGAAAGCGCCGGAGCAGATTTGCTCCGGCGCTTGATCCTCAGACGTTTATTGTACGTCGGACCCACGAAATCAGAGGAGTTTCCGACGAATCACCCCACCTAGCCCCAGGATGCCGGTGCCCGGAAGGAACTGCGCAGTCAGAGCGTTGCCGGCAGCGACGTAAGTTGAGGCTGGACCGGTAGAAATATTGGCAGTACCTACGAGACTGAATACCGCCGGTATTTTGGTGTCGCTAACCAGCAAGACCAACGACGGTCCTGCCGTTAGCCCGGTGGTGTTGACGGTCACCGGGTTTGGGGAAAACAGTAAGGAAAAGCTGATCGCGTCCGCCCGAGCAACGCTGGTGAACGATGCGAGAAGCGCGAGGCATCCCAGTGCGAGGGTCATTTTTTTCATCATTCGTTCGTTCTATTCTCCTAGGTGCGGGCGATTCGGCTCAGATCCCCGCGCGGTTGAATTGATTTCTCGTCCCGGCAAGCAAAACCGGGAGTACTACTAATCTAGGTAACTCTCGTCAAATTACCCTCGCCGCTCAGAGATAGTGGGAGATCGGCGCCGCCGCAGCTCTCTCCATCTGTGCCACCTCCATCTATCGCCTAACTGGCGCACCTGTTCGTACTGCACGTCGCGATCCAAACTCGCACTACGCAAAACCAACCACATGCGGATGGGACGTGCGTGACAATGTGCGAGTATTTGCGACCAGCGCGGAACTAGAGTGGTAATTAGGTTGGCAGTAATACTGCAGAAATCATTAACTATGATTGGCTGATGCGGTAACCTGCCCGCGATCGACCTCCTATTACTTGGTTAGGGGACAAAATTACAAACCAGAAGGCAATTACTGTTTCAGCTTCTCCGGTCGAAGAAACTGCTCTACCGCCGCGCTCCCCCGCTCTTCCCGGCGCGATATGCGGTTCGCATAACTGGCCTTGGTGAAAGCCGTGAATAGCGGATGCGGTTCAAGAGGTTTCGACTTAAATTCGGGATGGAACTGGCATCCCAGGAAGAAAGGATGAGCGGGAAGCTCGATTATCTCGACGTAGGTCCCGTCGGGAGTAGAGCCGCTAATTCGCAAGCCGCCTGCAGTCAGCGTACTTTCGTATTCACGATTGAATTCGTAGCGGTGCCGGTGGCGCTCGCTGATCTCGGTCTGTCCGTAAGCCCGTTGCGCCAGCGATCCACTCTCCAGCCTGCAGGCCCATGCGCCCAGCCGCATGGTTCCGCCCAACTCTTCCACTCCCCGCAGCTCACGAAGTTTGTAGATCACACGGTGCGGAGTCGCCGGATCGAATTCGCTCGAGTTCGCTTGCTCCAGCCCGCACACGTTGCGGGCAAATTCAATGCATGCCGTTTGCATGCCCAGGCATATTCCGAAGTACGGCACATTGTTCTCGCGAGCGTATTGAATTCCCTTCAGCATGCCTTCGATGCCCCGCTTGCCGAATCCGCCAGGAACCAGAATTCCGTCAGCCTCTTCCAACTGCGCCTGCACGGTCTGGTCCTTGGACTCAAGACCTTCCGCCTCAATCCAGTCCACTTTGAGTTTGAGGTTGTGGGCCACAGCGCCGTGAACCAGCGCTTCTTTCAAGGATTTATAGGAATCCTCATACTCAACATACTTACCCACAATCCCGATCGTGACTTCGTCCTCTGGGTTGTAGATGCGATGGACAAGGTCCTCCCATTTTGCCAGGTTGGGTTCCGGCGCCTGGATGTGCAGGTAACGAAGCGCCAGCTGGTCCACTTTTTCGTGCGCGAAGACCAGCGGTACTTCATAGATCGACGCGACGTCCTTGCCGGTGATTACCGCCTCCTCTTCGACATTGCAGAACAGGGCAATCTTTGACTTGATATCGTGCGATAAGTAGCGGTCGGTGCGGCACAGCAGGATGTCGGGCTGAATGCCTATGCTGAGCAGTTCCTTGACCGAGTGCTGAGTCGGTTTGGTCTTGAGTTCGCCGGCAGCAGCGATGTAGGGCACCAGCGTGACGTGCACGAACAATGTGCTCTCGCGACCCATTTCCTGTCGCATCTGACGAATGGCCTCAATGAAAGGCAGCGACTCGATATCGCCAACCGTGCCGCCAATCTCGACGATGACCAGATCGACATCCACGGCGACCTTCTTCATGGCACTCTTAATTTCGTTGGTAACGTGCGGAATGACTTGAACGGTCTTGCCTAGATAATCGCCTCGGCGTTCTTTGGCGATGATGGTTTCGTAAATCCTGCCCGTAGTCCAGTTGTTGTCCCGGCTCAGTCGGCAGTGTGTGAAGCGTTCGTAATGCCCCAAGTCGAGATCGGTTTCGGCGCCGTCGTCGGTGACAAACACTTCGCCGTGCTGGAATGGCGACATGGTTCCGGGATCGACGTTGAGATACGGATCGAACTTCTGCAAAGCGACTTTAAGCCCCCGGCTCTCCATAAGGCAGCCAATCGAGGCCGCTGCCAGTCCCTTACCAAGCGAAGACACAACGCCACCAGTCACAAAGATGTACTTTGCCGCCATTGCTTCCTCTTATGTTGGGATTTGTGCAGCCGGGAGGTCGGCTCCGCTGGCCCCGCAAAATGGGGAGCCCCTTGCGCTGTCAAGGCAGCGTGATCAAGGTAGAGCTTGTAGGGGTGCACGATCAATTATGCCCGGAATCGCGGACGGTGGCAAGACGAACTCACGGCCCGCCAGTGGATATTTCCGCAAGCCTTAGCAGACAGCCAAAAAGCTCTATCCATCGTCGGCCACGATCCCCTTTGCCAATCGAAAAACGGCTTCGAACATGGCCGAAGTCAGCTTCCCGGTCGCCGTGTTCTGGTTCGACGGGTGGTACGACGCCAACAATGTCACGCCGTTAGTCAGCCTGTATTGCTTGGCGTGTCCGAACGACAGTCCGGCTTTGCGGTCGAGCTGTCCGGTGCGCTTCGCGTGCGCGAGATAAGCATCGAAGGCGATTTTGCCCAGCGCTACCACCACCTTCGCGTTCCTGAGGATTGCCATCTCGCGGTCCAGATACTCCGAGCAATTCCCTAACTCGATGGGAAGCGGCTTGTTATCCGGCGGCGCGCAACGGACAGCTGCGGTGATGTAACAGTCAGTCAACCGGAGTCCGTCTTCGCGATGGTCGGCGTTGGGCTGCGATGCGAAGCCGACGTTGTGCAGAATGGGATACATGAACTTGCCCGAGGCATCTCCTGTGAATGGCCTGCCTGTTCGGTTGGAGCCGTGCGCCCCTGGGGCCAGTCCCAGGATCAAAACCCGCCCGCTGGGATCGCCGAAGCCCGGCACGGGACGCGCCCAGTACTCGTGATCGCGGTAGGCACGCCGCTTTTCGCGCCCGACCTGCTCCCGGTAAAGCACCAGCCGTGCACACCTCGTGCAGGCGACGACTTCGTCGTTAAGAACCTTGAGCGCAGAGGGCATGATCGGTATTGTAATGTCCAGCCACGAGTCGATTGATAAGGTCGCCCCCGGACCACCACACCGCTGTTCCTTACAATGTGTCCTTTCAGAAAACGGTGCGGCGGCTGGAAGCGGATTAAGGAATGCGACCCGGTTGGGTAACTTATCGATCGCTCCGCTTACATGACCTCGTCGCGGAAAATCCCGACGAGGGTCTCTTCGTCGGTTAGCTCGGTGCACTGCTCATCGAGTCGCTCGTAGTCAGGCCCGAACTGCTGACGAAAGCGGGTGAAAGAGTCCTGCGATACCCAGCGGTCAATCACCACGAATGACAACGGATCTGAGACGTCCTCTAGAAGAATGGTTCCTTGGTACTCAGGCGAACGCCCGAACAACTTGGCCCAACGTCCTTTCCAGCTATATATCCGCCGGAACTCGTCTGACTTGTTAGGCTTGGCACGAAATCGCCATATGATTCGCGACACTGAGTCGTCTCCACAGCCAAAGGCATTTTTTACGAGCTACAGCCACATAAACCATGGGAAACAGGCTGCTTAATACTAAATTAATGTCTGTCCGACTGCAAAACCGATATGTCAGCCATTCTCACAACTTGAAAATACCAAAAACAGTGCATCTTTTACCACTGCTGCAAGGCTTTAAGACAACCAAAATAAACTGGCTGGAATGATCGACTGGATCAGATTGGAAGTTGTCGTTCTGAAGTACTCATGAAATGGCCGATTTCTCGGAAAAGGTAACACTGAGAATCGGCAGAATCTGGCCTCCACTCCCGACAACTCGCTTCAGTCGCACTCAGCACGTAAATCGCCACCGGGACCCAGACTTGCGTCTTCGGCGCATTCTCGCTGGTTGCATAGAAGGCCTTGCTCCGCACATGCTGCTTGATCCATTTGAAGAACAGCACTGGGCAGGTCGGAATGTCGTCGGCCGGGTTCCACCTTTCTTACCAGCTTTCGGCGAGAGGGCGGGCACGGTCTAAGCCCGTCGCGGCGAAGGTCCTTTGCTAGCGGTTTCTTGTTCCAGTGGGACGGGGGCTCAAACGCTGCCAAGATCCGAGCGATCTGCACCGCCTCACAGAAAACTGCACAAGTCGCAACGCGTCTACTTGCCCACCTCGAAATGCCGGGATTCGCCGATGGCAGAAGCGGTATTGCCGTTGTCTGGCGTCGCCGGTGCCGCGTACCAGTTGGAGCGTGGCACGACTACGGCGTTATGCGCCTTCATGTCCATGTATGGCAACATGATCTGTACGCCGAACTCGTTGAAGGCGTCCTGGATGTTGGCATGCAGTTCGGACAAGGTTTCGACGCGGAGCTTCTCATCCACCAGACGCGCGATCAGAGCGTACTCGACATGAAAATCCGACAAGGCCTGCTGCAGAACATAGGGCGACGGCTGCTTGCGAATGTTCCGGGTTCGCTCAGCGGCGAGCAGCAGAAGCGCATGCACCTGGCGCCAGGGCACGTCGTAAGCGATGGTGACCCTGCAACTTGCGGCCATGCCACGGGCTTGGCCCAGACGCGTGAAATTCCTGGTCGAGTGGCTGACCAGGACTGAGTTGGGAATCGTCACCTCCTGGTGTTCGATGGTGCGAACCTTCGCCGCCAGCAGCCCAACTTCCAGCACTTCGCCTTCGATCTCGTCGACGACCACCCATTCGCCCACCTTCAACGCCTTGGAGTACACCACGAACAGTCCGCTCATGACCTGGTTGATGATGCCGGTGGAGCCCAGCGAGACCACCAATCCAAAAAATACACTGATGCCCCGGAAGGCATCAGTGCTCGATCCCGGGATGTAGGGAAAGGCCACTACGACGGCAAAGACCCACATGACGAAGGTGAAGATACGCTCCGTAGCCCGGGCCACATCCGGATCGAGCCGCGAGATGCGGACCCTGCCGTTGGCTACCTGCAGGAAAAAGGCCCGTCCCAAACGGACGATCCAGCGGGTGATGGTGAAGATGACGGCGCAAGCGAAAATACCGGGCAGGGCGTTTACCACAGAGATGGCGAGGCCCTGAAAGAATTCGATTACATGTCCGCCCATCTGGCGTCCCCATGGCTCGGTGTAGGGGAAGCGGTGCAGGGCAAACGAGAGCCAGATGTACACCGCAGAAAGCGTGGTTACCCACGCCGCGAAGCGCAGCGCTGCATAGATGAGCGCGGCTATGTGCGGCAAGAGATCGACGCCGAACAGTCGAAGTTTCGACGGAAAACGGTGCTCCTTGCTACGAAGGAACATGTCAACGACGCGATACCCATTCCACACCAGCCATACAAAGGCGACGAGCAGCGCGAAACCGACAAAGCTGACCAAGATTCCTCTGCGTATGAGGGGCCATTTGCGCCCGTCCTCGCGAGCGTGCAGGGCCTCGATCAGGGTTACAAGGGCTCCCTTGGAAACAGAATCGAGCGTGTCGCCTCCTTCCTCGTCGATGTCTGCCGAGGCAACAAAGAACAGGATTTTGCCGCGGTAGAGAAGGCCGACGCCATCCTGGTTTTCTATCTTGATTAGGTGTAACTCGATCTCCTCCGGCTTGACATTCAGCGGCAGTTCCTCGATCCGGTCGACGGCGCGGCTGGCCCGCTCGGCGGGATCGCCGCTCGCCACATTGGCGCGCAGAATCACAATGTCGCGGTTCCAGAATTCGAGGGTGGCTTCGGGGATGGAAGTGCTGTTGGCTGGATGCTTCTTCGCGGTGGGCGACGGGTCAACCGCAAACCCGGGCGTGGCTGCGGAGACGGTCAGCAGGAGGCAGATGAGAGTAAAACTGACGCGCAGCATCGTTGGCCGCGATCCATGCAGGGCTAGCACCGCAAACTCCGTAAGCGCAATCTGAGTACTACCTATGGCTTCCAGTTTGCGCTGTCAGCGCTGCGCGGCGCAAGGGGAATTGGCAGATGGCCTGCGTGAGTCAGGTATGTCTTAAGGTGTGACTAATCTTTCGCGAGCGCGTAATAGCCCTGCCGGGCCTGCACCTTGTAATCGCCGCCCTTGGCGTGGATCTGGATCTTGCGGTAGGAGCCATCCAGCTTATTATTGGAAGGCGTGTAGCCCAGGTTGTACTGGCTGCGCAGTTCGTTCTGGATCTGCTCGAAGGCCTGGCGCAATTTCTCCTGGTTGTTGCCGACTTCAATGACGCGTCCGCCGGTTTCCTCGGCCAGCTTCTTCATGTCGCCGAGTCCAAAGCCCTGGTACCAGCCCCCACGATCGGCGATCAGGATGACATACGCCATGGTGTCGGCCTTCTGTGCGGCCTCGATGGCATCGCGAATCCGCAGGCGGCTGCCTTCATCCTCGCCATCGGTGAAGACGATCATGGCTTTGCGGCCGACTTCGTTCTTCAGCTTCTCGTCGGCAGCCAGGTAAATCGCGTCATAGAGCGCAGTGCTGCGGGGATGCGAGTTAGGGACGGGGCCTCCACCCATGCCAACCGGACCACCGCCGGCTGAGCCTCCTCCGATCTGCAGCTTGTTCAACGCGCGTGCGATAGAGCCCACATTGTTGGTGAAGTCCTGGTCGAGATCAATGTCGGAGTCAAAGTTAATCAGGAACGCCAGGTCCTTGGGGCGAAGCACGGCATGCAGAAACTCGACGCAGGATTGCTGTTCGATAGTCAGCACCCGCTCCTGGCTGGGACTGGTGTCGATGAGAATGCCGAGGGTTAGCGGCTGGTTCGCGTCGGCGCTGAAATACTTGACGGTTTGCGGTTTGCCGTCCTCGATCACCTCGAAGTCGGTCTTGTTGAGCCCGGGAATCAGCAGGCCGTGGTGGTCCTTCACATTAAAGAACACGCTGACCACGTTGACCTGCGCCTTGAAGGTCTGACCTGACTCTTCGGCCTCGGGCTGCTGCGATTGCCGGTCTTGGTCTTGGGTCTGGGGAGGTACGGCGGAGGTAGGAGGAGCCTGGTCATGCACGGTGGACTGGGCGGCCAGCCATAGAGTGGATGACAATAGCAGCGACGCGAGTACGGCGAAGGAGCGAATACGGATCAACAACATGGGTACTCTTTCTCGTAGGATAGGTTCATTGTATTGCAATACAGGGCCTCGAAACAGATTCCGGCGTTCCGTCAGATTAGGGTTGCGGTTATACTGAGGCTAAGTTCTGGCTCACTGGAGATTAACCGCTCAACATGTCGAAGCTTCGACTGAATTCTTGGGTCCCATCCGCCGTGTTCCTGGCGGTAGTGACCATGACCGCTACCTTTGCGGCAGGCCAGCAACAACCCCTGCCAGATGCTCCCAAGCCGCAGAATAATGCGCCTGCGTCGATGCCCGACGTCACCGCGCCGGTTCCGGGCATGAGCGACGACAGCGGAGCCGCCGCCCCGTCCAAAGATAACCCGCAATCGCCGGCAAAGACTCGGTCAGGCGGTAACCAACCGCAGGCTGAGCCGGGATTGAACCCTGAGGCGCCCTTGCCCGGCTCGCAGGGCATCAAGACCGTTCCCTCGGGAACGACCGGTAGTGGTCCAGGCAACGACTTCGATCAACTGTTCACCCTGAGTAAGGACGTCAACTTCATCAGTGTGCCGGTCGCAGTAAAAGACCCCGAAGGCAAGATGGTTGATGGACTGCTGGCGACCGATTTCAGCGTGTACGAGGACAACGTCAAGCAGACGGTCACTTTCTTTACCAGCGATCCATTTCCATTGTCGGCGGCGTTGGTGATCGACCTCGGCATCTCTGACACCACGCTGCGAAAAGTGCAGCAGACTTTCTCGGCGCTGGATGGCTCGTTTGGCCCCTTCGACAAAGTCGCGGTCTTCACCTACGGCAACTCGGTGCATAAGCAGGCGGACTTTGGTAATCCACAACGGTTGCAACTGGCGTTACAACGCATCCGCGACCTGCAGGGCCAGAATCCGGGCGCACCGGTGGTGAATGGTCCGTTCGTCGGCGGGCCGACCAACAATGGCAAGCCGGTCGATCCGGGAATAGGGCCCGTGCCGTCGATGCCGCGCGAGTCGCACGTTTTGAATGACGCCATCCTGATGGCAGCGGGCGAACTGGCGCATCAGCCGCGCGAGAATCGCAAGATCATCTTCGTTATCAGCAACGGTTACGAATACGGCAGCCGCGCCAGCTTTGCCCAGGTACTGAAGGTGCTGCTGACCAACGGAATCGCACTCTACGCCGTGGGGGTCGAGGCCGCCTCCCTCCCCGGCATGAGCAAGATCGACAAGCTGCACATCCCAGGCCAGGGCTATACCAACATTCTTCCCAAGTACGCCAACGCCACCGGCGGAGACGTGATCGACTCCTACTCGCGCGAGGCGATCGAAACCGCCTACCAGACGATCACCGCGCAAGCGCGCAACCAGTACACGCTGGGCTATACCACGCCGCAAAAACCGTCGAGCAATTACCGCGACATCGAAGTGCGAGTCAAGCGGCCGGGCCTGCTGGTCACTGCCAGGCACGGATACTACCCGCTGCCTCCGCAACGTGCGACGCCGACCGCGATGCCAGCCGATCCGGCGGTACCGACCTCAGCGCAACCTCCACCTCCGGCCAACCCCAGCAGGTAAGCGGGAAGAACTGAGCTGCAAACTCCGAGTTTCAAGTTTCGAGTAGCAAGAGCTTGGGCACCCGACTCGGCAACGCTCTCGCTCTTACTCGAGGCCAGCGACAAGGGCTGTGCGATGGTACGGCACGCGTAAGTCCGAACGGTTGATTGTTTACTATTAGGTAATCATGGCTGTTTAGTTGCGTAAGGTGTGTCACATACCCCCCTCCCCTCGAATCCTTAGAATCAGCAATTTAGAGACAAGTTGCTGGCAAAATCTTCTATACAAAGAAATTATATGCAAAATATTGAGCCCCAAGGACTTACATTGGCAAAATGTCCCTATTTCGGGGTTAAGTGCGGGAAATAGGAGAAAAGTAGACGCAGTCGTAGATACCAAAGTAGTTATCAGATTTGTCAAAGATCGCGAGGCTCGACGGGCGGCAGGTTCAGCCCTGGGGAATTGGAGACACCAACCCCGAGCGGCAGTGTAACGCCGCGGCGGAAGTTGTCAAGTTACGAAAGTAGAAGTATGAAAGTAGAAGTACATGTAACTCGGAAAGACCCCTTTCTACGATTCGCTGGCACGAATCGAGGGGCACCCAAGTTAGATTTTGCGATGCCCGGGTCACCCGACGACGACCCCGCGAGCTGAAACGGCCCTGCCACTTGGCAGGTAAATTTTGACAATGTGGCGGGCCCTCGCTTATCATGAATCCATGAGCGAAGCTGTCACAAAACCCTTGCGCGTTGTTTTTCCACCAACTCGATCGGGCGGGGTCGTCCGCTTCCGCGGACGGGGGGCAAGTCTCGGGCTCGGAAGCAACAATACCGCCCAACTCATGCAGCATGTTGAGAAGGGCTTTTCCTTCGCAACCCTGCGGAGTTTGGAGGCCAATAGCGGATTGGCGCTCTCCCTGCTGGCGTCGATCATCGGCATTCCCGAACGAACCCTGGCCCGTCGCAAGATCGCAGGCCGACTCGCACCCGCGGAGTCGGAACGATTGTTGCGCATCTCCAACTTGTTCGAGAAATGCGTGGCGTTGTTCGAAGGCGATGTCGCGGCGGCGGCCCACTGGCTGACAGCCCCGAAAAGAGCGCTCAATCAGGAACCCCCGCTGCGGTATGCGCGGACGGAATTCGGCGCACGGGAAGTGGAAGACCTGATCGGCCGTTTGGAGCATGGGGTCTTTTCTTGATGGTGTCGGCGTGGCGCATCACCAAGCGCAAACACGCGAGGTCGGCATTCAGCGGTGAGGGCGCTCGTCTATACGGCGGGAGGTGGAACAGCCCCGGCGCCGCGATCATCTACACGGCCGAGTCGCAGTCACTGGCGGTGCTGGAGATCCTGGTCCACCTAGACTCCGCTGAACTCCTGAAGAAGTATGTGTTGCTTAAGGTCGGGATTGAGGAGTCGTACATTCTCGATATCGACGCAGTCGCCCTACCCAGGAATTGGAGAGCGGAACCAGCACCGAGCCGAGTTCAGAAGATGGGAGACGACTGGGTGGGCCAATCCGCCTCGGCGGTATTGCGGGTGCCCAGCACGTTGGTCCCCGGAGAATCGAATTTTCTTCTCAATCCCCGGCATGTTGACTTTCGCAAGTTGCAAATCAGCGGACCGATCTCCTTTCACTTTGACCCACGCCTATCCGAACGGCGATGAGGTCATCTCCGCCAGCGGACGTTAGATTGTGAGCTGGCTAGGCTACCTACCCTTATTCAACGGCACGGTAGGGGACTCCTCACGCCGCAATTTGGCCCGATTGATGAGGATGGTTTGATCCAGTGGCGATCCCATCGTCCAGTATTGCCAGCCGTCAATGTCGAGGTAGGTGTAGGTGGCCCTGCCCCACTTCTGCTGATACCCGACCTGTCGGATGTGAATTACCACGCGCTCGAACAGGACTTCGTCTTTGGCGTTACGCCGAAGGCTGTACTCATGCGGCGTTTGTGGCATGGACTCGGCGAACTTCCATGTAGATTCCTGCACGAAAGAGCGCAGCTCGTCCATGGTCATGTTCGCTGCCATAAGACCTCATTTCTTGGCGTTCATCAGCAGCCATTTCATGCTAGCAGAAGACGGCGTACGGCAGATTGGGGAGCTCGCGGCGGAATTTGGGGCCAACGCGCCTATCCCCGCAAGCGAAGCATAAGCATTGAAGCTCAGTTGTGACCGGCAACTCTGGTCTGCTGCGGATGTGGAGATTTAAGAGCAACGGCGCCACTGATGGCGCCGTTGCTTTACCAGGCTTGACTTCGACTACGGCACTTCGATGAGTTCGATCTTGCCGTCCTTGCGGCGGTGGAGCACTTTGACCAGGCCCTTGCCATCGCGAAAGACGAAGACCTCTCGGTCACGGAACTCACATTCCTTTACCGCCTCTTCGATAGTCATGGGACGCATGGCAATCGAGTCGGTGGATTTCACCAGGTGCGCTTCGGTGGTGCGGGCGATGGAGGGAAATTTATGCACCACGACGGGCACAGCCGTGGAAGCGTTGGCGCCAACCGCAATCTGCGTCTCGGCATCGGCTTCGACCGGCTCTTTCCAGCTCTTGTCCTTGGCTTTGCGCGTGGTGGCGCGACGGCGTCCGTTGCTCTTGAGCGCCTGGGTCTCGATGTGCTCGAGGGCCTGGCCAACGGCGGCGACCATGTCGGTGGCTTCGGCGAGGCCGACGAGGTGTCCGCGGCGGCGCTTCACCGTGATTTCCGCGATGAAGCGTTTCTTCTCCACCGCGAGGATGACCTTGCTGGTGATGTTCTCACCGAGGATCTTCTGGAGTTTGGTGAGGCCGAGTTCCACCTCACCGCGAACCGCGGGAGTAATTTCATATTGCCTGGCTAAAAACTCAACGTTCATTGAGCTCCCTTCTCACCCGCAGCCCGCGTAATTGGGGCGCGGTGTGTTGCAAGCAGCCCTCGCGGACCGAAGTCCGCAGGGCAAAACATCTGTCGTCCCTCCGGGACTATGTTCAGCAGCCGATCGAGCCGCTAACTTTTCACTCTGCGCTGGTGGGTGTTCGGGATGCGCATGTCTTCCCTGTACTTCGCTACCGTACGGCGAGTGACCTGGATGCCCTGCGACTGGAGGATGCGGGTGATCTGATCGTCGGTGTACGGGTTGGCAGTGTCCTCCTCCTCGATGAGCTTTTTGACCCGGCGCTTCAGGATGAGCAGCGAGGTGCCGCCGCCCTCCGGCCCATTTACGCTCTCACTGAAGAAGTACCGTAGTTCGAAGACGCCCTGCGGGGTATGAGCATATTTGTTGGCCACGGCGCGGCTCACGGTCGAGGGATGCACGCCAATCTCCTCCGCCACTTCCTTAATCATCATCGGCTTCAACCGGTCGATGCCGTGGTCGAGGAATTCGCGCTGGCGGGCGAGAATGGAGTAGCACACACGCAGAATCGTCTGCTTGCGCTGCTCGATGTTCTTGATGAGCTGGATGGCTGACTTGTAGCGCTCCTTCACGTAGTTGCGCACGTCTTTTTCGGCGGCGTCGCGGCTCAACAGGCGGCGGTAGGCCGGATTCAGGCGCAACTGCGGAATCTCTTCGTCATTCATAACGATAATGAACTCGTCGCCCTGCTTGACGAAGGCAACATCGGGCTCGATCAGCCGGGTTTCGGCCTTGTTGTAGCGCAGGCCAGGCCGCGGATCGAGGGTGCGGATGAAGTCCATCCCGCGCATGACGTCCTCGAGCGGACGCCCGATGGCCTTGGCAACTTCCTTGTAATTCTTATTTTGCAAAGCATGCAGATGCTGATCGACCATGAGGATTGCGTCGTCGATCGATTGCTTCTCCGCAAGATGGTTGCCGTTGCCATTTTTGCGCTCGATACTCTTCAGGTTCTGAAGCTGGGCCAACAGACACTCGCGAAGATCGCGCGCGCCAACACCGATAGGATCCAGTTGCCGGACCAGGTCAATGGCTTCGCGAAGCGCATCGCGACTGAAAGGAACACGTGATGGCGCAGTGCGGGGTGGCACCAGCGCTGGACGCGCGGCGATAGAAGCATTGGCTTGCGCCAGCGAACCGGTGACGGTTTCCGGCATTGCTTCGACCGAAGGAATGTCTGAAGCGGCGGGCACCGGCTCGTGCCCGTTGGGATGAGGAGCGGCGGCCGTGAATGGCATGACGCTGGTCGCAGCTTCGGGCCCGGCAGATACAAGCGGCCAATCCAGCACACCCAGCTCATCTTCCATCAAACCCAGCAACTCGTCTTCGGTGGCAGTCAGGTAGCCCTCTTCATTGAGATTGCCGATGACCAGCTCGGCGGCGCGGTACACGTCCTCTTTGACGTGCAGCGATCCAAGTTGCCACATGAGATGATCGGTCAAGGTTGTGGGACGGGACAGGAAGTTCTCAAACGAAGGCTTCTCGCTGTCTTCCATTTCGATGGAAGTGCGAAGGCCGGGATCGAGGTATTCGGAGAAAAACGTGCCGAAATCGATTTCTTCGAAGGGGTCTTTTTCTTCGGCGGTCTTGGCGGGCTCTTCTTGGACCGCGGCTGAGCTGTCGCGGTCCATCTTCTCTTCGGCGGCCGAGACTTCGTCGAGCAGAGGGACGGAATCTTCCAGTTCCTCGAGTACGGGGTTCTCAGTTAATTCGGCATTAATCATGTCCGCCAGCTCAAGCTTGTTTAGGGCCAGGACACTGACCATTTGCACCAGCCCCGGAGTCAGAATTTGCTTCTGAGATACGCGGAGACTCAACTTGGGCTGCAGCAATACCATGACTACGGGAACCCTCTGGGAACCACTCCTCCTGCCGGAATTCTAAACCTAAATCCACAAGCGCGGACTTAAGTCCGAGCTGACATCTGTCGTCGCTGCCGGGGCTCGCGGTCTTTTGACTCCTAACCAGCGCCGGGCTTTGATACTTCGCCCCTCTGGAGCTGAGTTTGTGATCGCCGGTTGTATCTTCGCACCGTTGAACACCCACTCACGAGGGCGGCCGGCTGAATCTTCGCAAAACCGAACCCGCTCTAAACCAACGTGAAGCTCTCGCCTAAGTAAACCTTCTTCACTTCCGGGTCGTTGCCCAATTGTTCGGGGGTGCCCGCGCGGAAAATTTTGCCGTCATTAATAATGTAGGCGCGGTCGGTGACGGAAAGCGTCTCACGCACATTATGGTCGGTTACCAGCACGCCGATACCACTCGCCTTCAGATCGAAAATGATCTTCTGCAGATCGAGCACCGCTATGGGATCGATCCCGGAGAACGGTTCATCCAGCAGGATGAACGACGGCGAAATACAAAGGCAACGCGCGATCTCGACCCGTCGGCGTTCCCCGCCCGACAGCGCATCTCCGCGGTTCTTGCGGATGACACCCAGCCCGAGTTGCTCAATCAGCCGCTCCTGACGCTCGCGGCGTTCGTGCCACGAAATTGGCTGCACTTCCAGTACCGCCAGAATGTTGTCCTCGACCGTCAGCTTGCGGAAGATCGAGGGCTCCTGCGGGAGATAACTGATCCCGAAGTTCCGTGCCCGAAGGTACATGGGAACATCGGTAAGGTTCTGGTCGTTAACAAATACCCCGCCAGTGTCGCTGGGGATGAGGCCAACAATGATGTAGAAGGTGGTGGTTTTTCCGGCGCCGTTGGGCCCCAGAAGACCGACTACTTCACCTTGTTTTACGTTGACGCTGACGCCGTTGACGACCCTCCGTCTACGATAACTTTTGCCGATCTCGTCCGCCGATAAAGTCTTCATTTACTTAGTGATACGTGCACGCGTCACGGTGGGAGAAGAGTGTTTGCTCTCCACCAGAACCCTATCATCGTGACTAAAGAAAGTCAACGAATCGCCCCAGATTGTGCCGTGTACGGCATCAAAAATGCTGGCGGATTTCCCGGTTAGGTAATACTTGCCATCGTCGGCGGTGTAAACCAGGCGATCGCCCACGCCGCGGCGATTGGGTTCGGTCACGACGACCTTCCCGGTGGCGACCATGTGGTCGATTCGGCTGGGACCTTCGCTGCCTGGAATCGCAGACTTCGAAGCTTTGGCCTGGTCGCCGCTGGCCGAATCGGCCTGCTTCAGATAGATATCGATCTGCTCAGCGCTGATGGTGCCGTTGGTGCTCCTGGCGAGAACGCTGCCGGTGTAACGGGCGCGGCGTTCAGTATCCACATATGTCAGTTTGTCTGCAGTAACGTCAACCGGCGACAGTTTTCCGTCCTGACCTTGCTGCACGAACAAGCTGGATACTGACTGGGCGGTGTCGCCGTGCGCGACGATGGTCCGGTTCTGCTGGTCGAAGTCGATCACGGGAGCGCGCACCACGTTCGCGGTCTGCCATAGGCGAACGTTGCCGGTGTAGTGGGCGACACTCGGCTGGCTGTGCGATGTCATGTGCAGCGCGGTCACGTGCACCGGATCGGAGGCCGCGAGCAACGCTCCATCGGGCTGCGGTTTGAGGTCGCTGTAAGTGGTTTTAACGCCGCCATCGGCCAAAGCCTCTCCCGACCCACGGTTGAGGCGGATGACATCCGCCGTGGTGGTCATGCCACCATCGATGGCGCGGGGCGAACCGTTGAGCACCAGTATCTGGTCGGCGGGCGTGTAAGTGGCCTTGTCGGCGAACATAGCGCGGCCACCCGTATCAGGCTTCGGCGAAGGCTCATGATAGGTGAAATCGCCGGTTTGGATGAGCTTCTCCGCACCGCCATCGGGGGCGAAGCTGACATCGAGGTTTTGCGAGGTGCTGATCTTGTCTGGTTCCCCGGGTGAGCTAGAGACGATGCGGGCCTCGGGCGAGCCGTGCAGCCTTTGCATGCGATTGTCATCGCCAAAGGTCGCGTGGAACTTTCCTGCCGTGGCAACCGTGGTGCCGTTGGCCGAGCCGAAATCCTGTCCGGTCTTGGGAGCGGACTTTGCAGGCTTGGCTCCGGCAGGCGACGGAAAAATCGTAATCTGCGCCTTGCCGACCGTGTCCCCCGTCTTGAGTTCATTGCCATTCTCCAACACAAAATTGAGTTGGTCGGCGGCAATTTCCATGGGTTGTCCCGGGGAACCGGGCCTGCCGGGCTGCGGCTCTTGCCGCATGCGGGCGTTCTTCACCATGTGGAGGAGCTTGGGCTGATTGTCGGCCTCGAAGTCGAGAATGAAGGTGTCGGCGGAGCCGTGGCTGAGGTTTTCGCCGCGCGTGTTGTACTTGGCGCCGCCGGAAACCATGGCCTGCTGCACCGCATTCTGCGGGCCCATGTTGAGTACGCCGCGCGGGCCACTGATGTCCACGATAGTCGGTCCCCGCACCTCGATGTTGACATTGCCCTCTGCCAACGCATGCTGAATGGTGTTGTCCGGCTCGAAAACCATGGTGAGCTTGTCAGCCGTCAGCGTGCGGTCGGGCTGATAAATCGCGGCGTCGAACAGGACTGCTTGCCGCGGATCTTTCTGGATGATTCCACTGGAACCGGCAATATCGGCGGCATTGTCCCCGGTGGTGACGATGTGCACCTCGGACTTCAACTGGAGTTGGTTAGTGTGGGAGTCGTAGTGAGCGCCCTTGGCCGTGCCGGACGCCTGCAAGCTGCGAAACTCGACCACATCATCGGTGTAGGCGATTCCGGTCTTCTGGTTGAACGTGAGCGAATTGGTGGTGACGTGAATCGGGTTCTTCAGCTCCTCAGGCGGGGCCTGGTCAGGCTTGGCGGGACCTTCCGCGTAGCCCTGCAGGTCGATGTTGACTTCGCCAATGGCGTTGATATCGCCGGATTGGGGATCGTAGGTGAACTCCTTGCCGTAGATCTGGTCGAAGCGCTCATGCGCCTTGCCATAGACCACGATGTGCACGTTCTTGAGATCGGCGTGGCCGCCCTTTTTGAACTGGACGGCGTTGGAGGCGCGGATGGTGAAAATAGTTCGCCCGCCTTCGGACTTAGAGAGCGAGAAGCCCTCGCTGGTTTGCTGAATGTCGATGCCCAGTTGCTTCGGAATACTGTGCAACTGCGGCTTCACCCTGGTTTTAGCAATGAAATAAGAGGCCGTCACCACGACCAGGAGAGCGACCGCTATCCCCACCAGCCATTTGCGTACCTGGGCAACAGTTTGAAACATCTGGTTTCGATATTAACCCTTGCGGTTGGAACCAGGCCAATCGAGGTTGCAAGGTAGATACGCAGGAAAGCGCTAGCGGCGCAGGATCGAGAAGAGTTCCGGAGGCACACGAACGACCACGCAGTCGGACGGCATGTCGTGCAGCGCCTGGCGGCGCTTGGTCCAGCCAGCCATCATGAATCCGACGGCGGCGGTGAACAGCGAAAGGAATTTCATGAAGTGGCGAACTGTGGCCTGTCCAAACGTCAACTTGTCGCCCGACGCGGTAACGACCTGCAACCCGACGATGCGTTTGCCGAGGGTGGCACGACGGCTGGAGCTCTCGGTGAAGGCGCAATACAACCAGGCGCCCACGCTCAGAAACGCGATCGCAGCGATGCCACTTACGTACGCCGCCGTGGCGTGTGTCAGCCCGTAGCTACGATCAGCGAACAGGAGAATGGAGTAATAGACAAGGCCTGAGAACAGCAGTGCACCGACAGCCTCGATGAAAACGTCGATGGCGCCCGCCCAGACCCGCAGCCAAAAACCGGCGTACTCCGGCAGCTCCGGAGTTGCCGTCTCGGACTCAGCGTTCGAGTTGGAAAGGTCTGCTATTTGGGGGGCCTTTTCCTTCAACTCGGTTAGCACGTCTCCACAAAACAGGCAGAATTTGCCGTCCGGCAAAGCCGGGTTGCCGCAACTACCGCAGACTTGCTGGGCCACAACCGCCATCGGAGGTGAATACTATCGCCGAAGTGAGCTCAAAGTAAAGCTGGACTAAGCGGGATGTTGGTCAACAACGGACAGCGCCGATACTGCCGCCGGACGGACAAAGTCCGTCAGCGTCAGTTGCACGCCACCGAAATCCGGATGGGTGTTGTAGTCCACGGTGAAGGCCAGATCGAGGACATCGCCCAGCAGCAGGGACTCCCGCGCAGCGCGCTCGGCCATGCGCCAGCCCACCACCTCCTGCGGACGGTGCGATTTCCCGTTGCCGTTGACGATGTCCGGGGCCACTCGCAGCTTGAGATGCTTCTCTTTCATTATGCGCGGAGGCTGGACGAGTTTTGCGCCGCGTGCCACAAACACCGGCGTCGGATTACCCGACCCGAACGGCTCCAGCTTGGCCAGAGATTCCCAAAAACCCCGATCTACGCCATCAAGCGAAATCTCGCCGTCGTATTCCATCACCGGGACGAAGTCCGCGGGTACGAGCCGCTGGCGGGCATAGGCCTCCAGGCGCGAGCGCAACTGTGGAAGCCGCTCCACCGGAAGCGCGCAACCGACGGCATGCGAATGTCCGCCGTAGCGGGTGAAAAGTTCGGGGCAAGACTCCAGGGCATCGAGCAAATGAAAGGCCTGAATGGAGCGGCCAGAGCCGTACGCCTCGCCGTTGTCGCAGGCGAACACCAGCGCCGGCCGATGATAGCGCTCGACCACGCGAGTGGCGCAGATGCCGATCACGCCGCGATGCCAGTTGTCACCCGCCACGACCAGCGAATAGGCGTCTTTCCATTCCGGCGTGGAGTCGATCTGGCGGAATATCTCGTCGAGGATGCGCTGTTCTTCCACCTGGCGATCGCCATTGAGTTCGTTCAGCCGCGTCGCCATCTCGGCGGCCCGGGCTTCATCCTTTTCCGTGAAGAGGTCGATGACCAGATCCGCCAAGTCCATGCGGCCGGCAGCATTGAGCCTGGGAGCCACACGAAAGGCAATGTCTCCGGCGCTCAACGGACGCGAGCCATCGAGCTGGCAGTTGGCCAGTAGGGCGCGCAGTCCGGCATTGCGGGGATCGCGCAGCCCCTGCAAACCGAGCTTGGCGAAGACGCGGTTCTCGCCGATCAGCGCGACCGCGTCGGCGATGGTCGCGATGGCAACAACCTTCAGGAATGACGGCAACAGGCTGGCGCGTCCGGCGTCTTCCAGCAGAGCTTGTGCAATTTTGAACGCGACACCTGCACCACACAGCGATTTGCAAGGATATTCGCAGCCGTGCTGGTTAGGATTCACCACCGCCAGCGCCTTGGGAACGCCTTCCGCCTGGGGCAGGTGATGGTCAGTGACGATGAGGTCGACGCCGCAGCGCGCGGCCGTTTCAGCCGCAGCAAACGCGCGAATGCCGGTATCCACGCTGACGATGAGACGAATGCCAGCGGATGCCGCCTGCTCGATGACCTCGTCGCGCATGCCGTAGCCTTCGCGGATGCGATGCGGGACGTGGTACTCCACCTTGCCGCCGCAAATTTCCAGCGCGGCCTTGAGGATCACAATGGCGGTGGTACCGTCGACGTCGTAGTCGCCATAGATGAAGATGGTCTCGCCGCGCTCGATGGCGGCCCGCAGTCGCTCGACCGCAGTGCGCAATCCGGCCATCAGGTAGGGATTGTGTAGGTGGGCGAGTGAAGGCGCCAGGAATTCCTGTGCCTGTTCCGGAGTAGAGATTCCGCGCGCGACGAGCAATCGCGCGATGACCGGAGACAGTCCAGCTTCGCGAGTCAGCCGCTCGATGTTGGAAGGATCAGCGTCGCGGAGGTGCCAGCGCACTTAGCGTTCTTCGTCCTGGTCGGATTCGTCGATGGCCAGGGTGCCGAAGTCCTCGACCAGGTCGAGCAGGCGCTGATAGCGCTCGTACCACTCGGTGGAAACTTCGTAGAGAAACATGATGCCCTGGTGGGGCCAGCCCAGTTGCAGAAAGCCGGTCTTGCCAATGAAACTGCGCAGCCAGCGGGCTTCCTCGATGTCGTCGTCGCTGGGATAGGTGGCCTGCTGCAGGCGCTGCACGAGGTAGTCGAGTTCGTCGCGTTCCAGTACTTCCTCGTCCATGGAGAGGAAGGCGCAGCCGGCTTTCTTGGCGAGCTCGACAAAATCCTTCCAGCTTTCAGGATTGTCGCGCGGGTCCCACATCACGCTGTGAACGTCTTCGGTGACGTATCCCTGGAAGCGGCTCATGCCGTGACCAAGAATGAACGCCACCATATCGTCTTTCAGGCTGGAGAGATCGTCAGACATGGCAGTTTCTCGTGGCTGTGGAGCGGCACACCGCCGCGGCCCAGCGAATGTTCATCATACTCCGAAGGGGGCAGGACAATGCGATGCGGGTGCCGGATCATGGAAGGCCCGAGTTGTTGACTTCTGTTTTGGCCTCCAACGATTACACTATGTTAACAATGAATATTCTAATTATTGCTGCTGCCGTCGTCATTGGCTTAACCGCATCTCCTGCCCTCGCCTCCGATGCGGAGTTTGGCCCGAGTAATCCTTTCTTCGCGCCCAGTACGCTACCGTTTCAGGCGCCTCCGTTCGACAAGATCAAGGACGAGGACTACCAGCCCGCGATGGAAGCCGGGATGGCGGAGGAGCGCAAGGAAATTGACGCGATTGCGAACAATCCCGCGCCGCCGACTTTCGAGAACACCATCGTCGCCATGGAAAAGAGCGGCCAGTTGTTACAGCGGGTGCAGGCGGCTTTCTTCTCCGTGAGCGCCGCCAACACCAATCCGGCGCTGCAGAAAGTCCGCTCGATCGAGGCGCCGAAACTCGCGGCGCACCAGGACGCCATCCACCTGGACGCGAAGTTGTTTCAGCGCGTGTCGACCATCTACCAGGAGCGAGCCTCGCTGAAGCTCAATCCCGAATCGTTGCGCCTGGTTGAGCATACCTACGATCAGTTCGTGCACGCGGGAGCCAACCTCAGCGAAGCTGACAAGACCGAACTGAAGAAGCTCAACGAAGAATTGGCGACCCTATCGAACGCCTTCAGCACGAAGCTGCTCGCGGCCACCAAAGATGGCGCATACGTGACGACAGACAAGGCGGCGCTGGCGGGCCTGAGTGAGGGAAAGGTCAGTGGCGCTGCCGAGGCAGCCAAGAGTCGCAAGGTGGAGGGGTTCGTCCTGCCTTTGCAGAACACGACGCAGCAGCCCGATCTCGTCTCGCTGACTGACCGGAATACCCGCGAGGCGCTCTTCGCCAACTCGTGGAACCGCGCGGAACGCGGCGATGCCAACGATACGCGTGACACCATCGCACGCATCGCGCAACTTCGCGCCCAGAAGGGCAAGCTGCTCGGGTTTTCCAGCTTCGCTGCCTGGAAGATAGAAGACCAGATGGCAAAGACGCCGGAAGCGGCGTTAAAGTTCATGAACGCGCTGGTGCCCGCGGCGACGGCCAAGGCCGCCAGTGAAGCACAGGACATCCAGGCAGTAATTGACGGGCAAAGAGGTGGGTTCAAAGTCCAGCCGTCGGACTGGGACTTCTACGCCGAGCAGGTACGCAAGGCCAAGTACGATCTCGACGAGGAGCAGGTCAAGCCGTATTTCGAGCTCGACAATGTGCTCCAGAATGGCGTTTTCTACGCGGCAAACCAGCTCTATGGATTGACCTTCAAGGAGCGTAAAGATCTTCCGGTGTATGCCCCGGGCGTGCGCGTGTTCGAGGTATTCAACGCGGATGGCAGTTCGCTGGCGCTCTTTTACAGCGACTACTTCAAGCGCGACAACAAGCAGGGCGGCGCCTGGATGAACAGCCTGGTCGGACAATCAAAACTGCTGGGCACGAAACCGGTCGTCAGTAACGTCGCCAATTTCCCGATGCCGGCTCCGGGCGAGCCTGCCCTGCTTACCTCAGACGATGTCCGGACGATGTTTCACGAATTCGGTCACGCGCTGCACGGCATGTTCGCCAACACCGAGTTTCCCAGTCTTTCCGGCACCTCAACGGCGCGCGACTTCGTGGAGTTTCCCTCGCAGTTCAACGAGCATTGGGCCACATACCCAACCGTATTCCAGCACTACGCCAAGCATTACAAGACCGGCGCACCCATGCCGGCGGAATTGTTGGCGAAGATCAAGAAGTCGGCGACTTTCAACAAGGGGTATGACACCACCGAGTTGCTGGCAGCAGCAGAGTTGGACATGATGTGGCACACCCTTCCGGCCAGTGCACCCATCCAGAAGCCGGATGCGTTCGAGAACGAAGCATTGCAACAGACCCATCTTTCGATCAGCTATGTGCCGCCGCGTTATCGTTCCAGCTACTTCAGCCACATCTGGGGCAGCGGATATTCCGCCGGCTACTACGCCTACTTGTGGACCCAGATGCTCGACGACGACGCTTACCAGTGGTTCGAAGACCACGGCGGACTGACTCGTGCCAACGGCGACCGCTTCCGCAGCATGGTGTTATCGCGTGGCAATACCGAGGACCTGGAGAAGATGTACGTGGCATGGCGCGGAGCACAGCCCAGCATCGAGCCTATGCTGAAGTATCGTGGCCTGACGTCGGGTGGCCCTGCAAAGTAAGTCGCCAACTCCGCCGAAACCTCAGCGTACTCCGGTCACAGTATAGAGATCGGACAAGCGGACGCGGTAGTCGAAGCCGTAGGTGTTGCCGTCGGGGGTGATGACGGGCAGTTCGGGGACGACGCCCCCGATGGGAGCGGTGGCGAGTACGCGCCACGGGGTGCGCGCGCCGGTGTGCGGGTTGAGTTTCTCGACCTTTACGCCCGCGCCGCTTGCGTCCGCGGACGCAACATAGAGCTGGCCATCATTGGTCCAGCCCAAGGCCGCTTCGGCCGGTTTCAGACCGGAGATTTCGACCGGGTTTCCGCCTTCGAAGGACAGCACGGCCGGGTGTACATTGCCCGTGGCGGCGTCTCGCACGGCCACGAGTATCCATTTGTCGTCGGGAGAAACATTCCTAGCCAGGACTCCCTCGGGTGAGATCGACTTGGGCGCGCCGCCATTCAGATCCTGCAACCAAATTCGAGGGAATTTTTGCCCCACTTCGGTCGCGGAGTAAACGATGCTCTTGCTGTCGGACAAGAACTCGGGAAGGATATTGGCCACAATGAGGGTAGTCGGATTGACACGACGCGGCTCACCGGGCCCGATGGGCAACAGCCATATCTCGTGGTTCGGTTCTGTGAGTTTAATAGCCAGTGCCCATTTCTTGTCGCGCGAGAGGGAGGCCGCGTATCCCTCGCCGATGGGAACGGCGGGCGAGCCGTCCGCGTCACGTACGTACACGGTGTAGTTGGTCGTGGAAGATCCCTCCTCCTCGAAGAGGATCATCTTGCCGTCGTCGCTAATGTCGCGGAGGTAGCTGAAGTCGAGCCAGGAGAGGTCGCGCAGCGACTCACCGTGATTGCTGGAGACGACGATGCCGCGGCGAGCAATGCCCTGCCCCACCAGGAGTTGACCTTTGGAGGAGATATCGCGCAGGTGAAGACGGCCGGGCATGGCCAGCGGCTCGCGGGTCTTGCCCGAAATCGATAAGGCGTGGACCTCGCCGGATTCGAGAGGAGAGCTGGTCCAGACTTCGTCGCCGCTGACGCTCCAGGCCAGCCCTTGGGAGCTTTCATACAACGGGCTGGCGGCGACTTTCTCGCCGGTGGTACGCAGGATCGTCACGGTGCCGCGATCGTCACTGGGATTGGTGTGACTGATGAAGGCGAGGTACTTGCCATCGGGCGAGAAGCGAAGGTCGTCGATGAGCCTTTCTCGATAGAGCACCTTACCAATGGGATACTCGATCTGGCACTTAAAGTCCGCGGGAACGTAACGCACGATGGCGAGGGCAGAGCCATCGGGGGTGAAGTCGGCGGCCTGGATATTTTCGATCTCCGGCTTGGGAGCGCTATTTCCGGAAGTGCGGGCCAGATTACCGGGCGCAAGAAGAGTAGTGATCGGCTGCGGAGTCAGCGCAACGGCGAGTTCGCCCTTGCTGGATATCGCGAGCAGGCGTGCGTTCTTGATGCCCATGGGATGGCCACCGACTCCTTCGGCAGGCACGGTGTAGAGTTCGGGCTCGGCGGCTTCCCAGGCGGCTGTGTAGACGACGTTTTGTCCGTCAGGCGTGAATCGAGCCGTGCCCGGCGTGCCCCGGCGATAGGTGACCTGATGAAACTGCGCACCGGCCGCGGGATGGCGAGCCGACGACAGCAGCCATCCGGCCAAACCGGCCAGCAGCACTATAGCGGCGGCGGCGGCGATCAGGGACGTACGAGTCTTGCGCTCCTTGACCTTGGCGGCGGACAAGCCGCCGGACGCCGTGAGCGTGGTTACAGATTCCAGATCGAAGGCCATGTCGCGAGCGGATTGAAAACGCTGCTCAGGGGCTTTCTCGAGGCAGTGGCGCACGATGCGATCGAGGGCGGGCGGAATGGGACGCCCGCCCGTTGGCGTCTCCGGCGGATCGTCGTGCAGAATGGCCGTCATGGTTTCGGCGGTGGTGTCGCGGCTGAAAGCGCGCACGCCGCTGAGCATCTCGTAGAGCACTGCCCCGAAGCTGAAAATATCGGTGTGGCAATCGACGGCCGCGCCGCGGACCTGTTCCGGGGACATGTATCCCGCAGTGCCAACCACGGTGCCGACTCCTGTAAGCGGAACGTCGGAGGTCATGGTACCGAGATGGGTGTCCTTACTGTCGAGGTTCTTTTCGATGGTCTTGGCGAGGCCGAAATCAAGGATTTTGACGCGGCCTTCGCGAGTGATGAAGATGTTGTCGGGCTTCAGGTCGCGGTGGGCGATGTCTTTGCCGTGAGCGGCCGCCAAGCCATGAGCGATTTGGATGGCATAGTCGATGCATTTGCGATGGGAGAGCGGGCCGCGGGCGAGGATGGCGCGCAGGCTCTCGCCATCGAGTAATTCGCACACCATGTACGGCGTGCCATCCTGCTGGCCGAGGTCGTGAACGCCAAGGATGTTGGGATGATTGAGCGCAGCAACGGCGCGGGCTTCCTGCTCGAAGCGACGCAGGCGATCGGGATCGGCGGCGAAAGAAGCGGGCAGAATCTTGACGGCAACATCGCGGCCGAGGCGCTGATCGCGGGCGCGGTAGACCTCGCCCATACCGCCAGCGCCGATCAATGCAACAAGTTCGTAGGGTCCGAGTTTGGTACCAGGAGTCAGGGCCATGAGGTGTGCAGCATTATAGCGTGAGAGCCAGTTTCGAGAACGGCGACTTCACCACGGAGGCACAGAGGACACCCAGAAGGCTTCAGGCAAAGGCAACCGCGGATCGCGCGGACGACGCGGGCCAACCAGAGGACGCGGGTGCTCGGCCCGCCCCACGCTTCGCTTTCGAGCGGGGCACCCGGCGTCAGCGTCTGCCGCTCGCCGGACAGGCCGAAATCCTGTGGTAAAATCAGCTGTTCCGACAACTGATTTCGACAAGCATGCACTTCTCCAAAGAATATGTGGGCTATCTGGCCCGCGAAGTCACCAAAAAGCTCATCGACGGTGAGTTCATCGAGGCCCACGATCCGCAACTGGCGCGCGACCGCGTCCAGGCCGCGATGCTGGAGGAATTGACCCTCGAAGACCGCATCAACGACGAGGTCCGCATCATCCTCGAAACCTACTCCGACGAGATGCGCCAGAGCGGCGCTAACTACCAGGAGATGTTCAAGAAGATCAAGAACGAGCTGGTGCGCAAGTACAAGGCCGTGCTATGAGGATCAGCCGCGAGAAGATCAACAAACTGGCGCACGCCGTGGCCGACACTCTTGCTGAGACGGACAGCGTGGACTTCATCGAGGACCGCAATACTATCCGTCAGGAGTCCCGCCGTGTGCTGGAACTGCTGATGGCCGAAGAAGCCAAGATCGACGCTGCCGCCCGGCAGAAGATCGAAAGCCAGCGCCGCACCATCCTGGAAGGCTCGCAGGAGTGGGACATCCTCTACCGCAAGTACTATAACGAAGAAGTGAAGAAGCTGGGCATCTAGCCCGCTGCGCCTGGCCTCCGCGTAATCAACCGAAAAATCCGTCCACACAGAAATGCCATTGTGTTCTGCAGACTGGGGAACCTTCAGTTGCCTTTGTCTCAATGTGAGCGGTCTAGCACAGACAGCCAGATTCTTACCGAATAAGGTTGAGTTGTTTCCGCTGAATGCTCCAAGTTCGCTGGCCGGGGAGCCGGGAACGGGTAAGAGTTCGATTCAAACTCAGAATCGCAAGCACGATCAAACCGTAAGGTTCATTTCAGTCCACCGCAAGGCGAGACTCCTCGGAGGATTCCATGAAGAAAGTATTGTTGCTGATTGGTGTAACTGCCCTGCTGGGCGCGCTGGGGTTTGCACAAACTCCCGCGACGAGCCCCATTCCAGACCAGCTCAACACTCCCACTGCGGCCGCTCCTGCACCTGTGGAGACGGCTGCTCCACCGGCTGCACCTAACGTTGCACCCGCGACTCCTCCAGCGCCGGCTGCTGTCCCACAGGCTGCACCTGCCGCGACAGTTGTCACGCCTGCGGAGCCTGTCGT
>Ga0208478_1000031_pt1 | contig 60106 bp, 39 predicted proteins | sample NGESurdeep072012_5_FD_184462 | JGI IMG/M metagenome (GOLD analysis project Ga0208478, IMG submission 184462) | Arctic peat soil microbial communities from Barrow, Alaska - NGEE Surface sample 415-2 deep-072012 (SPAdes) | ecosystem: Environmental > Terrestrial > Soil > Wetlands > Peat ...
TTACGGGCACTTGACCTCATGAGCGCCACCAATCAGCCGTCACAATCTAACCCCGTGCTGCGGGCTGAAAATCTGGGTCGAGCAGTTGCCGGCAAGACCATCTTAAGCGACATATCGTTCGCTGCAGCGATCGGTGATCTACTGGGGATTGTTGGAGCCAGCGGGTCCGGCAAAAGCTCGCTGTTGCGCATGCTGAATCGTCTGGACGAGCCCACCCGCGGTACCGTTTTCCTTGAGGGGCGCGATTATCGTCAACTGCCGCCGCGTGAACTCCGGCGGCGGGTGGGCATGGTCACGCAGCGGCCATTTCTTTTTCCCGGCGATGTGGCGTCGAATCTACGTTTCGGGCCAGCTCAACGAGGCGAAACAGTACCAGACGCCGAGATCGCACGTCTGCTCGAGCGCGTCGGCTTGGCCGGATTTGCGGCGCGGGAGGTGTCGGTCCTCTCTGGCGGGGAACAACAAAGGGTCTCGCTGGCACGGGCGCTGGCCAACCGGCCTGAAGTACTGCTGCTCGACGAGCCGACTTCCGCGCTGGACGAGGAGTCGAAGCTCGGCATCGAGGAACTAATCGGGAGCCTGGTCCAGGACCACGGCCTGACATGCGTCATGGTGACACATGATCGCGACCAGGCACGTCGAATGTGTAATCGGGTGATCCTGCTGGAGGCGGGATATCTGATGCAAAGCGGAACTGCTGTGGAGGTGTTTGGTGCTTAAGTCGCTGTTTCCCTCTCAGATTGCGCTGGGGTTGGCACAAGCTGCCATCGCGTCGACCATGGCGCTGACGGTCGTACTGCTGGCGCGGCGGAGGAACATTCATCTGGAAAGCGATGCGGCCATCGCGTTGCTCCGTGGCATTGTGCAAATCGTTGCCGTGGGCTCGATCCTCGCACTGCTGCTGAAAGCACCGCGCTGGACGAGCATGTTTCTGCTGGTGGGAATGGTGCTGGCGGCAGGATCGATTTCGGCGAAGCGCGCGAAGAATATTCCTGGCGCCGCCAAAGTTTCGACGTATTCCATTGCAGCAGGCGCGGGACTGGTGACCGCGATCATGACGTGGGCCGGGGTGATCGACACAGCAATCACTTCGCTGATTCCGGTGGGAAGCATGATCATCGCAAATGCGATGAATACCAACGGGCTGGCGCTAAACCGTTTTCGCTCGGAAGTGCTGGCGCACGCCGGGGAAATTGAGACCGCCCTGGCGCTCGGCGCCGCACCCGAGGCGACCGTGGCGCGCTATGCGGAATCGAGCATTCATTCGTCGCTCATCCCTGCCATCGACAACCTGCGCTCGCTGGGCATTGTGTGGATCCCGGGGTTGATGACCGGAATGCTGCTATCGGGTGCAAATCCCATGTATGCGGCGATCTACCAGTTCGTGGTGATTGCCATGATCCTGGCGTCATCGGGGCTGACTTCCCTGCTGAGCACGATGATGATCCGGTCGCATGCCTTCTCACCCGCGGAGCAACTCGTACTGAGAGGCGCCGAATAGCGACGCCCCGTTCATCAATGGTGGGCACGGAGAGCATGCGTCAAACCTCGAGGGTGTAACGAGCAGCGGCAAGGCGATACATCCGCCGCCAGAGGAGACGATTGATGGTCACCACGATAATGGCCATAACGACAGTCGAGGCCAGCAGCAAATCGAAGTTCCCAGCATCGGTGGCGCGGGAAATGACCGCGCCCAAGCCGACCGTGGTGAAGGTCCGGTCCTTGAGGCGAAAATACTCGGCCACAATACTGGCGTTCCAGGCGCCGCCGGAAGCAGTCACCAGACCGGTAACGAGATATGGGAAGATGCCCGGCAGGATGAGTCTGCGCCAGCGCTGGCTGGCCGTGAACTGAAACAGCGTCGCGGCTTCTTTCAAGTCAGTCGGGATCGCCATCGCGCCGGCAATCACGTTGAACAGGATGTACCACTGGGTGCCGAGCAAGAGCAGAAGCACGGAGCCTACTCCCATGCCACCTCCGATCTTGATCAGCAGCAGAAGAACGATGGGAAACAATGCGGTTGCCGGTACAGACGCTGCGATTTGTGCCAGCGGTTGCGCAATGCGGGCCAGGCGGGGATTGAAGCCGATGGCTACACCGACCGGGATGGTCCAGAGTGCTCCAATGAACAGCGCGGCCAGCACTCGCAGGAAGGTCGCTAAGGCTCCGGTCAGGAGCTCCCTGTACTCTTCGCGAGTCAACTGGCTCATCATGCCAGTGGCGCGCGCCATGGCATAAAGTATGGCGCAAATGGCGATGGCGGCAATGAGACGTCCCACCCAAACCTTCCACGCGGGCGGCGGCGCTTCGGGTTCAGCCGAGTGATGTTGACGAGCGAACCGCAAAGCCAGCCATTCCTGCGCGGGACGGACCGTACGCCTGCGCAGTCCCAGCAGTCCCCGCGAATGCTGAATGAGATCGAGGAACCATGATTGGGGAGCATCAGCGCTCTCCACCTGCTCCATTTTGAATTTCTCTGCCCAGGCGATCACGGGGCGCCAGACGATCTGATCCATCAGGACTATGACCGCGATCATGGTGCCCACGCCCCACAAAATAGCGTGGGTATCACCAGCCCCGGCCGCTGTCTGCAGGTACGAGCCCAGGCCGGGCAGACGAAAGTCCTTGTTGCCCAGGACGAACATTTCGCAGGCCATCAGGAAGAACCAACCGCCTGCAACCGACATCATGGAGTTCCACACCAGCCCGATGGCAGAGTATGGCAATTCAATGTTGGTGAACCTCTGGTACCAATTGAACTGGTATATCTTGCCAGCCTCGCGCATTTCACGCGGAATGCTCTTCAGCGAGGAATAGAAGCTGAATGCCATGTTCCATACCTGACCGGTAAAGATGAGCAATATGGCGCCCAACTCGACGCCTAACTGATGGTGAGGAAACAAAGCAACCATGGCCAGCATCACACCTGGAAGAAAGCTAAGCACTGGGATGGACTGGAGAATGTCGAGTAATGGGACCATGATTCGTTCAGCCCTGGCGTTGTAGGCAGCGATGTAGCCGTAGATCAGGGTGAAGGCGAGGGAAAGGATGTAGGCCACTGTGATGCGCAGCAACGAATATGCGGCGTAGACCGGGAGCATCGCCGGGCTCCGCGAGATCTCGACGTGAGGGTTGAATGGCCCAAACCAGGTTCGCGCCAGAACCACGATGACGTAGAAGAGTGACAGTCCGCCGGCAAAAATAAAAAAATCAGTGATGACCGACCAGGTTTGAGTGGGCAGCAATGACCAGGGGCCCTTGCCAAAAATGCGCGTAGGTAGCCACGTGGAACGCGCCATCAGCCCTCACCCGCGGTGGGAGTCACATCGGCGGAGTCGCTATGCGAGAGCCGTCCGGTCTCGGAGTCGTAGTTGAAGATCTCGGCGTACCGGCCCCAGTTCAGGATCGTCTCAAACTGCCGCTCGACTTCGTCCGCACTGAAGTGCTCGTCGAGGATATCGCGGAAGAATTCCTCGCCAATCGCGCGGTCGCGCTTGGCATGCAGCGTGTTCTCGATGAGGCGAAGGATGGCAATGTTCTTCAGGGCCGCATCGCGGAACATTTCCTTCTGCATCTGGATATCGGCTTCGCCAAACTGGCGGCCCTCCGGGGTGATCTCGACATCGCCCTCGTGCAGCACCGCGAATCCGAGCATCACCGAAGCGTCGACGATTGGCAGGATGTCGTCGACATCCATGGCGAGTTCGTCCGCCAGCTTGTACAGGTCGTCGCGCCCGCCGCGGTCCACCAACAACTCCATGAAGCCCGCGATGCCACCTGGCCTGGCATGCGGCAACATTTGAAACTTGGTACGTTCGCGACTTTTACCGTTGCCGGACGCCGCCATAGCCGAGTGGGACAATGCAAGATCCTCGTCGGGCTTGGTCAGCGCCTTGTAGATGAAGTCAACGTAGGCCAGGAAACGAGGTGACTTGCGGTCCCGATACTGCGGAATATCGATTTCAAAATCGGAGCGAATTCGCGCCGGATTGCGTCCGAGCACGATAACGCGGTCGGCCAATAGAACGGCTTCCTCGATGTTGTGAGTCACGATGAAGATGCAGGTGGTCGGCATCTTCTTGCTGAGCCATAGTTCCAGAAGTTCCGAGCGCAGGTTCTCAGCGGTCAAGACATCCAGCGCGGAGAACGGTTCGTCCATGAACAGCACTTCAGGCTCGACGACGAGTGCCCGGGCGAAACCCACGCGCTGCTTCATGCCGCCGGAGAGTTCCTTGGGATAGGCGGTTTCAAATCCATCGAGACCAACGGTGTCGATCATCCGCAGAGCACGCTTATGGCGCTCCATGACGCCGATGCCGCGCGCAACCAGCGGGGCTTCGACGTTGTCGATTACGGTCAGCCAAGGGAAGAGCGCAAAACTCTGAAAGACGATGGAGACACTGGGAATTTGTCCCGAGAGAGGCTGACCGTGCCACAGCACCGTGCCGGACGACGGCTGCGAGAGACCGGTCAGGATTCGGAGCAAGGTCGATTTACCGGAACCCGATGGGCCGAGAAGCGCAATAATCTTCCCGGGCGTTACGTCGATGTCCGTTGGCGCGATGACCTGAATGCGGTTGCCATCAGGCTGGGGATAGTATTTCTCGACTGCGCGAGCTTGAATGATCGCGTCGGACAAGGGAAGGCTCCTGGAAGTGTACCTTCCCAGTCTATGGGTTGATCGCGCGACCAGACAATCGGGCCGGATGCCATTCATGTGAAAGAACGATGAATTCGGTGGCGAAACCCATCTTGGAGATCGTTAGTGCGCCATTGCCTTCGCCGCATCCAGCGCCAAATTCACTTCCAGAACGTTTACTCGCGCTTCTCCTAGATATCCCAATTGCCGCGGGCTGGAATACTTGGCGATGATCGCGCGCACTTGCTCCTCGGAGAGGCCACGCTCATGCGCAATACGGGGGACCTGGAACTCGGCGCCTGCGGGCGAGAGTTCCGGGTCGAGTCCGGAGGCTGAAGTCGTTACTAACTCGACGGGAACGGGTGCGCCGGGGTTCTCCCCCTGCAGACGCTCAGTGTCGGCTTTGACGCGATCGATTAATTTCTGGTTGGTGGGTCCGAAATTGGTGCCGCCCGAGTTGGCGGCATCATAGCCATTGCCTGCCGCCGAAGGGCGCGAATGCAAGTAGCCGGGCGCGGCAAACGTCTGGCCGATGATGCGCGAGCCGATGACTTCCCCGTTGCGCGAAATCAGTTGGCCGTTGGCCTTGTCGTGAAACAGGACTTGCGATAGCCCGGTGACGACCAAGGGATAGATAATCCCCAGCAGTACAGTGGTTACGATCGTGAACAGGATTGCGATTTTGAGATTCTGCTTCATAATTCCCTTCCCTATGCCAGTCCAACGCGGGTGATGATCATGTCAATGGCCTTGATCCCAATGAAGGGCACGATAATGCCGCCCACACCGTAGACCCAGAGATTGCGGCGCAACAGGGCAGCAGCCCCCATGGGACGATACTTGACACCGCGCAACGCCAGAGGAATCAGCGCAATGATAATCACGGCATTGAATATCACCGCCGACAGGATCGCCGATTGCGGAGTTTTGAGTTGCATGATGTTAAGTGCATTCAGCACCGGAAACGTCCCCGCAAACATTGCCGGGATGATGGCGAAATATTTCGCTACGTCGTTGGCAATGGAGAACGTGGTGAGCGAGCCGCGGGTCATCAGCAACTGCTTGCCGATGGCCACTACCTCGATTAGCTTCGTCGGGTTGGAGTCGAGATCGACCATGTTGCCGGCTTCCTTGGCGGCCTGCGTTCCGGTGTTCATGGCAACTCCCACGTCGGCCTGAGCCAGTGCTGGAGCATCGTTGGTGCCGTCGCCGGTCATCGCCACCAACTTGCCTTGAGCCTGCTCGCGGCGAATGAGGTCCATCTTCTCTTTGGGGGTAGCTTCGGCGAGGAAGTCATCTACGCCAGCCTCGCGCGCAATTGCCGCAGCCGTCAGCGGGTTGTCGCCCGTAATCATCACAGTCTTGATGCCCATGGCACGCAACTGATCGAAGCGCTCCTTCATGCCTCCCTTGACGATGTCCTTCAGGTGAATAACGCCGAGGGCACGATGTTGTTCGGCCACTACCAGCGGCGTTCCGCCAGAGCGCGCAATCCTCTCTACGTTGGCTTGCACCTCCATAGGCATGACGCAATTGTTGGAGGCAAGATACTTCGTGATGGCATCGACCGCGCCCTTGCGAATCTGATTGCCATTCATGTTCACTCCCGACATGCGCGTTTGGGCGGTGAACGGCACGAACTCCATCTCGTGCGACGACAACTCGCGTCCGCGTAACCCATATTTTTCCTTCGCCAGGACTACGATGGAGCGCCCTTCGGGAGTTTCATCGGCAAGCGAGGAAAGTTGTGCGGCATCGGCCAGTTCCGTTTCGCTCACTCCTGCAGCCGGAATGAACTCCGACGCTTGACGATTGCCAAGTGTGATCGTCCCCGTCTTGTCGAGCAGCAGAGTGTCCACGTCACCAGCGGCCTCAACTGCTCGCCCCGACATGGCGAGGACGTTGTGTTGAATCAGCCGGTCCATGCCGGCGATTCCGATCGCGGATAGCAGACCGCCAATCGTCGTCGGGATAAGGCAAACCAGCAGCGAAACCAGCACGAACACGGTCTGTGGCGCACCCGAGTAGATGGCGAACGGCTGCAAGGTCACTACCGCCAACAGGAAGATGATGGTCAGACCGGCCAACAGGATGTTCAGCGCAATTTCGTTGGGCGTCTTCTGGCGTTCTGCACCCTCCACCAGGGCAATCATCCGATCGAGAAAAGTCTCGCCGGGGTTCGACGTTACCTTTACCTTGATCTGGTCGGAAAGGACGCGGGTGCCGCCGGTAACCGCAGAACGATCTCCGCCCGCCTCACGAATAACGGGCGCCGATTCACCCGTGATCGCCGACTCGTCCACCGAAGCGACCCCTTCGATGATCTCTCCGTCGGACGGAACCATCTCGCCAGCAGAGACCATGACGGTGTCGCCGGCGCGTAGCTGGGAGCTCGGTACCTGCTCGATCTTGCCGCCTTCCAAAAACCGGTTGGCGACCGTTTCGGAGCGGGCTTTCCGCAATGTGTCAGCCTGGGCCTTGCCACGGCCTTCCGCCATGGCTTCAGCGAAGTTGGCGAACAGCACTGTGAACCACAGCCACAGCGTAATTTGAAGATTGAACTTGAAAGCCGCGCCACCGCGGAACAGCAGCGCCGTGGTAATCACGCTTCCAACCTCAACCACGAACATGACGGGGTTCGCCATCATGTGACGCGGATCCAGTTTCACGATGGAATCCACGATCGCGCGACGAACAATCTTTCCATCCCAGACAGCTTTTTTGGAGCCCTTACCTGCCATTGCGAATCCCCTTAGAACGTCTTACCTGCTGCCATCAGCAGGTGCTCAAGAATTGGTCCCAGGCTGAGGGCCGGGAAAAATGTCAACGCACCGACGATGAGAATCACGCCGATCAGCAGACCAGTGAACAGCGGCGTAGTGACCGGAAAAGTTCCCAACGACGGCGGGACATACTTCTTCTGCGCCAGATTTCCGGCAATGGCCAGCATCGGGATGATCATCAGGAAACGGCCTATCAGCATGGTGAAACCGCCGGTCGTGTTGTACCAGAGGGTGTTACCGTTGATTCCGCCAAAGGCGGAACCGTTGTTCCCTGCTGAGGAGGTGAAGAGATAGAGGATTTCGCTCAACCCATGGGGCCCGGGATTCGAAATGCTGGATGTGCCGAATCCATAGACCGACGAAATTCCGGAGAACCCCAAGATGACCAAGGGGAACACCAGCGCCACCAGCATGGCCATCTTCACGTCGAAGGCTTCTATCTTCTTGCCGAGGTATTCGGGCGTTCGACCGACCATCAGTCCGGCAATAAACACCGCGATGATGATATAGATCAGAATGCCGTACATACCCGAGCCAACGCCACCAAAAATGACCTCGCTCAGCATGATGTTGACCAGCGGAACCATCCCGCCCAGCGGCATGAACGAATCGTGCCAGCTATTGACGGCACCGCAACTTGTATCCGTGGTGACCGTGGCGAAAAGCGCCGAGTTCGCGATTCCGAAGCGAACCTCCTTGCCCTCCATGTTGCCACCCGGCTGAGTAAGGCTGGCGCGTTGATCGACACCGTGCAACAGAGGGTTCCCTCGCGCCTCGGCCCAATAGGCAACCGTCACGCCGACGAAGAACAAGATCGCCATGGCCGCCCAGACCGCCCAGCCATGCCGCTGCGATCCCGTCATGCGCCCCAGCGTATAGGTCAGTCCTGAACCGATGGAGAATATGCAAAACATCTCCAACAAGTTGGAGAAGGGCGTGGGACTCTCGAAGGGATGAGAGCTGTTGGCGTTGAAGAAGCCGCCGCCGTTGGTTCCCAGTTCCTTGATGATCTCCTGCGAGGCCACCGGTCCCTGCGCGATGGTCTGCGTGGTGACCGGGTCCATCACCGGCTTGCCTTGCGCATCGACTACCGGCTTGCCGTCCTGGCCGACGCGTTGCACCTGTTGGGGCTCGACCAGCTTCACCGTGTCGTAAGGCTTCAGGTTCTGGACGACTCCCTGTGAAACCAACAGCAATGCCCCGACAATGGCGACGGGCAGCAGTACCCACAGGCACGCGCGCACCATGTCGACCCAGAAGTTTCCTATGGTCTGCATCTGGCGGCGGGCGATGCCGCGGATGAATGCAATGGCCAGCGCGATGCCCACGGCCGCCGAAGTAAAGTTGTGGTAGGCGAGACCGGCCATCTGCGTCAGATAGCTCATGGTGGTTTCGCCCGCATAGTTCTGCCAGTTTGTGTTTGTAGTGAACGAAGCTGCCGTGTTGAAAGCCAGCGCTTGTGGAACCGCCGCAAACTTCTGCGGATTGAGCGGCAAATAGCCCTGTACTCGCTGCATCAGGTACAGCAGCAGCATCGAGACGACGCTGAACAGCAGCATGGCATACGCGTACTCGGTCCAGCGCATTTCGTGGTTCTCGTCCACGAAACACAGCTTGTAGATGAGGCGCTCGACGGGCCGCAGCACCGGGTCCATGAAGGTACGCTCGCGACTGAAGACGCGGGTGATGAACACTCCTATGGGCTTCGTGACCGCAAGTACCAGCAGCAGAAAAACGACGATCTGTACCCAACCGTTAACGGTCATATCAGAATTTCTCCGGACGCAACAACGCATAGAAGAGATAGATCATCATGAAGGCGCAAATTGCGATCATGATGGCTGATTCTGTGTGCATGGTTCCCCCTACTTCACGCGGTCGCAGAAGTGAACGTACCCCAGCGACAGCGCGAAGAAAGCAATTGTGATGGCTACAAAAACAATGTCTTGCATACCGTCCCTCCATAAACAAAATCGTCGACGAACTTCACCGCACGACCTCGTCCCTCAAAACAGGAATCCTATCTCGACCACGCCGCGGGTCTGGCTGCTGATGGTCCCGAGGGAACCGAAGCCAAATCCTGGCGTCATGCTGGTGGCTTTTACAAATGAAATATCTCCGCGGGTGAAGAATTTCTGGTACTGGTACGTGGGAGTTGCCGTGAGCGACCATGCCGCGCTGCCGGGTCCGAAGAGCAAGCTCAGCGAATTGGAAGCAACGCTTCCATTACTCGATATGTATTCAAAGCGCCCAGCCATCGACCATCCTTTCTTGAGGGTCTTACTGGCGAGGATCGCGCCGCCCCAGGCCTGAGCGCCCTGCGGGACGCCGATCGCGGGATTGGTGGGAACAACGTTGAATTGAACATAGGGCTGTATGACCCAGCCATTTTTCGTGTAGGTGTAGATCAGGTCATAGATCTGGCCGTTGTTCTGAATCGGCGTAGCCAGGTTCGTCCAGTCCGTTTGCCCGAGGTATCCAGCGCCAATGAACGCCAGGCTGTGCGGTCCCTTGGTGTAGGTCAGCGAGCCGCTCAACCCGGAATAGCGGTTGGAATAGTAGCCGTCGTTCCAGCTAAACGATGCCGTGAGGTACTTTCCGATCGTCTGGTTGATCTGCACGCCGCGGGTGATGGCATTTTCCTGGTTCCACAACAGGCCACGTTCGATATTCATGTTTTGGAAGCTGAAGGTGTACTCAGCGCCCACCAGCGTTGGCAGGATGCCGATCATGATGTTGGTGCTCTTTCCCGGGACCAGCTTCAAGTAAGCCGTCGGTACGGGGCCGTAGAGGTCGGTCATCGCCGTCTCGGTGGAGATATAAGGCGATCCCAACGCGGCAATGTTGTAGGCGCCGGCCTGCACGTAGAATTGCCACCAGCCCGTGGTCTTCTGGATCCAGACCTGTCCATTCGACAGGTTGCCCTCGGCTCCGCTATTGCCGGGGACCGCGTTGCTTTGAAACACGCCAAAGCCGCTAACGATGCCGTTCAGGCTGAGCTTGCCCAGGGGCCCGGCCTCCAGGATGATCGGCGGCGAACCTGCCAGCGGACCGGTGATGGAAGGCGTGGGGAGAGCAGTTGGGGCATCGGCGGGCGCAGCAGCCGGAGCGGCAGGTGCTGTGGCCGGAGTCGACGCTTGCGGTGTGTCGGCTGGCTTGGGAGCTGGCGCGTCCTGTGCATGACCGGCGCAAGCCAGTCCAACGCAGAGAACGAGCGTAAAGAAGTTCTTAGGGCACATAGGTGTCATTCTGTCCGTAATTCGTCATTACAAGGGGCGACTCTGCTGCACAAATGCTGGGTCGTTCGGCGAAGGTGGCCGCCGATGCGAGCCAAGAAAATCTGACATCTGCTTCTCAAGCTCACCGAGAGAGTGCCGTCCTGCGTGCGAGTCGATGGCATGCATTTCAGGCGATATCTTGACGACAGGCGACCTGCGAGACTTTCTTGGAGAAGCATCCCGATGGCACGCCAAAAAGAAAATCCCGAAGAACATCAGACTCGCGCCGCAAATACCAAGAAACAGGATGTTCATTTACCTACCTCGCCGCCTTTCACGCCTTGCGTATCTCCGTCCACCTCATTCGATCACTCTGCCCGTAAGCGGCGGCTAAGAAGTTCGTAAAAAATCCATAAAGATCCCGCGCCGGGTTTGAAAAGCTGGTGTGGCTTCCGTTTGCCGATGGATTTCAGTAAAATGCTGCAGCAGCACGAGTTGTGGACCATGCCCGACCTAATTCACCTTGCGATACCAGCGTTCATCCTTCTGGTACTGGCCGAAGCAATGGCCGGCGCGGTCATGCACCGCGATCTCTATGAAAGCAAGGACGCGGCGGCCAGCCTGATGATGGGTCTCGGCAACGTGCTCGTCAGCCTGGTCACGAAAGGCATGGTGTTCGCCATCTTCACTTGGGTACACCGCTTCGCGTTCTTCCCGATTCGGTATCAGTGGTGGGCCTGGGTGCTGGTATTTCTTGCCGACGATTTCAGCTACTACTGGTTTCATCGGACCAGCCACGGATGCCGATTCTTCTGGGCCTCACATGTGGTGCATCATTCGTCGCAGCACTACAACCTGGGCACAGCACTTCGTCAGACATGGACAGGTGGCTTCTTTTCGTTCGTGTTCTGGCTCTGGATGCCGCTGGTGGGATTCCAACCCATCATGATCTTCACCATGCAGGCGATCAGCCTGCTCTACCAGTTCTGGATTCATACCGAACTGGTCCGCCAACTGGGAGTCTTGGAGCTGGTGCTGAACACCCCTTCCCATCACCGCGTGCACCACGCGACAAACCCGCAGTACATTGACCGCAATCATGCCGGAATACTCATCATCTGGGACCGCTGGTTTGGAAGTTTTGAGCCGGAGCAGGAACCCTGTGTTTATGGACTGACAACAAACATAGCTACGTACAACCCGCTAAAGATAGCGTTCCACGAGTGGATCGATGTCTGGCTGGATCTGCAAAGGTCCACGAGGCTGCGCGACAAGCTGATGGCGGTGTTCGGTAATCCCGGCGCAAAACAGCACACGAACAAAAGCACTTTGCCCGGGATCGCGGCGCAAGTCTGACCATTTGAGCGGCCGCAAGTGCAATGGATGGCGCACTCCACTGCCATAAAACCCGTGCACCGGCAATCCCCAGGCCAGTAAAGAGCACTGCGTCCGCGTCGAGACCTTGGCTGTTTTGGTATTTACGCCAATCCTAGGCGTACCCCTAGGCCGTAGGCTCATGGCCGCAACTGCCAGTGGGACGGTCAGCCAGTTAGCGAGCAGCGGAGCCACTGCGAACTGCTTCACCAGGGACGGATGTTAGGGGTTAATGGCGAACTCACCCCACTGCCAATATCGATAGCCGCCCGCAAGTTGAAACCCCTCGTCAAAGGCCTGGGATTGGTGTCGAATCGAAAGCGTCAACTGCAGAAAGACAATCAACAGCAGACCAGCCTCGGCCAGTACGCGGAAACGCGCAGAGGGCTGCCACTCTCTTACCCTCCTTTTGGACAAGGTTCACATGGACAAATTTACAATCAGTGACGCTAAACCGAATGACTCACCGAGCCTTGCAGCGCACTTGGCATCGAGGCTGGTCTAGCGGACAATGAGATTGTGTCGACCGAACCCGTGAATCAGCCAGACATCGTGGGCACAGTGTGATAGCTCCTTCATCCAGCGCGACGAGTCCGGACCTAGTTCCTTCGCGTATGGCTCCGCTGGAATTGGTAGGTTGGGTGGACGCATTTAGCCAGGCGACTACGCTGCACAAACGAACCGTCGCGCTCATCGGTCTCGTCGGCTGGATGCGAAAGCCAGGGGCCTCGGTCGCGGACCTGTCCGGCTTGCCAGGGTTGGTCGAGTATCTTGTGGCCAACGCCGATTCGAAGGTACTTTTTCAGGAAGCTTTTGCCGATTTCCTCCTGCAAATGAACTGCGTTTCGCTGTTTGCCGAGGCTGGAATCCCGTCGGACCACAGCTTTGTGTCGGAGATCGGCCATCGTATCTCCGCTCGTCTGTTGCCGTCGGCGCGTGAACAGTCGGATGCCGCGAAGCTGTTGGTGACGCTGTATCCCACCGAGCGGTATGTAAAACGGTTTCTTGCGTATCCACCGGAATTGTTCGGGCGGCTCATCGCGGCATTGACCCCACCAAACGACCCTCAGTTCGCAAGCCACGAGCATCTAGATCTCCTGGAAGCGCTCCGCCTCCTCGGTTCGCGGGTGAGCGCACTGGGGCTGGAGCCAGAAGTCCGGGCGCGCACTTCGTCGCCGGGCGTATCCGATTCACCGTTTTACCAGATTGTTTCGTGTACCGAAGACCTCATCGCCGCCTCCGAGACCGAGAGGGCGCGTGTCGCATTGGCACGCTGGAACGGCACGGTTCATCGTTGCCGCACGGAAATGGTACGCGTCCATCAGCACATGGAGGACGCCGGCGTCAGCGTTGAATTGATTTTCGACCTGCGAAAGATCACCGCGTGCCTCGCAAGGATGGAAACCATAATCGATGTTCTGACTGCTGGTTCTCGCGAGGCCAAGGCCATGGCAGTGCGGGGGTTGCTTGGCCATCTTATGGAGGGTCGCCTCTCGGACCTTAGCTTGCCCTCCTTGTTGCGCGAGAACCTCAACCTAATCGCCCGGAAGATGGTGGAGCGGACCGGACATAGCGGCGAACACTATATCGCGCACAACCGCGGAGAGTATTGGCACATGTGGGTGGCGGCGTTGGGCGGCGGACTGCTGACGGTGATTACCGCTGCCTTGAAAATGCGCATACTTGACGCGCATTTTCCGCCGTTCGTGGAAGGTTTCGCCAGCGGGACGAACTACGCAATCAGTTTCATCATTCTTCAGATGCTCGGACTCGTGCTCGCCACCAAGCAACCCGCAGCCACCGCCGCCACGTTTGCCGGCATCATCCGCGAGAACCGGGGCCTGGAGCGGGAAAATAAGCTTACAGAGTTCGTGTCTCGCATCACCAGCACTCAGTTAGCGGCCGCTCTGGGGAATGTGTTCGCAGTAAGCATTGGGGCCCTGGCGTTTGAACGCCTGTGGCGACTCGTGTTTTCGTCGCCTTACTTGACAACGGAGTCTGCCACTCATGTGTACGAAACCCTGCACCCGCTGGCCTCGGGAACGGCCCTGTTTGCAGCCATCACGGGAGTGATCTTGTGGCTCGCCGCGCTCGCTGGCGGCTGGTTCGAAAACTTTGCCGTTTACTATCGCTTGACTGCCGCGGTCGCACAACATCCGCTGGGTTCGAGAGTTGGCGATGCTAGGATGAAAACATTCGCCAGGGTCTTGAATCGGAATTTAGGAGGCTGGAGCACCAGTATTGCGCTGGGATATCTGCTCGGATTCACTCCGGTCCTGGGACACTTTTTCGGACTACCACTCGACGTGCGTCATGTTACGTTATCGACCGGTACCCTGGCACTTGCAATCGCGCACTTTGGGGCCGACAGCGTAAGCCGCACTTGGTTCTACCAAGCGGTCGCCGGGATCGGCGTCATATTCATCCTCAACCTGTTCGTGAGTTTCAGCATCGCTGCTTACGTCGGACTCCGCGCCTATGATGTGCGCCCGCGGGAGCAATTGGAGATTCTCCGCTTCCTCCTGGTCCAGGGCCTCAGGTCCCCCTTGCGCTTCCTATGGCCGAACTACATGCGCAACTCCAGCAACGGCAAAACCGACCTCCCTACAGAACAAAGCTAGACGCAGCGATCACAACAAAGCCTTAATGCCTTGACAGCGAGGCGCTCGCCGTTCAAGTTAGCAGTGAGATTACCAAACCACACATCGCTGGTCGTCGGGCCGGACCATGGGGCTGTCCGCCTTGCAGGAAAAGGCCCGCTGGAACGGCGGAAAGTTGGACAGCGGCCCAATCACCCGGTATTTCGCCACTGGGTGAGGATCACCTTGCACCATCAGCCGTTGCGTTTCTGGACGGGTCGCGTCACCGCGGAACTGTCCCCACGCGATGAAGAACTGCTGGTCCGGGGTGAACCCGTCAATCGATGGGGCCGGTGCTTGACCTTTCTGCGAATTCTGGAAAGCCAGATATGCGATTTTCACCCCTGCCAGATCACCGATTGATTCGCCGAGGACTAACTTGCCATTGTGGTGAATGTTGGGCTCGATATAGTACCCGTCGAACTGCTTTGCAACACAACCTGTCTTCGCCTGAAATTTCTTAAGATCGTCTTCAGTCCACCAGTTATTCAGCCGCCCTTGCGCATCGAACTGCGCTCCCTGATCGTCAAAGCCGTGGCTGATTTCGTGCCCGATCACTACACCGATTGCGCCGTAGTTCACCGCATCGGCCGCCTTCACACTGAAGGCTGGCGGCTGCAGAATACCGGCCGGGAAAACGATCTCATTCAGCAGAGGGTTGTAGTAGGCGTTGGAAGTGGGAGGCGTCATGCCCCACCGTCCCCGATTGACAGGCTTTCCGATGGTGGAATGATCGTCAGCCACCAGAAACCTCGACGCCGCAACGACGTTTTCATAGAATGCCCCAGGCGAAATCGACACGCCGCTGTAGTCCTTCCACTTGTCGGGATATCCCACTTTCACGTTGAAGGTCGCAATCTTCTCCTCGGCCCTTTTCTTGGTTGCAGGTGTCATCCAATCGAGTTGGCTTACCGTCTCGCTCATGGCCGCCAGTATGTTCTTCACCATCTCCTGCGCCCGGGCTTTGGCTTCGGGAGGAAAGTACCGTGCGACGTATTCCTGACCGACCGCCTCTCCCAGGAAAGTATCCGTTGCCTCGACGCACTGTTTCCAGCGAGGTTTCAGCTCGCCAACTCCAGCAAGGGTCTTCTGATAAAACTCGAAGTTCTCGTTGACAAACGCCTCCGAAAGATACGGGGCTGACTGGTGTAGCAGTTGCCACTTCAGGTAGTTTTTCCAATCTTGTAAGGGAGCCGCAGTAAGTTGTTGATTGAACTCGTCGAGAAACTTAGGTTCCTGCACATTTAAGGGGATCTCTGGCAATTTCGCAGCCTGGAAATACCCGTTCCAATCGAATTGCGGCGTGAGCTTCTGCAACTCGGCAAACGTAGTTTTGTGGTCAGTAGCCGCTGGATCACGGCGTTCGACGTTGTCGAGCGTCGCCTTTGCCAGCAGGGTCTCAAACTGCAGCACCGAAGCAGCAGCTTTCCCGGCGTTCGCATCACTGTACCCAGCCAGCTTGAACATGTTGGCGACGTGGACGAGGTATTTCGCTCGCGCCTGTTGAAAGCGCTCTTCCGTCTTCAAATAGTAGTCACGGTCGGGAAGCCCCAGCCCGCCGGCAGATATATCGGCAATCACTTGCGATGGGTTGTGATTGTCGGAAGCCGCGTTCAAGCCGAACGGGACTGAAATGCCGATGTCTCCCAAGCGTCCAATCATCTTCGGTACGTCCGCCTGGTCCTTCATGGAAGTGATAGCGTCTAGCATCGGCTGAACCGGCTTAATGCCAGATTGGTTGACCTTTGGTTGATCCATGCAGGATCCGTAAAAGTCGCCAACCAACTGATTCACGCTCCCCTTTGGGTGCTTGGTTTGTGCAGAAACTTCATCCAGAATTGTGCGCAGCTGCTCCTTGTTCGATTCGCCCGCCGCCCAGCGACGGCTCCAGCGATCCATGGAGGCCGGAATTGGATTATTGGCACGCCATGCGCCGTTCGAAAATTCGAAAAAGTCGGTACAGGGATTGACCTTTGGATCTAGGTCGCCGACTTGAATTCCTTGCAGCGACTGACCCAGCGCCGAGCCGACACACAAAACTGCACCTAACACGATGCTAAACACCCGCATGATTTCCCTCATGAAAGCGAGATCACAGACCAGCGCAATTGTACTTAGTTGCAGCGGAAACTAGGAGATAAGTTGACCGGCAGATCCAAGTTCGTGACCAAGCGCTGGTTTCGGGCTGCAATGTGGAAGAAATTCCCCGCGGATTGCGGGAAAGCGCGGCCACACGTTTGAGGCGGGTTGCGCCTTAGGCTGCTCGCCGGGAGCGAGCACGTATGCGAATGACTGCCCGGTCGATGACTTGCACTACTTCACTGGCCAATTCTGGTTTGCGGTTCTCGCGCAATCGCCGCCGTGCCTTGTCGGCATTAAACCAGGTTGGGTCGCGATGGCCTTCCTGGGGCGACACTAATCGCTCAACTTCACACAAATGCGCATGCACTGGCACGACTGACCGGCGAGCCCGAAAGCGGTCACGCTTGGAGTGAAAGTACCAATGAAACGGGTGGTGCTCGGTACGTCCCTCTACGCCCGCCTCTTCGTACGCTTCGCGCGCGGCAGCAGCGGCGTTGGTTGCATCTCCGTCAACCCCACCTTTGGGAAAAGTCCAGCGGCCACTTCGAGTGCGGACCAGCAAGAACTCCGGTTCATCTCCCTTGATCCGATAGCAAACTGCCGCCACGTGAATGCGTTCGCCTGTGGATTTCTTGCGCGCATGCATCGGCCACCGCAGTTCGCGGAAGCTTTGGCGACCGGTCTCTTTGGTGACTGCGGGCATCGGGGCCTCCAGAAAGCTACCCTACTTCCGGTGTCGCTTACTGACTAAGTAGTATCCCCTAAGTCGAGGCACTCATCTGTTAAAAATCAGTTAACGTTCTTGAGGTGCACCTAGCTAGTGAATGCCCTATGCCAAGGGCGCGGAACATGAACGTGTTCAGGATCGTCGCTGGAATCGAGGTTTTGACGGGAGCAGCGCCCACACACTCGTGCTGCCCCCGCAGTGGTTCTAGCGAGCCGAGAAGCGGTAGATCGTTACTGAGTGAAACTTTTCGCCGGGCTTCAACTCGGTGGTAGGAAACTTGGGCTGATTGGGTGAATCCGGGAAATGCTGGGTCTCCAAGCAAAAGGCATCACGACGGTTGTAGACTTTCCCGCCTTTGCCGGTCACGGTTCCATCCAGAAAATTGCCCGTATAAAACTGGATTCCGGGCTGATCGGTGAGCACTTCAAGGACGCGGCCGGTCCTCGGCTCGTATGCTTCCGCGGCAAGTTCAATCTTCTTTCCGCCACTATCGAGGACCCAGTTCTGGTCGTAGCCATGCGCCAGTTTGAGTTGCTCGTTGTCGGCGTCGATTCGCGAACCGATGACCGTTGACTTGAGGAAGTCAAACGGAGTCCCAGCAACCGGCGCTAACTGCCCTAGAGGAATCAGATTTGCATTGACTGGCGTGTATCGGCCGGCATTGATCTTCATCTCGTGGTCCAGGATATTGCCGCTGCCCTGACCCTTCAGATTGAAGTAGGAGTGGTTGGTGAGGTTGAGGACAGTGAGCTGGTCGGTAGTCGCTGCGTACTCAATATGCAGTTCATTCGCGCTCAGCGTGTAACGAACCGTCGTGGTCAGTGTTCCAGGGAATCCCTGTTCACCATCCTTGCTGACGTAGGTCAGTTCGACGCCGTCTTTGATCTCCTTCGCCGCCCAAACCTTCTTGTTGAAGCCAATGATGCCGCCGTGCAGCGCATTGTCGCCGTCATTCCTGGGGACCTGGTACGTCTTGCCATTGAGTTTGAAGGTGCCGCCTGCGATGCGGTTTGCATACCGGCCAATGATCGCCCCCATGTACGGCTTGTTACCCGTCGTGACGTAACCATCGAGCGAATCGAAGCCCAGCACGACGTCCGCTGTCTTACCTGTGCGGTCGGGGGCCTCCAGCGATACGATAATTCCGCCGTAGGTCATGATGCGAACAGTGATCTTGCCGTCCTGGAGGGTGTATAACTCGACCGGAGTACCGTCAGCGACTTTACCAAAAGGCTGCTTGGTTACCTTCGATTGCGATGGAACTGTCATGGTCATTAGCACCAAAAGTAAAAGAATAGGTTTCATGAGGTCTCTTTTCCTAGCGTTTGCCATCTCCTGCGTCCGCCCGTCACGGCGGGGGACAGAAAGCCGGCGCCTAACTCTCCTATCGTACTAAACGGCGCCTCAGCCAGTAACGCTAAGTCTGCCAAAGCGATGGGTATCGCGATCCTGGCGATGGCACTCTTGTTATGCCCGACCGTGCCAGTACATCTCCCACCCATAGTAACGCGTGGTGGCCTCGTAGACGGCCGCCGCAACGGTCGAAAAGTTTGCTGCTACGTGGTGCTCGAATCCCTGTTCACAGATGAAGCGCAACAACTTCTGCATTTGCGGAATCTCCACCACTCCGGCGCCACCAAAGGTCTCCAGCGGATCGTCGGTGAATTGTCCTTCGCCAACGTAGCCCCGCATACGCCCGGTGGTGTCGTCGGTCGAGAAGCGCGCAAAGCTCATGGAACCCGACTTCACCTGTCCCACACAGGTCCCAAAGGTATTCTCCTTACCCACCGTTCCAGCAATGATCTCCTGAAAGTCCATCTTCACGCTGCGGAAAAAGTGTTTCGGCAGGTTCGAGCAATGGAAGCAGACCGCCTTGTCGGGATTCGATCCGTAATTGTTGTTCCAGTCCAACAGTGCCGACGGAGTTTCCGACGCCAGGCGCAAAGCATGCATGCTTAGCACGCCGCAGATATCCACCTCGCAGGCGCTCGAAAGCAAATCGTTGCTCATCATGCTCATGACCGTACAAGGCACGATGCCGAGGTTCTCTTCGATCGACGTCCAACACTGCACCGCACTGATGGCGACTTCGGTCTCGACCATCCACGCCTCGACTACCGCAGCGAGTTTCGCCATCTTTAGCAGCGCCTCCTTGGGCACGCCGCCGGTTTGCACATACTGCTGGATCGCAGCCAGCTTGCCCTGCGCGGCATCGTCGCCGTCTTTCATGCGTGCGATTCGCCCCAACACTTCAGACAGGTCGAGCGTCTCTACCGAAATGCCATGTGACTCCAACAGCTTCTCGCTGTAACGAACGGTGTTGAACGCGGTAGGGCGCGCGCCTATCGAGCCGACCCGCAGGTTTTTCAACCCATTGACCACGCGACAAACGGCCGCGAACCACTCCAGGTCCCTCGCAAACTCGGACGAACCTGGCGCCTCGGTGTGGAGCGACGTAATAGAGTACGGAATGCCATACTGCTTAAGGTTGTTGCAGGCTGACATCTTGCCGCAGAAGCTGTCGCGGCGGAACGCGATGGTCATCTTCTTAGATTCGTCAGGCGTCGCCTGCACCAGAACCGGCACCTGCAGATTAGCCAGCCTCAGGGTGTCAGCAAGGGCGCGCTCTTCTCCGAAGTTCGGCAGCGTAACGATGATTCCGTCGATGCGATCGCGATTCGTCTTGAACAGTTCGACACAACGCCGAACATCCTCGCGGGTGGTCACCGCTCCGCATTTGGAGTCTTGCGGTGTCAGCACCACGGTATCCATGCCCGCCTTTTGCAGCACGGCAGCCATCTCTTCCCGGCCCGAGCTCGCCAAATGATCAGGAAAGAATCCACGATTGCCTACAATCAGGCCCATGGTCATCTTCTTTTTCGACATAAGAGTCCCTCCGCTAAGAGTCACACCCGACGGCTACGATGCGCGTCGGGGCAAGAAGCGCAAACTATAAAAGATTCCGAGCATCAGTAAAACAGCGCCCCACCACACATTGGCGTGATAGTGGAACAGCACTACCGGATTCGCCGGCGGATACACCAATTCCCACAGCCCGGCCCCGAGAATCAGCGCACCATTGACCAGGAGCGAGACGCCGACGAAGAACCAGATAGAAATTCCGCCACCCTTTCTCATATGCGCTCCCTTACCAGACCAGGATATTGAAAATCACAAATACGACCGCCACAATGACGGCCCAGAAGATTGGCCGTTGCCACAAAGCCATGTCCCCTTCGTGCGGTATCTCGGTCACACCATACACCAGTCCCACCAGTTCACTGTCCGGCTTAGGCTCAGTCAAGACACTGACCACCACCGTGACGCTGACGCACACCACCCATGACCACAGTGCGCGATACATGTTTTCTGCCATGTCCCGCGCATTAGGAGAAAGCGCCACGTAGCGCAGCGCTGTAGGATCGACCTTCACCCACGCCCACATTCCAATCGACGACAACGTGCCAGCAAGCAGGCCCCAGAATCCGCCCTTGGGCGTTGCACGTTTCCACAACATGCCGAGAACCACAGTTCCAAACAACGGCGCAATGAAGAAGCTGAACAACGCCTGCACGTAATCCATGATGCTCAGGAACGACATCACCAGATAGGCCGTGCCCACCGAGATCAGCACCCCGACAATCGTGCACCAGCGTCCCATCTTGACGTAGTGCTCGTCGCTGGCGTCCTTGTTGATCAGCGCGCGGTAGATGTCGTAAGTCCACACCGTTGTGAACGCGCTCACGTTGCCTGCCATACCTGACATGAATCCGGCAATCAGCGCGGTGATGCCCAGCCCCAGCAGACCAGGCCCGGCATAGCGAGCCAGCATCAATGGCAGCACTTCGTTATAGCTGTGTCCGCCCGACGCCACCGCAGCGCCTTCACCCAGCAGTTTCGTGGGTAGAACCGCCAATGCCAGCAGTCCGGGAAGAACCACGATGAAGGGCACGAACATCTTGAAGGCTGCGCCAATGATGGGCGCCATCTTGGCGGCGCGCAGGTCCTTGGCCGATAGCACGCGCTGCACTACCAGAAAGTCCGTCGTCCAGTAACCGAAGGAAATTACGAAGCCCAGGCCCAGTACAATTCCGGTCCAGTGAATTCCCATCGGATTGCCATTGAACGTACCGAGCGTAGACCACAAGTGCGTGTACTCTGACGAAGCGCGCACTGCGATCTGCGCCTTCAGGTTCGACCAGCCGCCGGCTTCGATCAGTCCCATGACCGGAATCACCAGCGCGCCCGCCCAAATCAAAATGAACTGCAGCACCTCATTGAAGATGGCCGAACGCAATCCGCCGAGCGCAACGTAAATTGCGACGGTAATCGACGACACCCAGATACTGAAGTTGATGTCCCAGCCCAGAACGACTTTCATGACTAGCGCCATGGAGTACATGTTGATGCCGCTCATCAGCACGGTCATGAAAGCGAACGAGACCGATGACAGCGTCCGCGCGTTCTCTCCAAACCGCAGCTTCAGATATCCGGGCACGGAGTGGGTCTTGGAGATGTAGTAGAACGGCATCATCACCAATGCCAGAAACAGCATTGCGGGAATCGCGCCGATCCAGTACCAATGCGTGGCGAGTATGCCGTACTGATATGCCGCCGCCGCCCATCCCATGAGTTCCAGCGAACCGAGGTTAGCGGAGAGGAAGCTGAGTCCGGCGATCCAAGCCGTCATCTCACGGCCCGCCATGAAAAAGTCTTCGCCTGTATTCGACTGCCCCTGCAGGTACCAGCCAATCGCCAGCACCAATGCGAAGTAAAAAGCGATAATCACTACATCGACCGCAGACAAATGAACAAGCCTGGTCGCTGCGACCATTGCCATCAGTGGAATCATTCTTGGTTCCTTACCTGGCCGTAATAGGCGTTCGTTCCGTGATTTCTGAGGTAGTGCTTATCCCGCAATGTCCGCGAGATCACTCCCGCGCCCATCCCTTATCGTGTACGTACACGAACACGCTATTCGTCTCTTGCACGTTTGTCAACGACCATCGCTCCAAACGATCCACAGGCCCATCCGTTATCATCTCAACATGACTGTCATAGTCGCCAACGCCATGCTGTTCGACCTGGATGGCGTTCTCATTGACTCCACGCCTGCCATAGCGCGGGTCTGGACGCAATGGGCCATCGAATATGGCTTCGAGCCCGAAAAAACCGTCCGCGAGGCCCACGGACGCCCCAGTATCGAATCGATCCGAGAGCTTTTGCCTGACGCCGACCACGAAGCCGAGAACCGCCAGGTCGAACGCCAAGAGATCGAGGACACCGAAGGAGTTGTGCCCCTGCCGGGAGCGATCGAGTTGCTGACTTCCCTGCCGCCCAATCGCTGGGCGATCGTCACTTCTTGTACCCGGCCGTTGGCGGAGGTTCGCATTCGGGCCGCCGGACTTCCAGTTCCTCCAATCATGATCACCTCCAGCGAGATTGACAATGGCAAACCTCATCCTGAGCCTTACACGACGGGGGCACGCGCCCTCGGTTTCGCTCCCGTCGACTGCATCGTTGTTGAGGATGCCCCCGCTGGAATTTGTTCTGGCAAGGCCGCTGGCGCCAGGGTCATCGCCCTGCGCACTACCTTGCCCGATTCCGATCTGGTCGCGGCGGGCGCCGATTGGCTGCTCGACAATTGCAGCGGCATCTCTGCGGAGGAAGATGTCGAGTTGGGGGCGCTTCGCATCGCGCTTCGCTGATTGCCGCGGCCATTCTGACTTACGGAGCCGACATTGAGCTTGCTGGACCGTTCTGCTAGCTTGGACAGTCTCTAACTTCGTCAGGAGTCTTCATGTTCCGTCTTCGTTTAGTAATCATCTTGTCGACCAGTCTGATTCTTTTTCTCTGCAGCGTTTCTATCGTCGCCCAACCTGCATCGCCGTCACAGCCATCCAGAATGTTTGCTCCTTACGTGGACATCAGCAAACTCGCTGACAGCCTTCAGCAGATTCAAGCTGCCTCGGGAATCAAGACATTTACCCTGGCGTTCGTAGTCTCTGGTGCAGGTTGTATACCAGCCTGGGGAGGCACACTCGTCGTTGCAACAGACACCACCATCGCCGCCGGGATCGCCAAGCTCAGAGACGCGGGCGGCGACGTCATCATCGCCTTCGGCGGCTATGACGGGACTGACCTCGGCCAGTCCTGCCCCGATGTCCCCAGCCTGCAAGCCGCCTATCAATCCGTGATTGAAAAGTACAAGGTGCGAATCCTCGACTTTGATGTGGAGCACGCTGCCATCGAAGATCCCGTCTCGATCGATCGCCGCAGCCAGACATTAAAGGCGCTAGCAACCGCCAATCCCGGACTCCAGATCAACTACACGCTCCCCGCCACTCCCGCGGGACTCACGGCGGTGTCTGTTAACGTAATCAAGAGTGCAGCGAAATTTGGAACGCCCGTTGCCGTCGTAAACGTGATGGCCATGGACTACGGGTCGCCGGTGCCAACCGGAGCCATGGGACCGAACGCCGTAGCTGCCGCCGCTGCCGCGCAGTGCCAGTTGAAGTCACTGGGGTTGAACGCGCAGGTGGGTATCACGCCCATGATCGGTGTTAATGACTCAGTGGGGGAGACCTTCACGCTCAACGACGCGCAGGTCGTGCTCAACTACGCGCAGGCAAATAGCAGTACGGTTGCCTTATTGTCATTCTGGTCGGTGGGACGCGACAACGGTAGTTGCTCCGAAACCGTGTCGCCGTTATGCAGTGGAATCGTGCAGGACCCCTGGGCCTTCACCCGCATCTTTCAGAAGTTTCAGTGAAAAGCAGTGGGCGACTCAGTCCGAGCCGCACTTGTGCAATGCCAGTCAGCGATAATCGCCCGATTACCCCAGCGTCACTATGACATCGTTCACGGAGCCAGCTCTCTGTGCTGGTATCGGCATCACAGTCGGTTTCCCGTTAAGCGTTACTGTCCCGACGCCCTTCTGCACGCCAGTCGGATTTTCAACAGTGATCTTGTACGTCGCTCCGCGCCATTCCCGCCTGACTTCAAAATGCTTCCAATCACCCGGCACACAAGGATCGACAACCATTCCGTCGAAAGCCAGCCGCACTCCGAGTATCCAGCGGGTGACCGCCGTGTAATTCCAGCCACCGCTTCCCGTGAGCCACGGATGGCGCGCGCGTCCGAATGCGGTGTGGTCCTTGCCCATCACAAACTGGCAGTACGAGTAGGGTTCGGCCTCGCGGACTTCGATCAGGTCGTTCTGGTTATAGGGCAAAAGCGAGTTGTAGAACTTCATCGCACGATCGCCGCGCCCGAGCTTGCACTCCGCGATCACCGCCCACGGATTGGGATGGCTGAATATCGCCGCGTTCTCCTTGATGCCCTTGTACACGCGCCCCACGAAGCCGATGTCGTCATTCGGCTTGGAGAACGCCGGCCACAACAAATGAATTCCGTAGGGAGAGTACAGATATTTGTCCACCGCATCCATCGCTGACTTTCCACGGTCGGCGGAGGCAGCCTCAGATACCACGGCCCAGGTGTTGCTCTCGATGAACACCCTGCCTTCTTCGTTCTGCTTGCTGCCCACCTTCAGTCCCTTCGCGGTGATGCCACGCAGGTACCACTCGCCATCCCAAAGTTCGCGTTCACACGCTGTCTTAACCTTGTCCGCGATCGCCGAATACTTGCCTACATCAGCGGACCGGCCCAAAAAATCAGCAGCCTCAACGAACGATCGCAGCGCCCAGTGGTGCATAAACGACACCATAGCGCTCTCGCCGCCACCCAGGTTCAGGCAATCATTCCAGTCGGCTCTGAGCCCCTTGCAGATGCCGGTCGCGCCCACCTGCTTCGCCGAGAAATCTAGCGCGCGCTTGAGATGTTCGTATACCGTTGCCTCGCCCTCGTCGGCAAACGGCACGACGTCTTCGAAAAGCGCGACGTCTCCCGTTTCCTTCACGTATTCGCAGATCGTCACCACCTGCCACAGCGCATCGTCTGAGCAGGTATGCTCAAGCCCGTGGATCATCGTCTGGCGATCGGGAGCATGCGCGATGGTCGGTGACCTGAATGCCGGGGCCTTTTGCTTTTCGGGATCGAACCAGTCTGGATCGAACAAGTGCAGACCGTAGCCCATGCTCACCTGCCCTTTCAGCAGCTCGATGATCCGCTGGCGGCACTTAGTTGGGTTGGTATGGACCACGCTCATGACATCTTGCGAAGTGTCGCGATAACCGAGCCCGGTCCTCCCGCCGACTTCGACGAAAGATGCAAACCGCGACCACACCACGCACGTCTCCGCCTGGTAGAGCGTCCAAATGTTGGTCATCGTGTCCAACCCCTCGTTCGGGGTCTTGCACTGGAACACCTCCATCTTTTTCGCCCAATATCCGCGTAACTCGTCGAACGCGGAATCAACCCTCGCAGTATCCGAATATTTCGCCTTGATCTCTTTGGCCGTGGCTCTCGGTCCGACTCCCAACATAAACACCACTCGCGCCTCTTCCCCCGGCAAGATCGTTAGCCGCTTGTGCAGCGCTCCGCAGTGGTTCCCGCCCAGTTCCGATGTGTTCTGGCATTGTCCCCGTTCGACCGCAACGGGATTCGTCTCCGTGCGGTAGTTGCCCAGAAACCGATCGCGCTCGCACTCATAGCTGTCCGGCTCGAAACTGGCAGCCATGTAGTGAAAGGTCCAGGGCTCATAGAAAAAGTCGTATTCGACGATGCCGTCTGCGTAGCTCGACCCCGCCGCATAGAGGCTCATCTGCAGATTCTGGTTGTCGATTTCAATGTGATGAAAAGAAAACTCGACGTAGGAGAAAACGCTTAACCTGCGCGGCTTGTTGCCTGGGTTCCGCAGCCGCACGTCCCACAACTCGACATCGTCCTCAATTGGAATGAATAGCTTCTGTTCCGCTTCAATGTCCTTGTACTCGCACGAGAACTTCGAATACGACAGTCCATGCCGGCATTCATACTTGGCCGTCTTCAAGTCCTTCCCGACCGGCTGCCAAGAGATCGACCAATACTCCCCCGTGTCATCGTCGCGAAGATAAACATAGTGGCCCGGCCGATCGAGCGGGACTCCGTTCTGGCGAAAGCGCGTTATGCGATGATGCTCGGCATTCTTGTAGAACGAATACCCCCCCGCATTGTGCGAGATTACGGTACAGAGATCCTTCACGCCCAGGTAATTGGTCCACGAAACGGGCACATCCACCCGATCGATCACGTATTCCCGGTTTGCATTGTCAAAGTGCCCGTATCGCAATCCTCGCCTCCGCTCATCCTCTTTGCTGTTAGTTGTTGTTCTCAGCCGTAACGAACTGCCGCAGCCATTGCAGCAGTTCCTTCGCCTTTTCCAGAGTGTCGGCTTCCACCGTAAGCCGCAGCACCGGCTCCGTACCCGAGAACCGCAGCAAGGCCCAGTTATCGTTTTCCAGGAACAGCTTCGTTCCGTCGATTTGTGAAATGCTCGTGACCTTGTAGGATCCGATGTGGCTGCTGGGAGCCTCTTTCAATCTCCTGGGCACAGCAATCCGCATCTCGGGAGTTGCTGGCAGGCTCTCCTCGACAAAATACAGCCGTCCTGTGAGACCATAGACACGCTCCAACAGCTCCGATACCTTCTGCCCGGTCTTCGCGAGCATTTCGACGACGAGCGCGCACGCAAATATTCCATCCTTGCCGAGAATATGTCCCCGAATCGTCAATCCACCCGACGACTCGCCGCCCAACAGTGCGTTGTGGTCGAGCATGCCCGTAACGATATGTTTGAAACCTACCGGCGTCTCGTAACACTGCTCTCCCAACTTCTTGGCCAGACGATCGAGCAGGTGCGATGTTGAAAGATTCCGCACCACGCCACCGCGCTCGCCACGAATCTCGTGCAAATACCAGTAGAGCAGCAGCAAGATGTCATTGATCGAAACGTAATCACCTCGCTCGTCGAGAATCGCCACGCGGTCCGCATCGCCATCCATGGCCAGCCCGAGATCGTAGTTCCCCTCCTGCATTTCCGAGCTCAACAGCCGCAGCGCCTCTGCATTCGGCGCCGGCGAGCGTCCTCCGAACAGAGGATTATGACGTTCGTGAATGAACGTCACCCGGCAACGCGCCTCGGTTAGCACGGTGCCCAGGGTAAGCTGTCCCACGCCGTACATCGGATCGACGATGACCTTCAGTGCCGCTTCGCGGATCTTGTCGAGATCGATCAGCGATTCCACTGCGTCAACGTATTCGTTAGTGAAGTCACGCTTTGCGACAATGCCGGCTTCCATCGCCAGATCGAGTTCAAGCTTGATGACGTCATTTTGGCCCAGTGCGTTTACTTCCCTCTCGATTTGCCGCGTCTCGTGGTCCAACAATAACGAGCCGTCTCCGTGAAACACCTTCAGCCCGTTCCACTCTGGAGGATTGTGACTGGCAGTAAACGCCAGCCCGTACGCCGATCCTTGGATCGCCGTCGCGTACGTGATCAGCGGTGTCGGCGCATCTTCCGTCAACAGGATTGCCGGGATGTCATTGCCCGCGAATACCTCCGCCGCCGCTTCAGCTGCCTGTTTCGACAGGAATCGGCGGTCGTACCCTATGATGACGCCGCGCTTCTCCAGCGATTGCCGCGTGATTTCGTTGGCCAATGCCTGCGAGAGTCTGCGCACATTGTGCAGCGTGAATCCTTCGCCAATCAGTGCCCGCCACCCTCCGGTGCCGAAGGCAATCTGGTTCTGCTCTTCCTGCCGCCGCGGACGATACAGGCGCTTCTCCAGAATGAACTCCGCGCGAGAGAAGTCCGCAGCCGAGTTGACGCCCTGCACCTCGTCTTGATCGTAGAGTTGGTAGTTCTCGACTTTCAGTCCCGAGCGAATCAATTGGTGTACGCAGTCGGTGAACCTGTAATCGCCATCAACCGGCGAGGGTGACAATTTCTGGAGCGCGGTCGCGATCACCTTCGAGTTCACTACATAGGCCCCAACGTTGACCTCGCGAATGGCCCGCACTTCAGCCGATGCCTCGGTATCTTCGATGATGTCGATGATCTGCCCGCCGGCATTGCGAATGATTCGTCCATACGGTAGCGGCCTATCGATCACAGCGCTCAGCAGCGTCAAATGTGCCTGCTTCAGATAGTGCCGATTCAGCAACCCAAGAATGGACGCCGGACGAAACAGCGGCGTGTCTCCGTAAAGAATCAAAAGGTTGCCATCAAATTCCGGCAGCGTCTTGCTGACTTGCAGGACAGCGTCTCCCGTTCCCCGCGGCTTCTCTTGCTCAACATAATGAAACTTCGGGCCCAGATGATCACGGACTTCCTGTTGCCGGTATCCTACGACCACGTAAGTGTCTTCCGGTCCGACTACCTGCAAGGCGTTCTGCGCCACATATTCCAGGATGGAATGGTCGCCGAGTTTTTTAAGCACCAGCGACTGGCCTTCCGAAGTAGTCGCATCCTGGCCTGCCGCCAGGATCACGGCCGTCAGGGGCATTTTGTTGGCATTCAATTCATTCGACATTCAGTAGGTACCTGTTCTTCCTGCATCCTAATCCGCAACCATTGCTGGTCGCTGTCAGGCCGCGACTCAAACTTCGGCCGCATCGAGACTCGTGGGCCGGCCCTCCCCGCCACGAATCGGAACGAATCGCGCCAGTATCATCGCAGGCAGGGCAGAGATCAGCACCCACAAAAAGAAATGCTGATACCCGATTTTCATCTGGATTGTCCCGCTGATCGCGCCGGGCAGGATCAACCCGAGATTCATAAGCGAGTTGGCGAAGGCATAGTGTGCCGTCTGATATTTGCCCGGAGCAATTTCCTGCATCATCAGCAGCATCACGCCTACAAATCCAAAGCCGTAGCCAAACATCTCGAGCGACATCGCCAACGTGATCATCACCGAACTGGTAGGTAGCTGGGTACTGAGATAGAAATACGTCAACATCGGAAGGTTCATCACCAGGATCAGTGGCAGCAACGCTCGTTTCAGTCCCAGCCACGCAGCGAAATATCCACCGAGTATGCTCCCCAAAATGAACGCTGCCGTGCCAAAGGTGCCGTAGATCGTCCCAAACTGCGTGGTGCTGAGGCCGAGACCGCCCTGTTCGCGGGCCGCCTTCAGAAACAATGGCCCAATCTTTACCACCTGCCCCTCGCCGGCGCGGTACAGAAAAACGAACAGCAGGAGAAAATAGATGTTGGGCTTCTTGAAGAAGCTGACCACCACGTCCCAGAACGTTGCCAGCATCTCGCGCAGGCTTCTGGAATGCCTTTCTTCGCCTCCTGAGGGAAGTACCCGCGAGTGAAACAGGCTGAGCAGCAGCAGGGTGGTTCCCACTGTCGCAAAGATGATCATCCAGGCACGCACCACTGGCATCCGTGTCTCGAGATAGCCGGCAAGAATCAGCAGTCCGCCCTGCGAAAAGAACCGCGCGATGTTGTAGAAGCCGCCCTGCCATCCCGCATAGGCAGCCTGCTGTTTGGGACTCAGGCTGGCGATGTACAGCCCGTCAGCCGCGATGTCGTGGGTCGACGAGCAGAAGGCAACGAGAGTGAAGAAAGCGATGCTGTAGCGAAAATAGTCTGGCAAGGGCAGGCAGAGTGCAAGCATTCCGAGGCTCACTCCGCCAACAAACTGCATCAGTACGACGAAGAATTTCTTCGTTTTGTACATCTCCAGAAATGGGCTCCACAGCGGCTTCAGCGACCACGGCAGTCCCATCAGGCTCACCGTTGCGGTGATCGTGCCATTGTCCACGCCCATGCGCGAGTAGAAGATCAGGGCCATCATGTTGACGGCATAGAAGGGCAGTCCTTCGGCAAAATAAAGGGTCGGCACCCATACGGCGGGGGAGGCGCCGGTGCGTCCAGTTACGCTCATTGCTTCCTTTCGTGCTTCGCCGCAGGATCGATACCAAGTACCTCAAACCCGGCCCGACGGCCACTGCCAACATACAAGAGCATCACCAGAGTCTCAACCGCCTGCTTCTGTTCGCAATCGATCATAAACGATCATATTCGAAAGTATCTTAATTCGAAGCCTGATGGCAAGCATCATCGCGAGTATTACGGAGCAGCCTGCTATTCTCGAAAGGTACCGACGCAAAGGACTCCTTACGTAATTGCCGCCTATACTCAACGCCCAGGGTCTGTATAAAAGGTTCGGAGCCAATCCGCTTTTTGAGGGAATATCGTTCGTCATCAGCGAGCGTGACCGGATTGGTCTGATCGGGCCTAATGGCTCCGGCAAATCAACTCTTCTCCGTGTGCTCTCCGGCCTGATCTCCCCCGACAGCGGCGAAGTGGCATTGCGTAAGCGCACCCGTCTTAGCTATTTGGAGCAGGAATCCCAGTTCCCTTCCGGCCAGTCCGTTCGCGACGTGGTCCATGCGGCCCTGAAACAAGCCAGGATCCCTGAATCAGAATGGGAAGCGCGAACTGGCGAAACGCTGGGCCGCACCGGCTTCGAAGACTTCGACCAGGAGGCCACGGCGTTATCCGGCGGATGGCGAAAGCGACTGGCCATCGCCGAGGCGCTGGTGCAACAGCCTGACATTCTATTGCTTGACGAGCCCACCAACCATCTCGACCTGGCCGGTATTGAATGGCTGGAAGAGCTGCTGCAAGACGCGCCGTTCGCATCCGTCATTGTCAGCCATGATCGATATTTCCTCGAAAATGTAGCTACCGAGATGGTCGAATTGAGCCGGATCTACCCAGACGGATTTTTGCGCACCAGCGGAAGCTACAGCGCGTTTCTGGAAAAGAAAGAGGAATTTCTCCATGCCCAGTCCAAACGGCAGGAAGCTCTGGAGAATTTGGTAAACAACGAGATTGCATGGCTTCGCCGCGGCGCCAAAGCGCGCACCCGAAAGTCCAAGGCCCGCATAGGCAAAGCCCATCAGTTAATGGGCGAGTTGGCTGACTTGAATGCCCGGACGCGCGCCGGCAGTACGGGAATCGATTTCTCTGCCACCGACCGTCAGACCAAGCGACTCATCGAACTCGAGCACGTCGGCTACACCATCGCTGGTCAACCTCTCTTTTCCAACCTCGACTTCGCGATTACCGCCGGTATGCGTGTGGGGTTGGTGGGCCCAAATGGAAGTGGCAAATCCACACTGTTGCGTCTCCTGCAGGGCGAACTCGCTCCAACGCAGGGAACGCTCAGCCGCGCCGACTCGTTACAAATTGTCTATTTCGACCAAAACCGTGAACTCGATTCAACTGACACATTGCGCCGCGCGCTCGCTCCCGAGAGCGATTCGGTCGTGTACCAGGACCGCGTCATTCACGTCGCCTCATGGGCAGCGCGGTTCCTATTCAGTAGCGAGCAGCTAAACCAGCCGGTTGCAAATCTCTCCGGCGGCGAACGCGCCCGTGTCCTCATTGCCAGGCTGATGCTTCAGCCCGCAGACGTACTCCTACTCGACGAACCAACCAACGATCTCGACATTCCGACGCTCGAGATTCTGGAGGAGAGTCTGCTCGAATATCGCGGGGCGCTGGTCTTGGTAACGCACGACCGCTACATGTTGGACCGAGTGTCCACCGTGGTCGTCGGTCTCGATGGGCTTGGTGGTGCTGGGCGGTTCGCCGACTACTCGCAGTGGGAAGTGTGGCAAGCCGGGCAGGTTGAGGACTCGAAGCGTTCAGCGTCCAATGCCACTGTTCAGGAAGTCCGTCCCGTACCGTCCCATCAAAAGAAAAAACTGTCTTACCTGGAGGCCCGCGAGTACGCCACCATCGAGCAACGGGTCGCTGAAGCCGAGGCGACACTGGCGGCCAGGCAGGCGGCAACGGAGGACCCAGCGATTGCGACCGACGCTGCGCGGATCGTCGCTGCCCATGCCGAATACGACGCGGCCCGGAAGACCGTTGACGATCTCATCGCCCGTTGGACGGAACTTGAAAGCAAGCTCAGCTAAGCGCGCACCCGGCATCCCCGGTACGATGCTCTATTTGCTTGCCAGCACCTCGTCAATCGTTCGGATATCCACCAACCCATTACAGCCGTAGAGCGCAGGCAGAACACGATCGGCCGGATAACGTCGCCGCAGTTGGGCAACTTTGTCGGTCCCCGCGCGATATGCCGGCAGATACATCCTGCCCAGTAGCGGATGCTTGCCCCACGCTCCTGACAGCTTGTCGGCACGCTCGTCACTGACCAGAAAATCGCGGCGCAGTGTCCGCGCTACTTCGGCTTGCTCTCTTCCCTCACCCCATGTCAGGTACGACGACTGGTTCTTCGCGTCATCCTGCAGCAGCGCCAGCAGAACGCCAATCTGCATGTCTTCGTCGGGCAACTGCTCGATCTCCGTCACGCCATGCGCAATCAGGATGGCATTGTTTGCAATGCCTTCGAACAAACTCGCCGCCCGTGTATTCATGGTCAGCACCGTCGACTCGAAACCCGCGCGCCCACGCACATACAGATTTTGCAGGTATGCAAATGTCGTGACGTGCCCGGGGACAACCTCGTGGCTGACGAGCTGCTGAAATTCTGGAAACGAGATCTGCAGTGACGCGTTGATCTCGTAGGTCGCTTCGTATTTGGGACTCCCATCCCCATTGCGCGCCCGACCTACATAGTTCATGGAGCCCGAGAACCACGCGTCTTTGATCGGTTGAAAATCGATGTTGGCGCGCGGCACCTGCGACAGTTCGCCCGGAAGTTGCGGCAACAGGTGAGCGACGCAAAGCTGATCGAAATATGCGATCACCGCCGCCCCCATTGCCCGCACCGAGCCCATGGGAACTGTCCGCTCGTGCCGCCAGGCATCCACCGCCGCCAGGAGTCCATCGCGGTCCGCCGATGCGTAACCTGCGCGGCCAAGCAACTCGGCCACTCTCGCCCGCTTGGCGTCCGGCTGAGAAGGCTCCGGAGTCCGTCCGGTCGAGGCCTCGACACAGCGTTCATACGGGACCGCCGGGCCTTTTCCCAGCATCTCCATCGCCAGGTCCCACATCGTTTCCAGACAAAGAGCCAATCCACCTAGATATTGGCCACGCAAGCCTCCAATCACCTGCGCTTCTGACTTGGTCCCTGCGATCGCGTTCGGGATATCGACCTGCTTCAGGTACTCCTCGACCGCAGCTCGATCGACGTGCTTCCCCGACACACCTCCGGTCTCGCGCACCTTGGCTGCCGGGGGCGCGGTATAAGCAACCGGGAGCGGCTCATCCGAAAACCATGAATCGGCAATGAACCGGCCCGTACCCGAAGGGCACATCACGTCGCCTCCCCAGAGTGTGTCAATTCCTAGAACTGCCTCCGCAACCAAGCGCCCAAGCTTATCCATGTCACGCCTTCTCTTTCTTCAGCGAACCAAACCAAACGTACAGGCACAACCCAATGAAAAGCAGCGCGGACACGGTCTGGGAAATCGGTTCATTCGCGTAAAACGGGGTGGTGATCAGGTTCTCGCGATATTTCGGAAACAGCCTTAGCGCAGCTCCGAAAACTCCGCCCAGTGCGCCTCCCGCCATCAGTCCGGAAGCGATGATGACGCCTCGCTCACGAACCCTCCGACCGGGTTCGCCCGCCGTCCTCTCCGCCCGTTTATTCAGCAGGTGCGAGAGGAACCCGCCAACCAGCGCTGGCGTGTTGAGTTCCAGTGGAAGATACATTCCAAGCGCGAAAATCAGCGACGGCTGGCCCAACATTTCCATAAGCACCGCGATCATGGCGCCTGCGCCGAACAGCAGATAGGCCACAGGTTGGTGGCTCATGAACCCTTCAACCAACGCTTTCATGATAGACGCCTGGGGCGATGCTAACACTGGCCTTAAGTCTCCCGGAAGCGCCTCACCAAATTGGAAGGTGCGCGCCAGCATGACAATCGTCAGGCCGGATGCAACCGCGGCCGCGATGACCCCCAGGAACTTTACCTTCTCCTGAGCCGCCGGGGTCGAGCCCAGCCAGTATCCCGCCTTCAAGTCCGTGATCGCCTGCCCCGAAACTGAAAGTGCCGTGCACACCATTCCAGCAATCGCCATCACAAAGAACATGCCCGTCGTGCCTGACAGTCCAAATTGCAGCAGCACCACCGACGAGATGATGACCGTAAGCATGGTCATGCCCGACACAGGATTACGCGCTGTCGTAGCAATCGCATTTGCCGCCACCGAGGTGAAGAAGAACGAGAACACCAGCGTCATCACTGTGCCGATGGCCACGATCCTCCAGGAGACCGGCAATTGCGCCAGGTACACACCCACGCTGATGGCGCCCAGCGTTACGCCTAGGAAAATTGCGATCATCGAAATATCGCGGTCGGTGCGCTCCGGGGCCGCGACCTCGGCCTTACGAAACACCCGCAACGCGATGCCGAACGAGCCTGCAACAATTCGCAGAGACTTGACGATCCCGAAGATCCCGGCGGTTGCAATCGCTCCTACTCCAATGAAGCGCACATAGCTGCGATAGATCTGAACCGCGGTCATGCTGGATATCGGGATGCTCGCCGGATAGACCGCACTTACCATGTGGCTGCCGATAAACCAGATCACCGGAACCAGCACGAAATTCGAAAGCACTCCGCCCGCGCACAGAATCATGGAACTCCGCAGCCCCATCACGTATCCCAGCCCCAGGATGAACCCGATCGCATCGAAGCTGAAGACCATCCGAGCGCGCTCGTTGAGAGTCCTCATGACGGGAACAAACTGGAAATTCACAAACTCCTTCCAGACCTGAAAAGTGGTCACGAAGAAGTCGTACACTCCCGCGATCGCGGTCGCCTGCAGCAGTAATTTCGCTTGCGATCCGCCTTTCTCCCCCGTGACCAGCACTTCGGTGATCGCGGTCGCCTCCGGATAAGGCAACAGCCCGTGCATATCGCGCACGAAATACCGGCGCAATGGAATCAGAAACAACACCCCGAGGCAGCCTCCGGCCAGGCAGATGAAGATGGTCTGCAATGGATGGGGATCGAGTTTCAGAATGTATAAGGCCGGAAGCGTGAAAATCGCCCCGGCGACCACGGACCCGGCGACGCCGCCGATGCCGGTGATGATGACGTTCTCCAGCACGGTCGAGCGCCGAGGATAAACGCGCGCCAGTCCGATCGCCAGGATCGAAATTGGGATCGCCGCCTCCATCACCTGTCCGACCTTGAGGCCCGAGTAAGCGGACGCGATCGTAAAGATCACGCACAGGAATACGCCCCAGCCAATCGAACGGGACGTCAGCTCAGGAATTCGCTTTTGCGATGGAATGAGTGGAGCGTATGTCTGCCCGCGTTTGAGCGGCTCGTAGGCATTGGTCGGCAGGGACTTGGGCTCAACTTCGGCAGTCACCATAACAGGGAATTCTCCTGGAGCTCGGTAAACCCGCGATTCTATCGTTTTGTTCCAAACGAAACTGTGACCACGCTAACCGTGCAACGTGACAAATAGCACGATAATCCATGGAATTACGCGGCAGGAACTCGTCGCCAGGCGGCGACTCACTGCACCAGGTGCTCTAACAGCCGATGGATGGCGCCCAAGCTCTCGGGCCACAGCAAAATGGTAGCCGCCGCACCGGCGATGACCAAGGAAGCGTTACGAGCAAAAGCGACAAGCGGCGCCATGGGCTTCTCGGCGTAGGCTGGTTCGCGCAGCAACCGGTCCACTCGAACTTCCAGATCGCGATCGTCATCCACTAGCGAAAACAGCAAATACGAAGGAGTAGGATGAACGCCCATTTTGGCGACCTTGACCAGCGCAGACGCCAGCGAAAGTGCACGCTGCGGATCGCCATCCACGGCCTGATCGTCCGCCGCCCACTCCGTAAACCTGGCCCAACCATGCTCCAGGCTGGCGAAGCCCGAGACAAACGGCACGATGTCAGGAGCGAGCAGAAACAAAAACTTCTTCAGATTATCGCGAGAGACGCGATGGGCCGCCTCATGCCGGAACGCGGCTTCCTTCTGCTCCTCGCTCAACGCGTCCATCACCGATTGCGACACCACCAGGCGAGGATGCATTACGCCCGCCACCGCCATCAGCGGAACATCGCCATGCAGCACCAGCACGTGAGCCGAAGCCTGCCCAACGGTAGTCTCGATCCCGTGGCTCTGACACACCCGCAGGTAACGCGAGGTTCGAGCGACTGACGACAGCCCTCTCAGCAGTGCGACAACCCAGACTGCTGCTCCCAGCAGCGCTGCCAGCAGGCACGCAAAGCCCACTCTCTCGCTGGCAATGTCCGGCTCCAGCCAGACGTAGCTCGGCACGCAGAATCCAACCACCAGAAAAAGCGTCACGGCCGCCGGCGCCATCCGCAATCCGAACAGCAGCCGCGAAGACAACCGCGGCCTTACCGTCTCTGCAACTTTCAAGGCCGCTGGTGCCATGCTCCGAATCACCAGCCAGATCAATGTGTGCACCGCGAAAAACGTGGCGAAGCACAAACACAGCAGCCGTAAGTAGTACGGGAGGATCATTATCGGTTCTTCTCGGCCAATTCTTCCCGTTTACGCTGGATCTTCTTCTCCAGTTCATCCAGCAGAATGGCGTCGTGCGTGCCAACTGCATCGACCAGGCACGAAAGCAGTACTTGACGTGACTCCTCGGGTCCGGCAAGGAACCCCGCCATCATCTCCCCTGCCCGGCGACGGTCCCAATCCTCGCGTGAAAGCTTTGCCCAATAAACAAACGCCCCATGCGTCATCTCGCGGTCCAGCAGGGCTTTCTTGTACAGGCGGTCAAGCGTCGTCATCACCGTCGTGTAGGCCAGTTTTCGCTCCAACCGTCCCACCACGTCGCGGACGTTGCTTGCGCCGAACATCCACACCATCTCCATCACGTCGAGTTCCAGCGGCCCCAGTTGCAACCGCTGCGCTGAACCGCGCTCGTTGGTGGAGTCTTGCATAAGAACGTCATCCATTAGCGCTACTCCCATTGACGACTCTACAGTCGATGAATTGTATCGTCTGCCCTGCGTAGAATGCCAGATGTCTTCCGGGGACTTCTCCAGCCACCTGCGTTCACCGGGACATTAAAGATTCCACTGCCCATTCGATCGCCGAGATCTTAATCGGCTGCAATCCGGCCTCTTCCACGGCGCGGTTGAATTTCGCCAATTCCCCGCTCTTCAGCTCCATCCACTCCGCAATCCGGCTCTTGGCTGCTCCGTCCGACAACTGGTAAACCTCGATCGCCTGTTCCGGTACCGTCCGGTTGTCTCCTTCACTCACTCGCAGGACTGACTGCAGTCCGCTCACTGCCGCCTCCAGGCCCATCGCCTCCGCTTCCGTCTTACTGCTTTTCTTGATTGCCTCCATCGTGGCTTCGAGTTTTTCGGCCTGAGCCAGCAATTGTGGCTGTCCCTTCAGTTGTTCCTTGAGTTTACCCAAACTGGTCCTTGCGGCGTCTAATTCCGCAAGGACTTGCCGGCTGCGGCGGACCTCTCCGAAGATCTCCAGCGCCAGCTTGAGTTGTTGCTCCAACTCCGCCGCGGTTGCTTTGGATCGCGGATCCATCTCGACCTGGAGCGATTGGGTATAAGTTGTTCCATCCACGGTCAATTTCAATTGGTACTGGCCCGGAGTGACTCGCGGCCCTCTAGGTGCGCCGTATCCCTCGTCTTCAAATTCCTCGCCTGTCCCTGAGCTGTTCCATCGCAAGTCCCAGACAAAGCGGTGCATTCCCGGGCCGTCATCGAGCGCCACCGGCTTCGGAAACCATCGTGGCGCAATCGGCAGCGGCTGCAGTGTCTCCTGCTTTTTCTCACCGCTGACATACCGTCGCACTAGCTTTCCCGCCGAATCGGTAACCTCCAGCTTCACCTCTGCAGTTTTCGCCGGCAGGTAGTAGTCGATCGCCGCTCCATCCGGCGGGTTCTTCGCAGTTGGCTCCTCTGGCGGAAACGGGCTTCCCAGGAATACGTCGTTGTCCACACGCACTACCATAGCCGGTTTGTACAGCCGTGGCTTCTTCGTTTCTGGCTGCACTCCTAACTCGCGCAGCGGCGTAATGTCGTCGAGGATCCAGAACGCCCGTCCATGGGTCGCGATGACCAGGTCATCGCCGTGAATCGTCAGGTCCCGCACCGACGCCGCCGGCAAGTTCAATTGCAGCGGCTGCCAGTGATCTCCATCGTCGAACGAAACATACACGCCGAGTTCCGTGCCCGCGAACAGTAACCCCTGTCGTTGCGGATCTTCGCGGATCGCGTTCAGAAACGACGTCGGGCCAATACCCTTATTGATCGACTGCCACGTCTTTCCATAATCTCGCGTGCGATACAAGTACGGCGCTTGATCGTCCAACCGGTGCCTATCCACCGCTGTATATGCCACGGCCGGGTTGAAGTGCGAGGCCTCGATCATCGCAATCTTGCTCCAGTCTCCCATCCCCTTCGGCGTCACATCGCTCCACGTCGTTCCGCCATCGGTCGTGACGTGAACCAGCCCCGTATCGCTTCCTGCCCAGATCACCTCCGCCTTCATCGGTGACGGCGCGATGGAATATACCACGCCAAATCCGCGCTCCCGCGCATTCTGCACCGTTGTCGCTGTCGTAGCTTTTCCTGCCGTCCCGTTCACCACCGCGCCTGTCATATCAGGACTGATCTTCTGCCAATGCAGTCCCCCGTCGCTGGTCTTCATCACGTACTGCGTGCCCAGGAAAAGCGTCCCCTTCTCGATCGGCGACATCACCAGCATCGGAGTCCAAGGGGCGCGGTATTTCCGTCCGCTGATATCGGTTCCCCAGTTTTGCAACGGCCACGGAGTAATGTTCTGGCTGAGCGAAGTCCGGCGATCGAATCGCACCACGCTGCCATACACGCCTGTCACGTACAAGATGTTTTGATCGTTGGGATCGACGACGACCCATCCGCTCTCTCCGCCGCCAATCATGAACCAGTCCGTCGCTCCGATTAACCCGTGGTCCGTTCGACTCAACACACCCGCGCTACCGCTGTCCTGCTGTGCTCCATAGATTGCGTAAGGAAAATTGTTGTCGGTGGTCACGTGGTAGAACTGCCCAATTGGCTGGTTGAACCATGACGACCACGTCTGTCCGCGGTCCAGGCTCACGCTCGCTCCCTGGTCAGTCCCCAACACCATACGCGACGAGTTCGCGGGATCGATCCATAATTGATGGTAGTCGTCGCCTCCCGGTGCTCCTCGCACGATGCTGATTGTCTTACCGCCGTCGTCCGAACGGAACAGTGCCACGTTAGGCACGTACACCACTTCCGGATTGTTGGGATCGATCGTCGGCTGGTTGAAGTACCACGCGCGACTGGTCAACCGCGAATCATCGTTGGCCAGCACCCAAGTGTTTCCGCCGTCATCCGAGCGATACAGTCCGGACTTCTTCCCGGCTTCAATCAGTGCATAGACTCGCTGGCCGTTCGCGGACACCGTGACTCCCACGCGCCCCAAATCGCCTTCCGGTAACCCATTGCCCTTAAGTTGTGTCCAGTTCGCGCCTGCGTCAGTCGTGCGATAAAGGCCGCCGCCCGGCCCCTGCAGTGGTGCGTACGTGCTCCACGGAGGCCGATGGGCTTGCCACGTGCCCGCGAACAGCGTGCTCGGATTCCCAGCCGAAATCGCCAGATCGCTGACCCCAATTTCGGGCCCCATATTCAGCACGTGGGCCCATGTCTTTCCGCCGTCAGTTGACTTGTACACACCTCGCTCGGGATTTTGCCCGTACGCGTGCCCCAGTGCTCCTACGTAAACCACGTCTGCATTCTTCGGATCGACCACAATTCGACTGATCTGCCGTGAGTCGCGTAGTCCAATAGTCGCCCACGTCTTTCCGCCATCGCTCGTTTTGTACACGCCGTCGCCCGAGGAGAGGTCGGTGCGAATATCTGACTCGCCGGTGCCTGCATAAATGACTTCCGGGTTCGACGGAGCCACGGCCAGCGCGCCTATCGAGGCGATCGGTTGCCCATCAAACAGCGGGGCCCACGTCACCCCGGCACTCGGCGTCTTCCACACACCCCCGCCCACGGATCCAAAGAAGAAGGTCGCACCGTCCCCTGGAATCCCCGACACGGCCACCACGCGCCCGCCGCGAAACGGGCCAATCATCCGCCACTGCATCCCGTTGAATAGTTCAGGCGATACGCTTTGCGCCACCAACTGCGCGCCAACCGCAAGCAGCAGAATGACTGGCCCTACGGAACAACGCCTCACTTTCGAATCCATCAAATCGGAGTTCCCTCGCACCTGTGTTTTGGATTGAATTAGACTACACTTCGCGGTGGCGGATCACGAACTGGCCACACCCTCCAGTACAAATCTCAACTCTTGGATGTCCATGCGCACGAAACTCGCAGTTCTCTCACTTCTGTTGTTTGCCGTCCCCGTCGTGAATTACGCTCAATCCCAGCAGGTTGACACCAAGTCGCTCACCGAGATGCGCTGGCGCAATATCGGCCCCTTCCGCGGTGGGCGCACTCGCGCGGCAGCAGGCGTTCCCAGCCAGCCGAATGTTTTCTACGTTGGCGCAGTGAATGGAGGCGTTTGGAAGACGACGGACTATGGTCGCACCTGGCAGCCCATCTTCGATCAGCAGCCCACCGGATCCATCGGCGCCATCGCCGTTTCGCCTTCCGACCCGCAGATCGTTTACGTGGGCAGCGGTGAGGGATTACACCGCCCTGACCTTTCCGTGGGCGATGGCATTTACAGATCAACTGACGCCGGACGGACATGGACCCATCTCGGCCTTCGCGATGGCCAGCAGATTTCCCAGATGGCCATTGATCCCCGCGATCCCAACCGTCTGTTCGTCGCGGTCGCCGGACATCCCTATGGCCCCAACCCCGAGCGCGGCATCTACCGATCGACCGACGGTGCCAAGACCTTCGAGAAGGTGCTTTCCAAGAACGAGAACGTCGGCGCCGCTGGAGTTGTGCTCGATCCCTCTGACCCCAACATCGTCTATGCCACGCTGTGGGAGGCGCGGGAAGGTCCTTGGGAAAACGGCGAATGGAACGGCACGGACGGCGGCATTTTCAAGTCCACCGATGGCGGTCAGACCTGGAAACAACTTGCCGGTGGCCTACCCGAAGGCATCGTGGAGGCCTACGTCAGCGTCGCTGCCAGCGATCCCAAACGCCTCTTTGCTTCGGTGGCAACCAAGGACAAGGTTGACCTCTACACTTCCTCCGACGCAGGCGTAACCTGGCAAACCGTCACCACCGATCCGCGTCCCAAAGGCCGCATCGGCGGCGGCGACTTGCCAGTTCCGATGCTTGACCCGAAGAATCCCGACGTCGTTTACATGGCTTCCACGGTCACTTGGAAGTCCATCGACTCTGGTAAGACCTGGACTGGATTTCGCGGCGCACCGGGCGGAGACGACTACCAGAACATCTGGATCAACCCCAGCGATCCCAACATAATTCTCATCACCAGTGACCAGGGAGCAATCGTCAGCGTGAATGGCGGCGCGTCCTGGAGCTCGTGGTACAACCAGCCTACCGCGCAGGTTTATCACGTCAGTGCCGACAACGCCTTCCCCTACCGCCTTTGCAGCGGTCAGCAGGAGAGCGGTTCGGTTTGCATCTCCAGCCGCGGCAACGACGGCGAGATCACTTTCCGCGAGTGGCATCCGGTCGCGGCGGAAGAATACGGTTACGTCGCCCCTGACCCGCTCGATCCCGACATCGTGTACGGTGGCAAACTCACTCGTTATGATCGCCGCACCGCCCAGGCGCAGTACATCATGCCGCTGGCGCTGCGCACACCGGATTTTCGCGTCGTTCGCACCGAGCCGGTGATGTTCTCGCCCATCGATCCGCACCTTCTGTACTTTGCCGCCAACACGCTATGGACAACGCGCGACGGTGGCCAGAGTTGGAAGCAGATCAGCCCCGATCTCACCCGCAAGACCTGGGACGTACTCCCAAGCGTCGGTATCTTCGCCTCCGATCCCTCCGCCAAGCCAACCCAGCGTGGTGTGATCTATTCCCTCGCGCCCTCGCCTCTCGATATCAATCGCATCTGGGCTGGAACCGATGACGGCCTGATCTGGCTGACCACCGACGGCGGCGCTAACTGGAACAACGTCACTCCGCCATCGCTTACCGCCTGGCAGAAGGTTTCGACGCTGGAGGCGAGCCATTTTAATCCGAACACTGCCTTCGCCGCGATCAACACCTTGCGCCTTGATGATCTGCGGCCGCATATCCTGCGCACCCGCGACTCGGGCAAGACTTGGACCGAGATCACTACCGGTATTCCTGACAATGAAAATGTGAACGCGGTGCGCGGAGACCCCAAACGCAACGGCCTCCTGTTCGCAGGAACCGAACGTACGGTTTACGTTTCCTTCGATGAAGGAGATCATTGGCAATCGCTGCGTCTCAATCTGCCAGCCACTTCGGTGCGCGACCTTACTATCAAGGACAATGACCTCGCCATCGGAACTCATGGCCGCGGCTTCTGGATCCTCGACGACATCACGCCACTGCGCCAGCTCGACACCAAGGTCATCGCCAGCAACGCTTTCCTTTTCGAGCCGGAGCTTGCGTATCGAGTGCGTTGGAACATGAACACCGATACGCCGCTGCCTCCCGACGTCCCGGCGGGACAGAATCCTCCCGACGGCGCCGTCCTCGATTACTATCTGAAATCCGACGCATCGGGTCCGGTCACGCTGGAGATCCTCGACAGCTCGGGCAATCTCGTGCGTCACTACTCCAGCGCCGATCCCCTGCCTCCGCCCGATCCTGAACTCGCAATTCCCACGTATTGGCCGCGCCCGCCGCAGAAGCTGTCGAATGAAGCTGGCTTCCACCGTTTCCTTTGGGACCTGCACTATCCGCCGGTACCGGGCAGTAAGCCGGAGTATCCCATCGCAGCGGTCGAAGAAAACACCGCACCTGCCTCGACCTCACCGTGGGTCATGCCCGGCAAATATCAAGTGGTGTTGACCGCCAACGGTCAGAAGCTTATGCGGGAGCTGACCATCGAGATGGACCCTCGGGTCAAGACGCCGCTCCCAGGCCTTCAGCAGCAGTTCGATCTCTCGCAACAGGTTTACCAAGACATCCTCGCCCTGCAGCCTATCAACGAACAAGTGGAACAACTCCGCGCCCAACTGAAGGCCCAGCGTGCCAAATCGCCCTCTCCCGCCGACGCTGCCAAGCTCGATGCGTTTTCGCAGAAGCTCGACGCCTTTGCCGGCGCTGCTGGCGGCCGCCGTCGCCGTGGAAGCCAGCAAGCCCCCACACTCTCAAGCGTGCGCGGGTCTCTGCTGGAACTCTTCGGCGTCCTGCAGGACGTTGACGCCACTCCCACCAATCAGGTGGCTCAGGCGATTCCCGTACTGCGCAGCTCAACACAGGTGCTGCTTAAACAATGGGCAGAAATCCAGAAGCAAGATTTACCCCAACTGAAATCGCAGCTCAATATGTCAGAGTTGCCGATGCTGCCAGAGGGATCAGACGCACGGCCCTTGGGCATCACCACCAACCGTGACGAGGAATAATCAGAAACGCAATCGAATGGGACTTCAAATCGTCGAGATGATTTTTCCCGAGTGCCATCTTGAGCGAAGCGACGGCAGCGAGCGCAGTCGAAGGGCCGGTGTCGCAACGACTAACTCGAACTGATCTCGGCCAGCGCCTTAGCGGAATCCGCTGGCTTCCAGACGACCGCAACACGAAAGGCCCGGACTCCCCGGGCCTTCTTCTTGCTCTCCAGTTGCAGCTTCAACTATGCGCTCGCTTGCCGCAACATCCAGATCACAATCGACTCCCACTCGCGGCCCAAATCTCCATACGCCGCCGCCCTGTCGGCTCTGCGATACCAATACTTGGCGTTCGCCAGGTCTCCTTCCTTGCGATGCAGATACGCATGCACCCAGGCCCCGTCCGGCCCTTCGTCGCGCTGTGTTGATTCGTGGGCCTTCGCCCAATCTCCCTTGGCATCCCACCACAGCCCTTCGAGCGCAGGGCTCAATCCCTCAGGCGGCGTGGCACTGTTCAACGACTCGCGAAACTCGACGATGTCCATTCGACCCTCGGGGCGCGACTACCCTGCTGTTAGCTAAACGCGCTGCCAGCGTTCTCGCAAGGACTCCTAGCACCTGGGTTCGTGCTCTAAATCACCAACCTTGCGTACATCGTTCTCGCTGACATCTCTCCTTCCCAGTGGTATGTTCTGGAAATGCCTCGTAAAGTCAGCCTACTCATCCTCGCGTTATTCTTGCTTTCCACGTTTACTCTCGGTCAACCGTCCGCAGATGACGCCGTCAAGGCAATTCAGAATCTTGAGAAATATCGTGAGGGACTGATACCGCTTTGGATGAGTGACTTCGGAAACCTGGCTCGCTATCGCGAAGCCAATGCGAAGCTCGCAATGCCGTCTGCGGGCGAGGACCGCGTCGTCTTTATGGGAGACTCCATCACTGATATCTGGAATTTGGCAAAATACTTTCCCGGCAAGCCTTACGTCAACCGCGGCATCGGCGGACAAACTACTCCCCAGATGTTGATACGTTTTCGCCCTGATGTGATCGCCCTGCGGCCGAACGTTGTGGTGATCATGGCCGGCACCAACGATATCGCGGGCAACACCGGCCCCATGTCCCTTGCCGAGATCGAAAGCAACTATGCCACCTTGGCCGAACTGGCGCGCGCCCACAACATCCGAGTGGTGTTTTCCTCGGTGACGCCCGTCAACGACTACACCGAGCGCTCCAAGCTGTTCTTCCCGCTCCGCTCGCCACAGCAGATTCTCGAACTTAATGGTTGGATGAAACGCTACTGTGCGCAGTACGGCTGCATTTATCTCGACTATTTCAGTGCGATGGTGGATGACAAAGGCTTGCTGAAAAGCGATCTTGCGGAAGACGGCCTGCACCCCAACGAAAAGGGATACGCCATCATGGCTCCGCTCGCCCAGAAGGCTATCGAACAGGCACTGGCCTCACGCTGAGCGTCTTACAGCTTGTTCAGCCCGTCCAGCGCAGCCACCTTGAAGGCCTCCGCCAGCGTCGGGTAGTTGAACACGGCATCGCGGAAATACTCGATCGTGCCGCCCATCGCCAGCACCACCTGCCCGATGTGCACAATCTCCGCCGCCCTGTCTCCGATAATGTGTACACCCAGTAGCTTCAGGTTCGTTGGATCGAAAATCAGTTTCAGGAATCCCTGATCGTCTCCCAGCATCTGGCCTTTCGCCAACTCCGCGTAGCGCGCGATTCCGACTTCGTAGGGAATCCTGTCCCGCGTCAGTTGTTCCTCGGTCGCACCAACCATTGAGATCTCGGGAATCGTGTAGACGCCATACGGAATGAGGTTCGCCGGTATCGCCGCGGCGACACCAAAGATGTGACAACTCGCCAGCCTGCCCTGCTCCATCGAGGTGCTCGCTAGCGCGGGAAAGCCGATCACGTCTCCCGCGGCATATACGTACGGCACCGCGGTCTGGTAGTTTTCGTCCACCACCAGCTTGCCGCGCTCATCCGGATGCAGGCCAATCGCCTCCAAGTTCAACTGATCGCTGTTGGCGCGTCGACCCACTGCGTACAGCAATGCCTGCCCGTGTACTGTCTTCCCGCTTTCCAGTTTGGCGAAGACGCGGTCGCGGTCCTCATCGAAACCCACCGACACTACTTTTTCGCCCAGCCGGAACACCGTCCCCAGTTGCCGCAACTGGAAGCACAAGCTCTCCACAATCTCGCGGTCCGCAAAGTCCAGCACAATCGGGCGCTGGTCAAGCAACGTCACCTTCACGCCCAGCGCCGCAAACATCGACGCATACTCCAAGCCGATGATGCCGGCTCCGACCACAATTAACTCGCGCGGTAGCTCCTGCAATTCATGCACCTGGTCGGAGTCGAAGATCCGCGCGCCGTCGATGGGAATCTGCTCGTCGTGCGCCGGCCGCGTTCCGCAAGCGATCACGAAGTACTCGCCGTACACCACTGTCGATCCCGTGTCGTTCACTACCTCGACCTTGTGATCGCCGATGAACCGCGCCGCGCCTTCCAGCACCGTCACCCGGTTGCGCCGCAACTGTGACTTAATCACCTCGATCTCGCGCGCCATCACCGCATCCGAGCGGAAGACCAGGTCCCTCATCGAGATATGGTCTTTCACCGCATAGCCACGTCCGTAGAATGTCCGCTGCTGCAGACCGCTCAGGTACAACACCGCTTCGCGAAATGTCTTGCTGGGAATCGTGCCGGTATTGACGCACACTCCGCCGATGGTGCGTTTGCGCTCGATGACAGCCACCTTCTTGCGCATCTTGGCGGCGCAAATGGCTGCCTTCTGTCCAGCCGGACCACTCCCGATCACGACCAGGTCGTATGAGTTGTTGCCGCTGATTTCCATCGGTGTCGTAGCCGCACCAGCCCCCTTCACCGTTGCGGTTCGCTGCAGAGCTTTGAGCTGGATCGAGTGTCGGCGACTTGAAAGTACCATCATTCCGCGCCAAACGGAAGCCACTCACCACCTGCGCGAGAACCGATGCTGAACCGCTATGAGAGAAATTGCATGGAGAACGCTTGAAGCGATTTATCGCCATGCTCCAATGCCGAACCAGCCGGTCCTCGCCATGCGATATACTTCTCCGTTTGCCTGTCCGCGCTTGTTCTGTCCATAAAGGAGTATTTCTATGTCATCCCCGGCCGTTACTTATGCCCGCGAGAATCAGCGGCGTTTCGTTGACGAACTCAAAGATCTCCTCCGCATTCCCAGTGTTAGCACCAGCGAGGAGCACAAAGCCGACGTCCTGAAAGCCGCCGAGGTGGTGGCCACCGACCTCAAGCGTATCGGCTTCGAGCACGTTGAGATTATTTCCACCCCAGGTCACCCCCTGGTTTACGCCGACTGGCTGCATGCCGCCGGAAAACCCACCGCGCTATGCTATGCGCATTACGACGTCCAACCCGCCGAGCCGCTCGACGAGTGGCTTACTCCGCCCTTTGAGCCAACCGAGCGCAATCAGAACATCTACGCCCGCGGCGCAGTCGACGATAAAGGCCAACTCTGGATGCAGCTCAAAGCTTTTGAATCGCTGCTCAAGACTGGCGGCGGTAAGCTGCCTATCAACGTCCGCGTGCTCATCGAAGGCGAGGAAGAAGTCGGCGGCGAAAGCATCGAAGCTTATGTCAAAGCCAACGCCACCTCAGAGAAACTGAAGTCCGATTTCGCACTCGTCACCGACACCGAACTCTTCGCACCCGAAATCCCCACCCTCTGCGTCGGACTCCGCGGACTCCTCTATACCGAAATCGAAGCCCGCGGATCGAAAGTTGATCTCCACTCCGGCGTTTACGGCGGAGCTGCACCAAACGCCATCTTCGGCTTGGTCGAAATCCTCAGCAAACTGAAGGACGCCGACGGCAAGGTCCTCATTCCCGGCTTCTACGACGACGTCCAGAAGCCGACCGACGCCGAACTCGCGGCCTGGGCCAGTCTGCCCTTCGACGAAGAGGAATACCGCAAAGCCGAGGTGGGCTCCAACGTGCTCACGGGTGAGCCCGGATACTCCGTGCTCTACCGCACTTGGGCCCGTCCCACGCTCGAGGTTCACGGTATTGTTGGCGGCTTCATAGCGCCCGGCGCCAAAACCGTCATTCCGGCAAAGGGTTCGGCCAAAGTTTCCATGCGCCTGGTACCCAACCAGGACGCCGACGATATCCTCAAGAAGTTCACCGACTATGTCGCCAAGGTCACGCCCAAGGGCATTTCGACCAGCATTAAGGTGCACAGCAAAGGTCCTGCCTGCGTCGTAAGCACTGACAACCCCTATGCCCGCGCCTCAGTCGCCGCAATGCATGAGATTTTCGGCAAAGACACGGTTTACATCCGCTCCGGCGGTTCGATCCCCATCGTCACCCAGTTCGAGAAGGACCTGAAGATTCCCAGCATCATGATGGGAATGGGGCTTCCAGACGACAACCTGCATGCCCCAAACGAGAAGTTCCACATTCCGAATTTCCATCGTGGAATTGAGTCCATCATTCGCTTTTTCCAGATTCTGGGACAAGGCAAATAGTTCTCCCGCAATGGGTTGTACACTTTTGCACACGGGAGAGATTTTGTAGACATCTCTCCCGTTTTTCGGCTACCATCATGACATCGCTCTGAAGTCACGCGTACACGTTGGGAGTTGTCTGTGTCTTGTTGGTTTGCGAGACGCGGATTCCGCGCTTCGTTTCTACGGAATCTGTGCCTTTGTGCCGCTTTGATTTCTTTCCCCTGTCTTGCGATGCGGGCGCAGTCCCCTGCGCCTGATGCCGCTTACGATGAAACGACCGTTCCTATCGATGGTTCCGCGGCAGGATCGAACCTCGCCGCGTCGCCGCTCGCAGTTCCCCTTGAAAGTCCACTTCCTGATAGCCCGCTTCCGGGTGACAAGTCCGCTGAATCGTCGAGCCGCGCGAACGTCTCACCTATTTCCCCGGTGATCGCCACTCACACTTTGCCTTCGTCCGGAAAGTTTGATTTCAAAGCTGCGTTTTGGCAATCGTTCGGAGTGACCTTCTTCTTCGAAGCTTGGCGAGCCGCATTCGATCCCGGGCTGCGCTGGAACCTCGCCCACAAGCCGTTTTTTCATGACTGGTTTGCATCCTACGGCGGCTATGACATGCATCGCTGGGGCGATGGCGACAATTTCGTCGTGAACGATGTCGGCCACCCTCTTGAGGGTGCCGTTTTCGCGCGCGTCTTCCTGCAAAACAGTCCCAATAGTCAGGTCGTTATCGGGAGGAATTCGCGGTACTGGACGAGCCGGCTGAAGGCCTTGGGGTGGGCCGCCGTATGGTCAACCCAATCGGAGATTGGGCCGCTCAGTGAGACCAATTTTGGGAATCAGGGCGGTTTCACCTACGTACCCGGATGCGGCACCTATTTATTCTGTTTGAACGACCCCAAGTTGAAGCCGCCTACCAACAACACCGGGTGGACTGACTTCGTCATTACTCCACTGATTGGCATGGCATGGGTCTTGGGTGAAGATACGATCGACAAGTACATCGTCACTCCCGTCGCCGTAAACCATCGCATCCTTGGCGGTAGGATTTTACGCTCCGCGCTTGAACCGAGCCGCAGTTTTGCCGCGATCTTTTCCGGCCGGTATCCTTGGGACCTTCCCACACCTGAGAGCAACTTCGTGGAGCGCGGCAATTCCAAGTTTCCGAAATCAGCCGGCGATCTGGAACGTCCTCCGCTGAATCATTGGGAAATCGGCACGCAATACAGCAACATCAGCTTGCCCGTACTCAGCAACAACTGCGCCGAAGCTGCGTGCCGCAAGAATTTATCCGGACTGGGCATTAACTTTGGCTATAACTTTACGCGGGGCGTCGCCTTCGACAGCACTCTCAACTTCATTCCCGGACAGCAGGGCACCCAGCCCATGATGCAGGGCTTATTCGGCCTCAAGATCGGTCCGCGCTGGCAGCACGTAGGCGTCTTTGGCAAGCTTCGCCCGGGCTTCATTTATTACGAAAACGCCCTGCCCTTACAGGGGGCCTCCACTACAAATAGCCTTACCCGTTTCGCCACGGATGTGGGCGGTATCGTCGAGATCTACCCGGAACGCAACTCCACCCTGCGCTTCGACGTCGGCACCACTCTGGTGCGTTACCTCACCAGCCATCCGGACCCGAATCAATACCAGCTCGGAAGCCTGCTTTCGCCTCAGTACATCGTCACTCAGGGTAACTTCCAGGTCGCAACCTCCTACGTATATCGCTTCTAACGCGTACCGTAAGCTGACGCTGTTTTAGTTTCGTCTCGCAATGGTAACGGCGGTTTTACCACGTTTCCTCTTCAGTCCCCACTAGCACTAACGTGCTCTCCGTCTATCGGGTATTCGTGCGCATTTTCTGCATCTTTTAACCCACCGGTGACTCTTATTCGAGTAACTTAAGTTTCGTTTCGGGGTCCAAGAGAAATTCAGCAGCTCGAAAATTCCAGCTCGTGCGCCGAACTGGACCTTTACCAGTAACCCCCTTCGTCGCGAGAGGGACACTTACATCTCTCGCTCCTTGCCCGGGTGGAGCGGCACACCGCCCGGTGATTCTGGCCTGGGCCCCTGCTTGTCCATCGTTAGACGAAATAACAATCGAACCCAAGAGGACCTCAACGGTTCCCATCTTCGAGCAAGGAGAAACTACGATGAAACAATTTGTTCTGCGCTCAGCCTTGGCAGTGTTGGCGTTCGCAGTTATGGCTCCCATCGCTTGGGCAGCGCCCGCCGCTTTCAACTTCCAGACGATCGTCTATCCCAGCGATACCTTTACGCAGACACTGGGTATTAACAACTCCAGCACAATCGCCGGATATCATAACGCCGCAGCCAATTCCGGTTTCACGCTGACGTTACCTGGCAGTTTCACCAACGAAAACTTCCCTGGATCTGCGGCTACACAAGTGATAGGCATCAACAACACGGGCCTGACTGCTGGCTTCTATGTGGACAATGATGGCAATAACCACGGATTCACCTACAACGGAAGTAGCTTCAGCACGGTTGATGCTCCGGGAACAGCCTTCAACCAGTTGCTGGGCGTCAATGATCTGGGTGTAGCCGCGGGCTACTCGTCCACGGATCAGACCGGCGCTACACTCCAGTTGGCGTACACGACATCGGGGGGCAGTTTCACCTATCTCAACGGCTTCCTGCCCTCAGGAGTTGGCAACAATCAGGCCACCGGACTCAATAATTCCGGCTGGGTCACAGGCTTCTTTCTCACCAACAGTGGAGCCGATTCCACCGGCTTCCTACTGGCGGGCTCTACACTGACGCAACTCCTGTACCCCGGTTCCACCTTCACGCAAGCTCTCGGCGTGAACAATCTTGGTGAAGTTGTCGGGTTCTATATTGACGGTAGCGGCGGCATGCACGGGTTCCTTTACAACGGCAGTTCGTACCAGTCAATCGACGACCCGAATGGCGTCGGAACCACCCTGATCAACGGCGTCAACGACTTGGGACAAATCGTGGGCTTCTACGTCGACGCCAGCGGTAATACGGATGGCTTCGTGGGAACTCCCACGCCCGAACCCGGCACCCTTCTGCTGCTGGGCTCAGGCCTGCTTGCCGGTCTAGGCCTCCTGCGCCGCAAGGTACTGCCGTAGTTTACTCACTGTTATTGCGTTGTGGTTGTCGTCGACGTGATGCGGACGATGGCCTGCGACTAAACACCAGACGGGCCGGAGCTTGGACTCCGGCCTGTTTGTGAACGCAACTCCAGGGGCCAGCCCACATCATTAATTTTGCGTCGGCAACCTGAGCGCAGTCGAAGGCCCCTGTCCCCGCGAATCCCAGTCGCTTGTCTTTATTGGCGATGAGTGGAAAGGGCCTCCAACACACGCTCCTTACTCGCAGTTCGGAGCCAGTTACCAGCTGCGTTTCCGAACTGCCAAACATAGATCAACCCTCCTTTACTTGACCCGCCGTCAAAACCGTTGTACGTTCGGTTGTCCCACCTGCTCAGATTCGTTGCTCCGGAGGCCGAACGTTGTCCGCAATTTTCATCAGCTACCGGCGAGAAGATTCTGAGGATGCGACCCGCGCGCTTTATGAGAGCTTGCTTCCGCTGTTTGGCAAGGACCGCCTCTTCATGGACGTGGAAGCCATCGCCCTCGGTTCCGACTTCCGCCAGGCGGTTGAGGGTTCTCTCACCAGTTGCGGAGTTTTGCTCGCCGTGATTGGCCCTGGGTGGCTCGACGCAAAGAATCCTAGCGATACTTCCGGCAAGCGTCGGCTCGACAACCCCGACGACTATGTCCGCCAGGAAATTGCCACCGCACTGAAGAAGGGCGGGAGCCTCCCGGTCATTCCCGTGCTTGTCCGCGGTGCGGCGATGCCCCTCGCCGATCAACTTCCTGACGATCTGAAGGACCTGGCCTTCCGCAACGCTCTTGCCCTGAGCCACCTCGATTGGGACGGCAATGTGGAAAAGCTGGTGGATGCGGTGCGCCCTCACGTCGGCGAACCTCCATCTCGCGCTCACGCGCCCGCGCAAACATCCGCTCCCGCCACCGGCGTAGCTCGTTCCGGCGCTGGTTTGAGCAAAGGCCTTGTGATTGGAATTGTTGCCGTCTCGATTGTCTTAGCCGTTGCTGCGTACTTCGCGCTGACGCCGAAATCAGGGCAGACGCTAACCGTCACCCTGCTGAGAAATCCCAGACTGACAAATATTCAGGGCCCGGTTGATGTATCCATCGATGACCGACCGGCTGGTCAGATTCGGTTTGACTCCAATGGCAGTACGCCGTTTCAGTTCCCAGTATCCGAAGGTGGGCATCAGTTCAAGATCGTCAATCCTCAGACCAGCTCGAGCTGCTCGGGCACATTCAGTGTGAATTCCAAGCAAACCAAGTTCATCCTGCGCATGCGGGATAACGGCACCGCGTGTGCCTTCGACTCTGCGCTTGGTGCCTCTTAGCCACGGTTGACCTAATTTACTGCTGGGCTTGTTACGTTCATGTGAAGACAGTCTCTTCGGATTCTTAGTCTGTTTGAAGCCCGTGAGGTGGGATCTTCTCTGGCTTACCCATTCCCAAACTGGAACTATTCGATGAGCAATGCGATATTGCGAAGCTAAACCATGTCAACGGCCCTTATGATGCATATTAGCTCTCCTTTACGGAGAGACAATTCGATCGGGGCCCTTGATGAAGCTGCTTCGCGCCACGCAGTTTGCTTCTGCAGTGTCTCTTACTGTTGCGCTGATTCTGGGTATCGCATTAGCCCAGACTGTACCAGGTTCGCTGGCCGCCGCACCATCCGCTGTCACGGTTCCTCAGACCACGCACAGTAAGCCATCGGCTCGCGCATTTCCTCGTATCCGGCTTTGGGACGGCGAGCTACTTTCGTATCTGGGCGTGTTCAGCCCCGATGCCGTTTTTCATTCGACATCCCGGCTCACGGGCACAACTGGATACTCCCCCGGCGAAGGCATTCCTCCCGCAGATTTTCGGAAGCTTGGCCAACGGCACAGCCATGCCCCTGAGTCGATGTTGCTTTCCAATGAGCGGGTGGTAGAGAATTTTGAGCCGCCGGCACACGCCGAAGCCATCGCGCAGTCTCCCGCCCGCGTGGCTGAAGTTCGGAATCGATTTATCACTTATGCCTACGGCCGGCCGAGTGTGCTGGCCGCCCCGCGCCATATCGCCACCGACTCGCAGCAGCGCCTGATCATCAGCGATCCTGACGCAGACGCCGTTCATGTGCTCGACCCTGCGGGTAGAGCTTCTTTCCGCATCGTGACTGGCAAAGGCCGTCGGCTGCAGCAGCCCGCCGGGGTTGCAGTCGATGCCGATGACAACATCTACGTCGCGGATTCGCAGCGCGGCATGCTCGCGGTATTCGATCGCTATGGTAGTTTCGTGCGCTACCTTGGCAACTATCACGGCGAGAATGAATATGTGGGTCCCGACGGCATTGCCATCGACCACAAGCTGGGTCGGCTCTACCTCGTCGACAGTCCCCGCAATCTGGTCGTTATTCTCGACCTCACGGGCAAGGTTTTGCGGAGGCTCGGCAAGTATCGTGACGGCACCGGCACAGGAGAGTTCGACGACCCTACGGATATCGCCTTCAACCACAACCACCTTTACGTTCTGGACAACTCGGGTACCCGCGTCCAGATATTGGACTCTGAGGGCAATTTTCAGAGGAGCTTCAATCTACCCCACGGTCTTAATCGGCAGATCAACCGCGAGAATGGTTTGGGGACCGACCGCCACAGCAACATCTACGTGAGTTCGTTCAGCGTCTCCCTCATCCACGTTTACAATCCCGAAGGTCGCCCGCTGGCTTCCTTTGGCCAACCTGGACAAAAAGTGGGCGAATTCGTCGGTCCCCAGGGACTCTGGATCGATTCCTCCGACCGTCTTTATGTTGCCGACTCGGGCAACGGACGCGTTCAACTGTTTCAACTCCAGGCTCTGCAATAGGACCGCGCCAGTGGCCGGAGCAACGACAGCTAGGCTTCCGGGGCTCTCCGTCTCCGCACCACTCTCCATTTGCTCACACCTTTTTTTGTTCGTCGTGTCCCGGCAATTACCATTTAGATAACCCGCCCCGTTTCTCCTTGAATCTCTCTGGCCATCTCGTACACTTAGCTTGGCTCTTGCTATTCTCGCGCGATCCTCCTTTCTTCCCTTCTTACAACTGATTTTGCCGACTTGTTGCAAGCCTGGTGCAATATAGTGGGGTTTGCACAGGATAGGCCCAAAATATTGGGCTTTCTATCTTGACCCCTCCCCCATTCGCAAGTAAAGTTGCACTGGCGCCAAGAATCGGGGTACGGCTATTTTGCCACTTTGGATTCCGGCCAAGTGTTCAGGCAGACGACGGCGCTGGATGGGCGTGGCAATACTCGGCCTCCGGCGGGTCTGAAGCGTTGTGTGGAATTAAGGAGTGCAAGTTGCTCAAATTAAAGAAGCTGCAAATCTTGGGTTTCAAATCGTTCTGTGACCGGACGGAGTTGAAATTCCAAGGTGACGGCATTGCCGCGATTGTCGGACCGAATGGCTGTGGCAAGTCGAACATCTCCGACGCCATCTCCTGGGTACTCGGTGAGCAGTCCGCGCGGTCCCTCCGCGGCGTCAACATGCAGGACGTGATCTTTGCGGGCACACGCGACCGCAAGCCCACGGGCATGGCCGAGGTAACGCTTACTCTGGTGGATCCCGGAGTCTATGGCGATGCGGGTGAGCCAGAGATCGACATCCAAGACAACCTGCCTGAGGAAGACTGGGACGAGTCGGCTATTCGTGCTGCCAAAACGGAAGACGCTGAGCGTTATACCGAAGAAATACGCCCAGGGCAGGGAGACGACGAAGCAATCTCCTCCCCTGATGGACATGCTGCGGCACTCGCCGAGGGGGCAACTGCGGAAGCAGCGATGGGAACGCACGTCGTGCTGAAGATCCGCCGCCGCAAATTTGTCCGCACCTTCAAGGCCGGCGAGATCGCAGTCACGCGCCGCTTGTTCCGCTCGGGCGAGAGTGAGTATCTGCTCAACGGTAAGCTTTGCCGGCTGCGCGATATTCAGGACATCTTCATGGGAACTGGTCTCGGACCTGAGTCCTACGCCATCATTGAGCAGGGGCGCATCGGACAGATTCTCAGCAGCAAGCCGACCGACCGCCGCGCCATCATCGAAGAGGCCGCCGGCATCACCAAATTCAAAACCCGTAAGCGGCTGGCGGAAGCCCGTCTGGAAGACGCCAAGCTGAATCTGGCTCGCATCAACGATATTTTCGACGAAGTCACGCGCCAAATGAACTCGCTGAAGCGGCAGGCCAGCAAAGCCGAGCGCTATGCAAAACTGCGCGACGAGATGCGCGCCAAACTTCGCGTGGTTCTGGCCAGCAAGTTTGCGCAACTCGAGGCCGAAAGCGCGGCGCTGGTGGCACAGCTTGCCGAGATCGGCGAGGAGATGCGCATCCGCGGCGAGGCCGTCGAGACCATGGAAGCCGAACATAGCGAGCGCACGCAGCGCGGTTACGCCATCGAACGCGAGGGCAATGAAAATCGCGAGCGACTGAATGCAGTCGTGATGGAGATTGATCGCGCCATCGCCCGCCGGCGCACCAACGAAGAACGTTGCGCCGAATTGGATGCACGTTCGGCGGGCGCGCAGGCCGAAGTGGGCAGCACGCAAGAGCAGCTCGCACGCCTGCAGCAAGAGTTGCAAGCCAACCGCGAAATTCTGGAGTCGGCCAACGCCGATGTCGCACTGGCTCAGGAAGAATTGCTCCAGCGCCAGCAGGAAGCTTCCTCCGCCGCGGCAACGCTGATGGAAGTGGAGCGCCAACAGGAGTTGCGGCGCAGTGCCATCCTGCAGGCGGTTTCGGCAGCGTCATCCGTACGAAATCGCATGACCCAGGCGGAAGAGCGCGTCGCTGCTCTCGATCGCGAGGCGCGGCGCTTGGAAGAGGAAACCAGCGCTGCAAACCAGCAACTCGAAAGCTTCGGTGGACAGCGCGGACAGCTCGGCTTGGAGTTCGAGTCTGCATCGCAGCGGGTCGCGGCGCTCACCGCGCAGATCGACGAGTCTCGTCTAAGCCTCGAGCGGAAGCGCAGCGCCGAAACCGACGGCAAGCAGTGTCTGGATTCGCAGCGGGCGGAATACGCGAGTTTGATCGGCAAGAAGGGGTCCCTCGAAGCGGTCATTACCGAGCACGGATATTCGACCGAGTCTGTGCGCAAGCTTTTCAAGTCGGGCGCAATGACGGGCGGCATGGCTCCGGTGGGCGTGCTGGCCGATTTCCTTGAAGTGGACGACCGCTATGAGCACGTCGTCGATGATTTCCTCCGCGACGAGTTGAACTTCGTCGTTGTGAAGTCTTGGGACGCCGCCGACGAAGGCCTTCGTCTTCTGCGCAGCGACGTGGACGGCCGCGCCACTTTCCTCGTCCACCCCGAAGATTCGCAGGCGAAGTTCTCCTTCCTCGGGGAGGAGGGCTCGTATCAGGGCGCGCAGCGCGATACCGTCGTGCCGCTCAAGCATTGCATCCGGGTGCTGGATGGCTTCGGCAAGTCGCTCGAAGTGATCCTGCCCAAGCTGGGCAATGGATACATTGTGCCCGATCCGAATGTGGGACGCGAACTGGCTCTGCAGAATCCCGATGCATTCTTCCTGTCGCAGTCCGGAGAATGTTTCCACAACGTCACGGTCACGGGCGGCAAGCAGCGCAGTGAAGGGCCGCTGGCGATGAAGCGTGAGTTGCGTGAAGTGCTTCGCCAGGCAGCCGATGTGGAAGGCGCGATGGCGGCGGAGCAGGCCCGGGTTGCCGTGCTGACAAGGGAAATCGTCGAGATCACCGGACTCGTGCAGCGCCTCGAAGACGACAAGCGCGAGGCTGAACGCGAAGCCATGACATCTGGCCATACGCTGCAACAACTGGAAAGCGAGATGGCACGCGTGCGCGAGCGCCTCTCCACCTATGGGCGCGAGACCCAGCGTCTGGCGTCGGAATGTGGCCAGTGCGAAATAGCCATGGCGTCTTACCGGACCGAGCTGGCAACGTACGAGAGCCAGCAACTCGTACTGGAAGCCGAGATGCATGCCGCACAGAGCAGCCTCGACGACCTGCGTCAGCGGCGCGATGAGGCGGCACAGCATGCCAGCGATGCGCGAGCGCGGTTGGCCACTCTGGAAGAGCGCCGTCGCGGTTCCGCGGCGACGGTGGAGCGTCTCGACGCGATGCTTGGCGAAGTGTCATCTCGCCTTGACAAGCTGAAATCGCAGATCGATTCCGCTGCCGCCGAAAAGCAACAGCGTGAATTGGAGAACTCCCGACTTGCCGAGCAGGAGATTGCGTGGACGGCGGAGCGCGAAGCGGCGCAACAACGCGACCGCGAGCTGCAAGAAGAACTGCAGACAGTCCGCGTGCGCCTTGGCGAACTCGAAGAAGCCCTGAAGAACCTCCGTCGTGAACTCGACGCCGCGCGTGACCGTCGCGGTGAGTTGGCAGCAGAACAGGCTCGTGCCCATTCCGATGCGCAGCACATGGCAGATACCTGCATTCAGGAGTTGAGCCAGCCCCGCGAAGAATTGCTGGCCGATCCATCGCTGGTCCGCCTGGCGGGCGACGAACTGGGCACCGAGGAAACGCTGTACAAGGAAATGCGTACTCGCCTGGAAAACATGGGGCCGGTAAACATGATGGCCCTGGAGGAATACCAGGAAACGGCCCAGCGCCACGAGTTCCTCGAAACCCAGCGGCAGGATTTGTTGCAGTCGATCGAGAACACCCAGAACACGATCAAGGAAATCGACACCGTCTCGCGGCAGAAGTTTGAGGAAGCCTTCAACATCATCAACGACAACTTCGCTCGCACCTTCAGCAAGCTGTTCGGGGGAGGTCAGGCGTTCATGCGCCTCACCGACCTGGAGAACTCCGCCGAGAGTGGAATCGACGTGGTCGCCTCGCCTCCCGGCAAGAAACTTCAGAATGTGTTGCTACTCTCGGGTGGTGAGAAGGCCCTGACCGCGTTGTCTCTTCTGGTCGGCATCTTCCAATATCAGCCGAGCCCGTTCTGCATTCTGGATGAGGTGGATGCCCCGCTCGACGAGGCAAACATCGGCCGCTTCACCGAACTGGTGCGCGACATGAGCGGCCAGACCCAGTTCATCATCATCACCCACAGCAAGAAAACCATGGGCATCGCGCCCGTGATGTATGGCGTCACCATGCAGGAGCCAGGCGTTTCGAAGCTGGTATCGGTGCGCTTCCACGAAGAGCCGGCGCGGATGGCAGCAACCGCGTAGGATACGCGCGGCAGACGGCCAGATTTTTGGCGCCAGGGCAAATTCGTATTTGGTGTAGCCGGGTGAAGCGCCGCTTCAGCGGCTGCGGAAAAGACGAATGGGTGGAAGATCTTGTCTTTAGGCAAGCGTCTGAGTCGCTTATTTTTAATGCTCCTCGCGGGCTTCAGCCCGCGAGGAGTTGTCTTACGAACTCCTGTAACCCTCTTCCCGCTGAACTTACTTCCCTGCCGCCGTTCCCGCCGAATCAAAGTTGATAGCGGTCTCCTTTCCGCCGAACTGGATTTCGCTGATAGTGCGGGCATTACCCTCGGTGTTCAGAACAACTTGGGTGGATCCCGCCTTCTTGGCAAGGTTCTTCACCTGGCCGCTGGCACTCGCAACTTCCTTATTGCCCTTTAGAAACTTGACCTGCGCGTTGCTGCCGTCCACTTCGTATTGGACCACGTACTCGCCGGCGGGGATGTTTGTTCCGCTGAGTGTCGCGTCGCCAAAAAGCGTGATTGTATCCGTCTTCGATTTCGCAAGTGCGCTGAGCGAGAGCATCAACGCGAGAGCCAACAAACCAGCACGTACCAGAATTCGTCTCATTGGGGGATCTCCTGATTGGATTGGTCGCTAGCCTCGAGTCGGGGCTCGCTCTGACCGCGTGTATTGACGACATTGCCCTGCTAAAGAAAGCAGATCAGGATTACGGACGAGAGGTGCGATTTGGGCTGAGAAATCTGCTTCTCACGGCTGCCGGACTACCCGTCATCCCGGAATTTGCCAGGAAGATGCAGTTTCGCATGGGACGAGAGCACTGCATTCAGGGATAAAATGAATGTGGAATGAGTCCATGCAGCCGTTCGACGCTTCCGCTTCTCACAGCCGATGAAACACTTCTACCATCCCATGCGCTCGCGCAGCTTCGTGATGTGTGCTGTATGGTGGGCGGAGTGCCAGGCATAGAGCGAGAGCATGCGGTTCAGATCGAGCACGCCAAGTTCAGGATGCCGCAGCGTACGGGCAAAGTCCGAAGAGTCCATGGCGCGAAGTAGCGTCACCCAGCGGCTGTGCAGCGCACCGAGTAGTTGCAGCGAGACGTCGATGGGAGTATTGGCCGTGTCAGGCAACTTCGCCCACATGTCTTCCTTGTACGTCTTGATGGCTGGCTCATATTCCGTCAGTGCCAGTTTGAAGCGGACGTAGGCGTTGGCGTGACTGTCGGGTACGTGATGAACCAGTTGCCGCACAGTCCATCCCTCGGGCCGGTACGGGGTGTCGAGTTGCCCGATCGTCAGTCCAGCGACAGCACGGCTGAAATCTTCGGGGAGCTTGGCAAGGACGTCGATCGAATGGATGCGGCGCTTGGCCATCTGGTCTTCGTTCTCGGGCGCGACCCACTCGAACTTCCCGATCGGATATCGCAAGTCTTCCATCACTCTTCGCCTCAATTTCGTCACTGAAGAACCGGAATAGTCTAATCCACGGAGCGCAC
>Ga0208478_1000032_pt1 | contig 56537 bp, 54 predicted proteins | sample NGESurdeep072012_5_FD_184462 | JGI IMG/M metagenome (GOLD analysis project Ga0208478, IMG submission 184462) | Arctic peat soil microbial communities from Barrow, Alaska - NGEE Surface sample 415-2 deep-072012 (SPAdes) | ecosystem: Environmental > Terrestrial > Soil > Wetlands > Peat ...
GCGAAGACCGTGTACCGGGGCAAGATCCCCGCCGACACGGGCAAGCACTCGAGCGGCACACCCGACCACGCGCTTCCGACGGTCGCCTCGATCCAGTCCGAGCTCAACCAGGTGATGGCACACGTCAACCTGAGCGGAGCGATCCCCAGCGACGTGGCCGGCCAGGCCGCGTACACGGTGCGCATCTCGCCGAAGCACGACGGCGGCCTGCTCGGGGCCGGCGAGCTCGCCTGGGACGCGACCCGCGGCGTGCCGCTGCGGTTCGCGATCTACGCCCAGGGCAGCCCCACCCCGGTGCTGGAGCTCAAGGCGACTGACATCTCCTTCGGCTCGGTTTCGGCCTCTGACTTCGCCGTCTCGCGGCTCACCGGCGCAAAGGTCGTCACCGTGTCGGTGCCCGCGGGCACGGGCCCCGAGGCCGCCAAGACCCGCGCCGCCCGGCGCGCCCACCGGCTGCCCAAGCAGGCGCAGGTGAGCGGCGTCGCCGCGGTCGCCTCGCACCTGCACTTCGCGCTCGTGGCACCGAACACGCTGGTCGGCCTGCCGCGGCAGTCAGTGCGGCTGCTCGACTGGGGCGGAACCCCGGCCGCGCTCGTCACCTACGGCCGGAACCTGGGCGGCATCGCAGTCATCGAGCAGCCGGCTGACTCGGCCAAGGCGCCGAGTCAGGCCAGCGGCGATCACCGGGGCCTGAGCCTGCCCACCGTGTCGATCAACGGCGCCACCGGGCAAGAGCTCGACACGGCGCTCGGAACGGTCCTGCGGTTCACCCGCGGCGGCGTCGCCTACACGGTGCTCGGTTCGGTGCCGGCGGCGGCGGCGGACGCGGCGGCACGGGGGCTGTAGCGGTGTGAGCGCCCAGGGCGCCGTTCCGATCGAGGTTCGCGGGCTGGTCAAGGAGTACGGCCAGCTCCGCGCCGTCGATGGGGTCGACATCACGATCAACGAGGGGGATGTCTACGGCTACCTCGGCCCCAACGGAGCCGGCAAGACGACCTCGCTGCGGATGATGCTCGGGCTGATCACGCCGACCGCGGGCACGGTGCGGCTGTTCGGCCGCAATCCGATCGAGACCGTCCACGCGCTCGAGGGCGTGGCCGGGTTCGTCGAGGCGCCCACCTTCTATCCGTATCTGTCGGGCCGCAAGAACCTCGATCTGCTGGCCGCCTACGACGGCGACGGCGCGAGCGGGCGGATCGACGAAGCCCTCGAGACGGTCGAGCTCGCCGACCGCGCCAAGGATCGGGTCGGCGGCTACTCGCACGGGATGCGCCAGCGGCTCGGCATCGCCGGCGCTCTGCTGCGCCGGCCCAAGCTGCTGTTGCTCGACGAGCCGGCCACCGGCCTGGATCCGGCGGGCATGCGCGACATGCGACTGCTGATCCGCCGCCTCGCCGATCACGGCATGACCGTCGTGCTGTCCAGCCATCTGCTGGCCGAGGTCGAGGAGCTGTGCAACCGCGTCGCGATCGTCCGCTCGGGGCGGATCGTCTACGAGGGCCTGATCTCCGAGCTCAAGCGCAGCGCCGGAGCGGTCTATCGCCTCGCCACCACCGACGACGAGCGTGCGATCGCCATCTGCCGCGCGCAGCCCGGGATCGCGGAGGTGCGGATCGAGCACCAGCACATCTGCTTCACCGCCGACGAGCCCGCGGTGGCGGAGCTCTCGCAGGCGCTCGTCGAGGCCGGAGCGCTGATCCACGCGCTGGCGCCCCAGACGGTCACGCTCGAGGATCTGTTCTTCTCGCTCACCGAGGGCACCGCCGCCGTTGCGCCCGACGGACGCCTCGCGGGGATCGCGCCGTGAACCCCGGCGTGCTCACGGTGTACCGCTGGGAGCTGCGCAAGCTCCGATACCAGAAGCGCACCTACCTCGGCCTGGGCGCGGCGGTGCTCGTCCCGATCCTGTTCGTGATCGCCACCCACTTTCGCCATCACGGGCCCGATGACGTGCCGTTCGGCAGCTACATCAGCCGCAGCGGGCTGGCGATTCCGCTGATCATCCTGCTGTTCGGGGCGGTGTGGATGTTCCCGCTGATCACCGCGCTCGTGTCCGGCGACATCTTCGCCTCCGAGGATCACAACGGGACCCTGAAGACGATCCTGACGCGCTCGCTCGAGCGCTGGCAGATCTTCGCCGGCAAGGCTCTCACCGCGGCCACCTATGGCATCGTCGCGATCTTCATCAGCGGCACCGTGGCGGTGATCGCCGGTTGTCTGCAGTCCGGGTTCAACCCGCTCCAGAGCCTGTCGGGGACGACCGTCTCGGCTCCGAAGGCGCTGGGCCTCGTGTATTCGAGCCTGCTCGTCTACCTGATCCCGATCCTGTCCATCGTCTGCATCGGCCTGCTGCTGTCGGTCATCACGCGCAACAGCGCCGCCGCCGTGGTGGGGACGCTGATGTTCTCGCTGCTGATCCAGCTGATCGGCATCCTGCCCGGGCTCACCGGGCTTCAGCCCTATCTCCTCAGCACGCAGTTCAACGCCTGGCAGGGCCTCCTGCGCACACCGATCGACTGGGCACCGATCGTCCGCGCCGCCTGGGTCTGCGCGCTCTACGGGGTGCCGGCTCTGATCGCCGCCTGCCTCGTGTTCCTGCGCCGTGACGTCGCCGGTGGGTGACGCGCCCGCTCCGGCGGAGCGCGTGCTGGTGGTCGACGACGATCCGCCGCTGCGGCGGATGCTCGAGCGGACCCTCGGGGCCGAGGGGTTCGACGTCACCGTGGCCGGCGACGGAGGCGCCGCGCTCCTCGCCGCCGAGCGCTCGGCTCCGGACGTGATCGTGCTCGACGTCGCGATGCCGGTCCTCGACGGGCTCGCGGTCTGCCGCCGCCTGCGCGCCAAGGGACTGGCGACACCGATCCTGATGCTGACCGCGCGGGACTCCGTGCCCGACCGCGTGGCCGGGCTCGAGTCGGGCGCCGACGACTATCTGGTCAAGCCGTTCGCGGTCGAGGAGCTGATCGCGCGGGTGCGGGCCCTGACCCGGCGCGGTCTGGACGCCTCGGGCCTCCTGTCCTACGCGGACCTCGTGCTCGACACCGAGCGCCATACCGCCACCCGGGTGGGGCGGGCGATCGAGCTCACCGGCCGGGAGGTCACGCTGCTCGAGCTGCTGCTGCGGGAGGCGGGGCGAACGGTCACACGCGAGCGGGCGATCGACGAGATCTGGGCCGGTGCGGCGGAGCCGAACGTGGTCGACCGCTACGTGACGCGGCTGCGGCGCAAGCTCGGTGACCCGCCGCTGATCCGCACCGTCAGAGGGGCGGGCTTTGCGCTACGGGCCTAGCGCGGTCAGACGAGCAGCAGCGCTTCGGCTTCCGCGGCGGGCAGCGGCCGTCCGAACAGGTAGCCCTGCGCCCCGTCGCAGCCCAGCGCCTGGAGCGCGGCGAGCTGCGCCGAGGTCTCCACGCCCTCGGCCACCGCGCGCAGACCCAGCGCGTGCGCGAGCTCGACCACCGCAGCCATCAGCCCACCGTCCGCGGGCTCGCTGTCGAGCTGGCTGACAAAGCTCTGGTGGATCTTGATCACATCGACCGGCATCGCCTTGAGGCTCGACAGCGACGTGTACCCCGTCCCGAAGTCGTCGATCGCGAGGCTGACGCCGATCGACTTCAAGGCCTGGATCACGCCCACCGCGAGCTCGGCGTTGTGTGCGACCGCGCTCTCGCTGACCTCGAGGCACAGCGCCTCCGGCTCGGTGCCGCTGGCGTTGATCGCGCTGCGGAGCATCGGCACGAGCCCGGCGTCCTCGAACTGGCGGTGCGACAGGTTGACCGACATCGTGATGTCGGGCTTCGAGCGCCGCCAGCGCCGGATCTGGCGCAGCGCCTCGTCGAGCACGAACTCCCCGATCGGGAGCACGAGCCCCGTCTCCTCGGCCAGCGGGATGAAGTCCGCCGGCTCGATCAGGCCGCGCTCGGGATGCTCCCAGCGCACGAGCGCCTCGAAGCCGATCACCTCCTGGCTGGCGTCGAGCGCGACCTTGGGCTGGTAGTGCACCCTCAGCTCGGAGCGCTCGACCGCATGTCGCAGCGCCGTCTCGAGCTCCAGCCGCTCCATCGCCCGCACCCGCGACGCCTCGTCGAACAGCTCGTAGCGCGAGCGGCCGAGCTCCTTGGCGCGGTACATGGCGGCGTCGGCTTCCCGGATCACGGTCTCGCGTGGGATGCTCGGGTCCGCGACCATGGCGATGCCCATCGACACCGTGACGTCCACCTCACGGTCCTCGAGCTTGACCGGCAGTCCCGCCGCCCGGGATATGCGCTCGGCGATCAGGACCACCTCGCGCTCGTCGCCAAGGTCCTCGAACAGGAACGTGAACTCGTCGCCGCCGAACCGCGCGACCGTGTCCATCGGCCGGAGCATCGCCCGCAGCCGCCCGGCCAGGGCGACCAGCACCCGGTCGCCGACCGCGTGCCCGAGCGCGTCGTTGACGAGCTTGAAGTTGTCGACGTCGAGAAACATCACCCCGACGGACGCGTCGGTGCGCCGCGAGCGATCGAGTGCCACCCCGAGCCGGTCCAGGAACAGCGCCCGGTTGGGCAGTCCGGTGAGCGGATCGTGCAGCGCCTGGTAGGCCAGCTGGACCTCCGATCGGTTGCGCTCGATCGCGTACCTGACCGCCCGTCGCAGCAGCGAGGGATGCACCTCGGGCTTGATCAGGTAGTCCTGGGCGCCGGCTTGGACGGCCGCGATCGCGGTCTCCTCGTCGCTGTAGAGCGACAGCACGACGATCGGGACATCGGGCGCGGCCGTGCGCACGTGCCCGAGCGCCTCGAGCCCGTGGACACCGGGCAGCGTGAGGTCAAGCAGCACACAGGACGCGCTGTGGTCGACGAGTTCCTGAATGGCCTCGCCGAGCCGCTCGACATGTGTGAAGACCAGCCCCTCCGTCCATGTGGCCCCGAGCATTTCCCGCACCAGAATCGCGTCCCGCGGGTCGTCCTCGACCAGCAGAACCCGGGTTGGGGCAGGCTGCCCGGTGCCGTCGTCACCCAACGACAATGAGAACCCCCGTCTCGTAATCCCAACGCGACAATACCGCGCAAACGCGCGTCACATTGCCGAAATCCTCCCGACCCGCCAACAAATTGTTTTACTCAAGTTCGGTGCATCAGCCTCTGATGGCGGTTACGACGACGTTCCGGCGATGCGCGGCGGGCTGATCCCGGTGCCCCGAACGCTCCGGGCGCGACTGGTCGCGGCGGCGACGGTGTCGATCCTGGCCGCGGTCGCATTGTTCGGCGCGGCCGCCGTGACGCTGGTCAACCGCGAGCTTCGGGACGCCCTGGACCGTGCGCTGCGCCAGCGCGCCCAGGAGGTCGCCCAGCTTGCCGTCTCGGCTCCGTCGGTCCTGACCGGGCCGGGCGCGCTCGAGAGCCCGGTCTCCGGCCGGCAGATCGCGGTGGAGGTGATCGACGCCCACGGCCGGATCCTGGCCCGCTCGGAGACCCTCGGTGCGCGACTGCTTCCCCAGGACGTGATCGCCCGGCGGGCTCTGCTCGCGGGACGGCCCGGGTTCGAGGACATCCGCAGCGGCGGCCGGCCGTTCCGTCTCTATGCGGCGCCGATCGCCGATGCCGGCGGACCCGCGGCCGGGGGAGCCGTGCTCGTGGCCTCCGACACGTCCGACATCCCCGACACGATCGGCCGCCTCGGGTTCGTGCTCCTGCTCACCGGCGCCGGCGTCGCGCTCCTGGCCGCGCTCGCCGCGGCCGCCCTCACCCGTCGCGGCCTGCGCCCGCTGAGCCGGCTCGCCGACGCAGCTGCCGAGATCGAGCGCACCGCGGATCCCGCGCGCCGCCTGCCCGACACCGGCGCCACCGACGAGATCGGCGAGCTGACCGGAGTCCTGAATCGGATGCTCGCCTCGCTCGAGCAGGCCCGCGCCGGGGAGCGCCGCTTCCTGGCCGACGCCTCGCACGAGTTGCGGACTCCCGTCACGGCGCTGCTCGGCAACGTCGAGTACGCCGCCCGGCACGGCGCCGACGCGGAGGTGCTGGCCGATCTGCGGAGCGACGCGAGCCGGCTGGCCCGCCTGGTCGACGACCTGCTCGTGCTCGAGCGCGCGGCTGTCCCCGCCGAGGAGCAGCGCGTGGTCGACCTGGCGTGCCTGGTTCGCGATTTGGTGGCGGCACCAGCCACGGTCGCCGCCGGCGGCACTCAGCACTCCGGCCGCGAGCGCGTAAGCGCCGGCGAGATCGACGCGGCGCGGGTCCGGGGCGGCGAGGACGAGCTGCGTCGCGCGGTCTCGAACCTGATCGAGAACGCGCTCGTGCACGGACCCGCTGGCGGCGAGGTGGCCGTCACGCTGGTGGCCGTGGGTGCGCAGGCGCGGCTGACCGTGAGCGATCAGGGACCGGGCCCCGACCTGGCCAGCCGGGAGCGGCTGTTTGAGCGGTTCTGGCGCGGCCCGGAGGCCGCCGGCCGACCCGGATCCGGCCTCGGCCTGTCGATCGCAGCGGCGATCGCCGAGCGCCACGGCGGCCAGATCGAGGTCGACGGGCCCGCGTTCACGATCGTCCTACCGCTGGCCTGACAGCGGGCAGTGAGGGGATGGGTTTGTGGGGGAACTCTCATCGCGATTCTCACTCTGCTCTTACCCTTGACCCGCATACTGCGAGCCATGATCGGAGACGAACGCCCCAGCCCGGGACGGCCCGACCCGGCTCTCGCCACCCTGCATCGCGACGCGGCCCTGACGCGCGTGAGTCACACGCGGAAGCTCGTGTACGCCGGCGCAGCCGCACTGACCGGAGGGTTGGCCTGGCTCGCCGCAACCGCTGCCCCCGGCCACACGCTCGGCACCAGCGCGCAGGCGCGGAGCACCCCCGTCACCCCGCAGTCGAGCTCCGGCTCGAGCGCTGCCAGCCAGACCCTGCCGCCGCTCGCGAGCCCCAGCGATCTCGGCCTGCAGGGCCCGAGCTCGGCGCCGAGCGCGTCGCAGGCCCCGGCCGACCAGTCACAGCAGTCGCAGGCCCCGGCCGACCAGTCGCAGGTCGCGCCCGCCCAATCGGATCCGCAGGCCGCGGCGCCGGCGCCGGTGGTGTCCGGAGGATCCTGATGTCATCGGGACGGTCCGCAGTGAGCGGGTCGGTAGCGACGGATCGGTTTCCCGCCTTCGGAGGCACGGCCGTGATCGCTGCCACCGACCCCGGCATGCTGGGGCCGGTGCGCGAGGCGACCGAGCTGACCGTGGCCGCCTTCGATCGCGCCTGCAGCCGTTTCCGTGATGACTCGGAGTTGCTGGCGCTGAACGCGACCACCGGCGTGGATGTTCCCGTGAGCCCGCTGCTGCTCGACGCGGTCGAGGCGGCGCTCCGCGCCGCCCGGCTGACCGATGGCGATGTCGACCCGACGATCGGCGCGGCGCTCGTGGCGCTCGGCTACGACCGCGACTTCGCCGCCGTGGGGTCCGCCATCGCGGGCACGCCGCAGCCCGCTCGCGTCGCGTTCTCCCGCGTGCCCGGCTGGCGCACGGTCGTGGTGGATCGAGAGGCCGGAACGATCCGGCTCGGACGCGGCGTCCGTCTCGATCTCGGCGCGACGGCCAAGGCGCTGGCCGCTGACCGTGCGTCGGCGGCGGCACACGCGGCCGCCGGCTGTGGTGTGCTGATCTCCTTCAGCGGCGACATCGCTCTCGCCGGCGAGGCGCCCGCGGAGGGCTGGAGCGTGCGCGTCACCGACGACCACCGCGCCTCCGTCGAGGCCCCCGGGCAATGGATCACGCTTCAGAGCGGCGGTCTGGCCAGCTCCAGCACCACCGTCAGGCGCTGGCAGACCGCCGAGCTCGACGACGCCCACCACGTGCTCGATCCGGCCACCGGGCGACCCGCTGCGGTCGTGTGGCGCACCGTCAGCGTCACCGCGGGGTCCTGTCTCGACGCCAACATCGCCAGCACCGCCGCGATCGTGCGCGGCCGGTCCGCGGAGGCGTGGCTGTCCTCGCTCGGCCTGCCGAGCCGGCTCGTCGCCCTCGATGGGAGGGTGCGCCACATCGCCGGCTGGCCGTCGGCCGGAGACGATCTGCGGTGAGCATCGTCGCGGCTGCCGGGCCGAGCGCCTACTGGTACCTCGCCCGCGGGACGGGCGCCGTCGCGCTCGTGCTGCTCACCGCGAGCGTCGTGCTCGGGGTGCTCGGATCGATTCGCTTCTCCGTCGCGCCGAGGTGGCCGCGCTTCGCGATCGACACGCTGCATCGCGACGTGTCGCTGCTCGTGATCGTGCTGCTGCTCGCCCACATCATCACCAGCGTGCTCGACAGCTTTGCGCCGATCCGGCTGACCGACGCGATCATCCCGTTCGCCGGTGTCTATCGGCCGCTGTGGATGGGGCTGGGAGCGCTCTCGTTCGACTTGCTGATCGCCCTCGTCGTCACGAGCCTGCTGCGGCGCCGCCTCGGGTACAAGGCGTGGCGCGCGGTGCACTGGTTCGCCTACGCGAGCTGGCCGGTCGCGGTCCTGCACGGACTCGGCACGGGCAGTGACACCAAGGTCTGGTGGATGCTCGGCCTGACCGTCGCCTGTGGCGCGGCCGTGGTGATCGCGGTGCTGATCAGGATCCGCCAGGGCTCGCCCTCGCTCGAGCGCTTTCGCGTCCCGGCCATGGTGGCAACGATCGCGGCGCCGCTGGCGATCCTCCTCTTCGCGCTGCAGGGCCCGCTCGAGAAGGGCTGGGCGGCTCGCGCCGGGACCCCGGCGTCGTTGCTGGCCAAGACATTCACGCCGGCCTCCGCGCCGGTGGCCAGGACGCCGGTCCCGGCCGCTCATACGGCCTCGTTCTCCTCCCCGCTGGTCGGGACGATCAGCCAGACCAACGAGCAGGGCGGGGCGATCGTGGACCTTGCCCTGCGCCTTACCGGCGGCACCACGGGCCGGCTCCGGGTGCGCATCGCCGGTGCCCCGATCGACGGCGGTGGCCTGTCGATGACCGGCAGCCAGGTCGTGCTGGCCGCGACCGGGCTCCCGGCCGTGATGCAGGGCCGGATCCTCTCGCTCCAGGGACAGCAGTTCCTCGCCCGGGTCGCGGGCGCGGGTTCGACGCTCGAGCTTCGGGCCAATCTCAACATCGACGGGCAGGGCGGGGGCGTGACCGGCACCCTGTCGGCCACGCCGGCCCGGGGCGGCGGATGACCGGGCCTCCCGGCCTCCCGCGGCTACTCGCCGGCCTGCATCCCGACGGCAGCCCGATGACGCTGGCCGACCACGAGCGGGTGCACGGCCCGCTGCCGCGCCCGCGAGCGGCCGAGGTGATCGCGGCGGCTGAGCGAGCCGGGCTCCGCGGCCGCGGCGGCGCCGATTTCCCGACCGCGCGCAAGCTGCGCGCGGTGGCCGAGCGGCGGCGCACGATCGTCGTCGTCAACGCCAGCGAGACCGAGCCGGCGAGCGGCAAGGACAAGCTGCTGCTCTCGCGGATGCCGCATCTCGTGCTCGACGGCGCCGTGCTGGCGGCGTCCGCGGTCGGAGCGCGGGAAGTGATCGTCAAGCTCGGCGAGGGAGCGCACGACGCGCTGGCCAGCATCGAGGGCGCGGTCGCCGTGCGCACCGGCGACCCGGCCGCGTTCAAGTTCGCCATCGGTCCCGACCGCTACGTCGCCGGCGAGGAGAGTGCGGTCATCCACTTCCTCAACGGGGGCGATGCGAAGCCCACCTTCGTGCCGCCGCGGCCCTACGAGCGTGGCTATCAGGGGCGTCCGACGCTGGTCCAGAATCCCGAGACGCTGGCGCAGCTGGCGCTGATCGCGCGCTACGGCCCCGACTGGTTCCGCGAGGTCGGCACGGAGGCCGATCCGGGCTCGGCGCTGGTCACGATCACCGGTGCGGTTCGCTCCCCGGGTGTCTACGAGCTCGCGTTCGGAACGCCGATGAACGACCTCGTGGCCGCCGCCGGCGGTTCCACGGAGCCGCTGCAGGCACTGCTGGTCGGCGGCTACTTCGGGACCTGGGTCCAGGCCGCGCGGGCGCTCCGGCTGCGCCTGGCCCGCGAGGATCTGAACTCGGTCGGCTGCTCGCTGGGCTCGGGCGTGCTGATCGCGCTCGGCGAGAGCTCGTGCGGCCTGCACGAGAGCGCGCGGGTGATCAGCTACCTGGCGGCCGAGTCGGCCGGTCAGTGCGGGCCGTGCGTGTTCGGTCTGCGGGCGATCGCCGACGCCGCGACGGGGCTGGCCCAGGGCGTCGCCCACGCGCGCGAGCGTGAGCGCCTGCTGCGCTGGAGCACCGAGATCCGCGGACGCGGGGCGTGCCACCATCCCAACGGTGCCGCCCGCTTCGTCGAGAGCGCGCTGGACGTGTTCGGCGCCGAGATCGACTGGCACCAGCGTGAGCGCTGCGTCGCACCCCCGGCCGGGCTACCGCTCGGCGGGCCGGCGCCGGACGTGAGCCACGCCGTGGCCCGGGCACGCTGATGGCGGCCCGGCTGCGCGTGAACCCGATCATGTGCGAGGCGCACGGGCTGTGCGCCGAGCTGCTGCCGGAGCTGATCCGGCTCGACGACTGGGGCTACCCGATCATCGACGAGGCCGAGGTCCGGCCCGAGCTGCTGGGGTTGGCCCGTCGGGCCGCCGACGCCTGCCCGACGCTGGCGCTGCTGCTGGATGAGGATTAGCGTCCTGATGCAGAACACTTAGCGGGCGAGCAGCCGCGCGACCAGCGCGATGACGACCTCGTGCGTGGCCTGATCGTCCTCGAGCGCGATCACGCTGTCGGGCATGAGCACGAACGAGACCCCGAGCCGCAGGCCGATCTCGGCCAGCGCGATCGGGTCGGTGGCGAGCAATTCGCCCGACGCCTGGGCGGCGCGGATCTGGACGATCAGGAAGTCGCGCACGAGCTTGAACACGGCGCTTTCGTCCCGGGTCAGCTCGCCGAGGACCGACTCCGGCTCGACCCGGGCCAGGCGGGCGAGCAGCGGATGCTCGTGGATCACCCGCAGCACGGCGACGAACAGCGATGCCGCCCGTTCGTCGATCGGATCGGCGGGATCGATCGCGCCGGCGACCGCGGCCAGACAGCGTCGGCATTCCCTGACCGCCAGTGCGTCGAGCAGCTGCGGCTTGCCGCCGAAGCGGCGATAGACGGTCATCCGCCCGACGCCGGCGCGTGCGGCTACGTCGTCCATCGTCAGGTGGCGAAGGCCGGAGTCGGCCGCCACCGCGAGCGCGGCGTCGAGGATCCGGCCGGCCATCGGGTCCTCCGCGGTATGCACCCCGGGATCGAGCGCGAGCGCCCACAGCCGGGTGGTGGGGGAGATCTCGGTCATTGCACATCCGCGCGCCGCGCGGTCGGTACCCGGATGGTACGTAGTGTAGAAGATCCGTACCATCGATACCAGCCGCACGACCACGGCCTTGTTGGCAGAATGCCAAGTGCCGGAACCGACCACCGACTGGGAAAGCAATGATCACCGAGGACCTCACCGACGAGCAGCATGCGTTCGTCGAGTCGATCCGCGACTTCGCCAAGCGCGAGTGCGGCACCCGTGAGCAGCGCGACGCGCTCACCGAGAACGGCCACGAGCCGCACAACCAGGACCTGTACGAGCGGATCGCCGAGCTCGGCTGGCTCGGCGTCGCGATCCCCGAGGCGTACGGCGGAACCGGCGGCGGCGCGGTCGACATGTGCTTGCTGTGCGAGGAGTTCGCCCGCGGTCTGATCCCGATGGGCTTCTTCTCCGTCAGCATGATCACGGCCGGCGCCTACGAGCGCTTCGGCACCGAGGAGCAGAAGCAGGAGATCATGGGCGGGGTGGCCCGCGGGCGCGTCGAGGCGATCGCCATGTCCGAGCCGGAGGCGGGATCGGACGTGGGCAACCTGTCCTGCCGGGCCGAGCGCTCGGGCGGCGCCTACGTGATCAACGGCCAGAAGACCTGGATCACGGCGGCCCACGCCGCCGACCACATCCTGCTCGTCTGCCGCACCACCCGCACCGGCAACAAGCACGAGGGACTGTCGATGATCTCGGTGCCCGCGGGCTCCGAGGGGCTCGAGGTCCGCGGCATCGACACGATGGGCGGTCGCGAGGTCAATGACGTCTTCTTCACCGACTGCTACGTGCCCGAGGAGCGCGTGCTCGGCCGGGTCGACCAGGGCTGGATGCAGCTGATGGCGGGCCTCAACCACGAGCGGCTGATCATCGCCGCCCAGGCGCTGGGGATGGCCCAGCGGGCGTTCGACGACGTGCTCGCCTACGTCAAGGAGCGCAAGCAGTTCGGCCGTCCGATCGGCAGCTTCCAGGCTCTGCGGCACCGGATCGCCGACCTGGCGACCGAGATCGAGTGCACCCGCGAGCTGGTCTACGGCGTGGCCCAGAAGGTCGACGCCGATCCCACCCGCCTGCTCCCGCGCGAGGCCTCGATGGCCAAGCTCAAGGCCACCGAGACGGCCAAGAAGGCCACGCTCGAGGGCATGCAGATGATGGGCGGCTACGGCTACGCGTGCGAATACGACATGGAGCGGCAGTTGCGCACCGCGGTCGTCACCACGATCTACGGCGGGACGAGCGAGGTGCAGCGCGAGATCATCTCCAAGACACTCGGCCTGTGAGCGGCGAGTTGCAGGGCAAGACGCTGTTCATCTCCGGCGGCAGCCGCGGGATCGGCCTCGCGATCGCCGCCCGGGCCGCCGGCGACGGCGCCAACGTGTGCCTGATCGCCAAGACCTCCGGCGGCACGACATCTGCGTCAACAACGCCTCGGCGATCAGCCTCTCGGGCCCGCTCGAGCTGCCGATGAAGCGCTACGACCTGATGGGGGACATCAACGCGAGGGTTCCTGGTGTCCAAGTCCTGCGTCCCGTGGGTGAAGAAGGCCGAGAACCCGCACGTGCTGACGCTCTCGCCGCCGCTGGCGATCGAGCCCCGATGGTTCGGCTCCCATCCGGCGTACAGGATCTCCAAGTTCGGCATGAGCAATGCTGACGATGGGCATGGCGGAGGAGTTCCGGCCCGACGGCGTCGCCTTCAATGCGCTCTGGCCACGAACGCTGATCGCCACCGCCGCGGTCCAGAACGTGGTCGGCGGCGATGTCGCGATGAAGGGATCGCGCCGGCCCGAGATCGTGGGCGACGCCGCCCACGCCATCTTCACCCGCCCCGCCCGCGAGACGACGGGCACCTTCTTCATCGACGAGGACGTGCTGCGAGACGGGAGTGTGCGACTTCGGGCCCTACCGGTTCGGGCCTGTGAGCAGCGAGGCGGATCTGATCCCGGATCCGTGCGTGTAGGCGGCGCGTCGCCGGGAGGGTGGGCATATTCCGGCCGCCCCTTGGCCGGAATCTGCCCACCCTCCCCAGGGCCGACCGCCCGTCAACCCGCCAGCAGGTCCCCGCAGAAGTACCGCACGGCCGGATTGAGCACCCCCGCCGCCTCCCACTGCAGGAAGTGGCCGGCGCCCGGCACGACGAACGGCCCCATGCGCTCGGGGAACGCGGCCTCCATGCGGGCGCAGAAGTCGCGCGGGATCACGTGGTCCTCGGGCCCGTAGAGGATCAGCGCCAGAGTTGGGTTGCGCTCAAGCATCCGGGCCGCCTCGGCCGCGACGCGCGGGCCGCCGTAGTACTCGTAGGCGGCGATCGAGGCACGGAAATGGGCGCCGGCGAACGGCTCGGTCATGAACTCGACCGATTCGGGGTCGAAGGTGCCGGGGGCGGCCCAGAAGCGGGGACCGTACATCTCGGCGACATAGCCCCGCCGCCGTTCGGGCGTGTCGAGCTCGGCCGCGAGGCGGTCGGCGTCCCGCGACTGGCGCTTAAAGTAGTCGCCGGCCATCCGCACTTCGGGCGTGAGCGGCGAGGGGGAGCCGGGGAGCATCGGGGCGATCGTGTTGAACAGGATCAGGCGCTCGACGAAGCCCGCGAAGCGCAGTGACAGATCCTGGGCGATCACGCCGCCGAGGTCGCCGGCGCAGACCACGCAGCGCTGGTGGCCGAGCACGCCGCGCACGAGCGCCTCGACGTCTTCGGCGTGAGTGACGGCGTCGTAGGCGTCGTCGGGGGCCGGCCCGGAGTCGCCGCAGCCGCGCAGGTCGGGCGCGATGACCTCGAACCCGGCCACCGCCAGCGGCGCGACGTTGCGCCACCAGATGCGCTTCGTCTCCGGCCAGCCGTGCAGCAGGACGAGTGGGAAGCCGCCGGCCCCCTCGTGGAAGTACGCCAGCTCCAGGCCGCGAGCCTCAGCACGGTGAATGCGGAGGCTCGCCGGCCCGGGGCCCACGCAGCGGCCGACCACCTCGGCTCAGGAGCGGTCGCCGCGACCGTAGATGAGCTTGATCAGCTTGACCAGCAGCTTGCTGCGGAACGCGGCGTAGGGGTAGTGGTAGATCTCCTTGTTGAAGGCGAAGCGGGTCAGCAGGATCGTCTGGCGCTTCGTGTACTTGCGAATCCCCTCAGCGCCGTGGCGGACGCCGACGCCCGAGGTCTTCCAGCCGCCCATCGGGACCTCGAGCGCGCTGTAGTTGGCGACGGAGTCGTTCACCGTGACGGTGCCGACCTCGAGCCGGCGCGCGACCGCCTCGCCCTTGGCGAGGTCCCTGGTGTAGACCGAGGCCTGCAATCCGTACGGGCTGTCGTTGGCGAGCCGGATCGCCTCCTCGACATCGGCGACCTTCATGATCGGCAGGGTGGGTCCGAACGTCTCCTCGGTCATGCACTCCATCGTGTGGTCGACGCCGGTGAGCACGGTGGGTTGGAAGAACGTGCCCTCGCCCTTCACGCGCTTGCCGCCGGTGGTTACCGTGGCGCCCTTCTTGACCGCGTCCTCGACGTGGGCCTCGACGATGTCGGCCTGGGGCGGGTTGATGAACGAGCCGACCTCGACAGTGCCGAAGCCGCCCGGCACGCCCTGGCGCAGGGACCGGACGCGGTCGGTCACGGCCGAGACGAACTCGTCGTAGATCGGCGCCTCGACGTAGGCCCGCTCGATCGAGATGCAGGTCTGGCCGGCGTTCTGCATCGACCAGTACACGGCCGAGTTGGCGGCGCGCTCGAGGTTGGCGTCCGCGAGCACGATGATCGGGTCCTTGCCGCCGAGCTCGAGCGACACGGGCGTCAGCGTCTTGGCCGCGCGCTCCATGACCGTCCGACCGGTCTCGGTCGAGCCGGTGAACATCACGAAGTCGACCTCGTCGATCAGGTTCAGTCCGATCGGGCCGCGACCGACGAGGATCTGGAACACGTCCTCGGGGACGCCGGAGGCGCGCAGCCCCTCCTGCATGATCAGCGCGCTCAGCGGCGTTACGCTCGAGGGCTTGACGATGACCGAGTTGCCCGCCGCGAGCGCCGGGATCGCGTCGCCGATGCTGTTCGACAGCGGGTAGTTCCACGGGCCGATGACGCCGGCGACGCCGACGGGCTCGTAGCGGACGATCAGCTTGCGGCCGATCAGGAACGGCGTCGTGGTGCGCACCTTCTCGTCGGCCAGGTACTTGGGCGCGTGCTTGGCCCAGAAGCCGAACGCCGCCGTCATGTAGCCGAGCTCGGCCACGGCGACGTCCTCACGCGTCTTGCCCGTCTCCGAGACGACCGTGTCCATCACCCGGTCGGAGTTGTCGAGCAGCCACTTCTGCGCGCGCCGGAGGATCTTGCCCCGGCCGTCGAAGCCGCGCGCGTGCCATGCGGTCTGGGCCTCGCGGGCGCGGGCGACCATCTCCACCACCTGCTCCGGCGTGGCGGCCGGGAGCGTGGCCACGAGCTGCCCGGTGGCGGGATTGTGGACCTCGATCTGCTCGGCCGAGCCGGCAGTGCCGCCGTTCTGCTGCTGTGTGACTGTCGTTGCCATTGCTACGCCGCCTTCCTTTGGGTGTCGCCGTCTCTCATCGTGTCTGTGTGGCGTGGTTGTCGGACGCGTGCGCGGACTCGGGCGCCAGGCGCTCCACCGCGGGCAACGCGTCCCGGACGATGCTGAAGAAGCCTTGTACGACGAGCGCCTGGGCCTGTTCACGTGAGAGCCGGCGCCGCTCGAGCCATTCGAGGCTCGCCGCCTCGGCGAGCCCCGAGTAGGCCCGCATCACGGCGCGCAGCTCCGGTGAGGCGGTGCCCGGATCGCCCGGGCGGATGGCGACGATCAGGCCGTCGATGGCCTGCTCCCGCGCCTGCTCGAGAATCGCCTCCACCTCGGGATCGCGGCCGATGCCCTGGGCACCGTTGGCGGCCAACCAGGTGCCATGGTTGCGCTCGAGCAACTCGAGCCAGCGGCCGGCGCTGTCGTCGATCTGCTGCTCCGGGGATGAGCCGTCGCCGGCGTCCGGAATCGGGTGAGCGGGAACGTGCACGAGCGCGCGCACGACCTCGAGGTAGAGCTCCCGCTTGGTTCCGAAGTAGTGGTGCAGCAGGCCTCGGGCGACGCCCGCGTCGCGGGCGATCTCCGACGTGGAGACCGCGGCATAGGGGCGCTCGGAGAACAGTTGCCGGGCGCAGGCCAGGATCTGGCGGCGCCGCTCGTCGTGCTCGAGGCGCTGCCACCGAGGAGCCGGGGTGCTCGCCATGACTCCGGCCAACGTAGCACAGTTGGCGTGGCGCCAATAGCGGCGTGAACGAAGTGCCGGAGCACCGGCCGGCCGCCACGTGCCCGCCTAGCTCGTCATTCCGCCGAACGAGCCGCCGGTGATGTTGAGCACCTGGCCGGTCACGTAGTTCGACCACGGCGAGCAGAGGAAGAACACGCCGCCGGCGGCCTCCTTCGGCGTTCCCGGCCGTCCCAGCGGGATCAGCATCGAGGCGATGCTGCGGAGCTGCGCGGGAATGCCGAGCTGGACCTTCTCGCCGGCGATCTCGCTGACGTTGGTGTCGTCCTTGGCGGCGGTCAGCCGGGTCTCGATGAAGCCGAAGGCGACGGCGTTGACGTTGATCTTGAACTGCCCCCATTCCTTGGCCAGGGTCTTGGTGAGCCCGATCGAGGCCGCCTTGGCCGAGGAATAGTTGGCCTGCCCGGCGTTGCCCATCGAGCCCGAGACGGATGAGACGTTGACGATCTTGCGAAACACCTCCTGCCCCTGCTCGCGCTCGCGCTTGGCCGGCTCGCGCATGTGGGGCGCCACCGCGCGGCACATTCGAAACGGGACGATGGTGTGGATGTTGAGCATCTTCTGAAACCAGTCGTCGCTCATCTTGTGAACGGGCGCGTCGAGCGTGTAGCCGGCGTTGTTGACCAGGATGTCCACTTGACCCCACTCGGCGATGACCGTCTCGACGAGGCGGTCGCACACTCCCTCGGTGGTCAGGTCGCCGGCGAATACGAGCGTGTCGCCCGCGATCTCGGCCGCCGTCCGCTCGGCGACATCGCCGTCGAGATCGTTGATCAGCACCCTGGCGCCCTGCTCGGCGAGCAGTTCGGCGGTGGCGCGGCCGATCCCGCGCGCGGAGCCGGTGACGATCGCGACCTTGCCGTCGAGAACCTTCATCCTGGTCTCCTCCATGGTCGATGGGAGCCGGCGCGGCTGGTGGCGGCGACGCGCGGCGTGAGCTCTGGACCGCTTGCGTTGGCATTCTGTCAATAAGCCCGTCGATGGTCGCGATAGAGTCCGCCGCCGCGGCGATCCGATCCCGCCGCGACCACCGAACCATGAACGCCACCGACTGGATCTCGGCCTTCGCCGAGAAGCTGGGCACCGAGCCTCCGACCCCGGAGGAGTTCGAGGCCGTGCTCGCCCTCGCCGGCGTCGCCGCGCACGCCTCCGAGCGAGTCGCGGCCCCGGTCGCGTGCTGGCTGGCGGCCAAGGCGGGGCGGACGCTCGATGAGGCGATAGCACTGGCCCGGGACCTCGAGAGCGCATGAGCGTGCGCCCCTACGACATCGTCCTGTTCGGCGCGACCGGTTTCACCGGCGGCCTGACGGCTGAGTACCTCGCGGCCAACGCGCCGGGGAAGACCCGGTGGGCGCTCGCCGGGCGTAGTCAGGCCAAGCTCGAGCAGGTACGCCGCGGGCTGGCCGCGATCAACCCGGACTGCGCCGAGCTGCCGCTGCTGCAGGCCGACGTCACCGATCCCGGCTCGATCCGGGCGATTGCCGACGCGACCCGGGTCGTGATCACGACCGTGGGCCCGTACATCCATTACGGCGAGCCGCTCGTCGCCGCCTGCGCCGCCGCCGGGACGGACTACGTGGATCTCACCGGCGAGCCCGAGTTCGTGGACCTGATGTGGCTGCGCTACCACGACCAGGCCGCCGCCAAAGGCGCCCGGATCGTGCATTCGTGCGGTTTTGACTCGATCCCGTACGACCTCGGCGTGCTGCACACCGTTGAGCAGCTGCCGGATGGCGTGCCGCTGCGGATCGATGGATTCGTGCGCATGGGCGGGACGTTCTCGGGCGGCACGTACCACTCGGCGATCAATGCCTTTGCGCATCTGCGCCAGGCCGCGCGCGCCGCGTCGGAGCGGCGCCGGCGCGAGCCCAAGCCCGCGGGCCGCCGCGTCACGGGCGTGACCGGCACCCCCGGCCGCAACCCCGACGCCGGCGGGTGGGTGCTGCCGTTCCCCTCGATCGACCCGCAGACCGTGCTCCGCTCGGCGCGCGCGCTCGAGCGCTACGGCCCCGACTTCACCTACTCCCACTACCTGGTCTTCGAGCGGGCGACCCAACTCGCCGGTCTGGTGGGCGGGGGCGGGGCGGCGATCGCGCTCGCCCAGCTGCCGCCGACCCGCGACCTGCTGCTCAAGCTGAAGAGCCCCGGCGAAGGCCCGACGCCCGAGCAGCGGGCCAAGGCGTGGTTCAACGTGCGCTTCGTGGCCGAGGGCGGCGGTCAGCGTGTGGTCACCGAGGTCAGCGGCGGAGACCCCGGCTACGGCGAGACGTCGAAGATGCTCTCGGAGTCGGCGCTGTGCCTGGCCCACGATGAGCTCCCCGAGCGCTCGGGCCAGATCACGCCCGCGGTGGCCATGGGGCAGGCGCTGCTCGACCGCCTCCAGCGGGCCGGGATCGAGTTCCGCGTCAGCCGGTAGCGTTCGCGCTCGTGACGGTCACGCCAGAGCAGGCGGTCGACACCGCGAACGAGGTCTTCGGCCGGCACCCGGGCTACCGGGCGCTGCATGCCAAGGGCACCCTGTGCACCGGACGCTTCACGGCCGCGCCGGCGGGGGCCGCGCTGACCCGCGCTGCGCACATGCGCGGGGAGCCGGTGCCGGCCACGATCCGGTTCTCCAATGGGGGGGGCAACCCGCAGGTACCCGATCACGCACCCGACGTGCGCGGGCTGGCCGTCAAGCTCTATCTGCCCGACGGGCCGCGCACCGACATCGTGGCCCAGTCGGCGCCGCGGTTCCCGGTGCGCACGATCGACGCGTTCCTCGAGCTGATGCACGCCAGCCATCCCGGTCCGGCGATGCCGTTCAAGTTCACCCGTTTCCTGGCCCGCAACCCGGCCGCGATGCGCAGTCTGCCGGCCAACCTGGCGGCGCTGCGGCCGCCGGTCAGCTATGTCGCGATCCCGTATTACGCGATCCACGCCTTTCGCTGGATCGACGGCGACGGCGGCGTGCGCCACGTCCGGTACACGTGGGTGCCGCAGGCCCCGGCGCGCTCGCTCTCGCCGCTGGCGGCCAGACGGCTCGGAGGTGACTACCTGCAGCACGAGCTCCGCGCGCGCCTCGCCCGCGGCCCGGCACGGTTCACGCTCGAGCTGCAGATCGCGGCCGACGGAGACCCGGTCGACGACCTCACCGCGGCGTGGCCCGAGGACCGCCCGCGGCTGGACGCCGGTACGCTCGAGGTGACCGGCCTGGAGACTGAGCGCGAGACCGGTGGCGACGTGCTGATCTTCGATCCCACCCGGGTCACGGACGGGATCGAGCTCTCCGCCGACCCGATCCTGCAGTTCCGCTCCCGGGCCTACTCGGCTTCGGTCGCACGCCGGATGCCGGGTCACTAGGACGATCGCCGCCGACCGCGCCATCACCGCGAACAGGAGCCCCCGAATGCCCAGCACGTGGACCGCCAGCGACATCCCCGAGCAGACTGGCCGCGTCGCGGTCGTCACCGGCGCCAACAGCGGCCTGGGAGTCATCACCGCCCGTGAGCTCGCGCGCGCGGGTGCGAAGGTGGTGATCGCCTGCCGGGACACGGCCAAGGGCGAGACGGCGGCGGCCGAGATCCGCGCGCAGGTGCCTGGGGCCGATCTCGACGTGCGCGCCCTCGACCTCGCCGACCTCGCGTCCGTGCGAGGCTTCGTCGCCCGGCTCGGCGGCGAGCGCGACCAAGTGGACCTGTTGATCAACAACGCCGGCGTGATGGCGCCGCCGCGCCGCACCACGGTGGACGGGTTCGAGTCGCAGTTCGGGACTAATCACCTGGGGCACTTCGCGCTGACCGGGCTGATGCTGCCCTCCCTGCTCGCCGCGCCGGCGCCGCGGGTGGTGACGCTGTCCAGCGGCGCGCACCGGATCGGGAAGATGAACTTCGACGACCTGCAGGGCGAGCGGAGCTACAACAACTGGCGCGCCTACGGGCAGTCCAAGCTGGCCAACCTGCTGTTCTGCTTCGAGCTCGACCGCCGGGCGCGCGCCGCCGGGACGAAGCTGATCAGCCTCGCCGCCCACCCGGGCTACGCGGCGACCAACCTCCAGTTCGCCGGTCCGGCGGCGTTCTACGAGAAGGCGATCATGACCGTGACCAACCGGGTTCTGGCCCAGAGCGCCGAGATGGGCGCGCTGCCGACGCTGTATGCCGCCACCGTGCCCGATCTGCCCGGAGGCGCGTTCATCGGGCCCGACGGCTTCATGGAGCAGCGCGGGCATCCCCACATCGTCACCGCGACCGGCCGGGCCTACGACGAGGCCGACTGGCGGCGGCTGTGGGAGATCTCGGAGGAGCTGACCGGCGTCAGCTACCGCTTCGGCGCCGCCGCGGTCGCCTGACGGTGGGGGGCGAGCTGCGGGCCGACGGGGTCGCGGCCCTGGAATGGGCCGCCGCCTACCTCGAGCGGGTGGGCGAGCTGCCGGTGCTGGCCCAGGTCGCACCGGGGGAGATCCGGTCGCGTCTGCCGACGACGGCGCCTGAGCAGGGCGAGCCGTTCGCGGCGGTGCTGCACGATCTCGACGCGCTGCTGCTCGACGGGGTCACTCACTGGCAGCACCCGCGCTACTTCGCGTACTTCGCCACCAGTGCGTCCGAGCCCGCGATCCTGGCCGAGCTGATCGCGGCGACGCTCAACTCGGTCGCGATCCTGTGGCGCACCGCACCGGCCTCGACCGAGCTCGAGGGCGTGGTCCTCGACTGGGTGGCCGATCTGCTCGGACTGCCGGGCGGTTGGCACGGCCACATCGAGGACAGTGCCTCGACCTCGACGCTGGCCGCCCTGATCGCCGCGCGCGAGGCCACCGGGCGTGATCTCGTGGTGTGCTCAGAGCAGGCCCACTCCTCGGTCGAGAAGGATGCCCGGATGCTCGGGATGCGCCTGCGCAAGGTCGCCTGCGATCAGGACTTCAGGCTGGCGCTCGAGGAGCTGGGCGATCTGCGCGAGGCAGCGGTGGTGGTGGCGACGGTGGGCACCACGGCGACCACGTCGGTCGACCCGGTCCCGGCGATCGCCGACGCCTGCGAGCCGGCCGGGGCGTGGCTGCACGTCGACGCCGCCTACGCCGGCTCGGCGATGGTGTGCCCTGAGCACCGCTGGGCGTTCGCGGGGGTCGAGCGCGCCGACTCGCTGGTCGTCAACGCCCACAAGTGGATGCTGACCCCGATGGACTGCTCGCTGCTGTGGACGCGCCGTCCCGAGCGCTTTCGCGCTGCGTTCAGCCTGATCCCCGAGTATCTGCACACCCCGGATGCGGAGGAGGCCCTGTCGCTGAGCGAGTACGGGCCGGCGCTGGGCCGGCGCTTCCGCGCGCTGAAGCTGTGGGCGGTCCTCCGCTGTCACGGCCGAGCCGGACTGCAGGCGCACATCCGCCGTGGCGTCGAGCTGGCGGCGATGTTCGAGGAGTGGGTGGGCGCCGAGCCCGGCTGGGAGCTGTGCGCGCCGCGCCCGTTCTCGTGCGTGTGCTTCCGGCTCGAGGGCTCCGATGAGCGCAACCGCGACCTGCTCGAACGGGTCAACGCGAAGGGCGAGATCTTCATCTCCCACGCGGTCCTGCACGATCGCTACGTGCTGCGGCTCGCCGTCGGGCAGCTGCGCACGACCGAGGCCGACGTCCGGATCGCCTGGGATGTGTTGCGACGCGAGGCGGTGGCGATCACCACGGCAGGGGCGTGAACGGGTACATCAGCACGACCGCCGCGGCCACACCAACGACCCACAGGCCCACCAGCCAGCGCGGCGCCCGCGGGTGAGCGACGAACCGAGCGACCGCGATGTACACACCCGGCATCACGATCACCATGTAGTAGAGGTAGCTGGTCCGATCCCCGATCATGCTGGCCAGCTGGAAGGGTAGGAACGTGCCCAGCACCCAGGCGAGGGCGACGAGGCCCGTCCGCTCCCCGCCGGCGGCGCTCGCCGGGCGCAGGCTCCACAGCGCCAGCGCGAGACCGGGCAGGGCGAGCAGCAGGATCGGGGGGCTGATGGCGCCGAGGAAGTGCGCCTCTGGATGGATCCGCTCGAGCCCGGGCGCCGGTCGCCCGGGCACGATGTTGAGGTAGACGATCGTCTTGTAGTCGCCGAACCACTGCCACGGGTAGGAGGCGATCCCGTGCGGCCCGTGCCGGCTCACCTGCGCTCCCGCGAAGCTGAGCATGTGGCGCAGATGGGCGAGCGGGCCTCCCCCCACCGGCTTGCCCGTGCTGGGGTCGTACGGAGGCGCGAGCCGGTCCAGGATCGCCAGCAACGCGAAGAACGTGGCCGCCGCCGCGGCGGCGCACGAGCCGAGCCGAAGGGCCAGCGATCCCGCCGCGGCCCGGACGCCTCCGCTGCGCCGGGCGCTCCACAGGCCGACGGCCTCGATGCCGACGAGGACGAGGAGGACGTCGGGGGCGACGAGCTTGATGCACGAGCCGACACCGATCAGGATCCCGGCCACGATCGGATGCCCGCGCAGGTACGCGACCGCCGCCCACAGCATCACCGCGACGACATAGATGTCGAGCGTCCCGATCCGCCCGTGGACGAGCAGCAGGTTGTCGGCGGCCATCAGCGTCGCGGCCCCAAGCCCCAGCCAGCGGCTTCCGCCCGCGGCGCGGACGAGCGCGAACAGCCCCAGGATCGCCAGCGAGCCCGCGATCAGGCTCCCGAGCCGCCACGCCAACGGCCCGTCGCCGAGCACCTCGATCGACCCCGCGATGATCAACTTGGCCAGTTGTGGATGCTCGGCGTTGGGGTCGAGGCCGGCGGGCGCCGTGGAGTAGGGCATCCCGGCCGGCACCGGCACGCCGGCGATCCGGCGCGCGGCGTTGACGTAGTAGACCTCGTCGAAGACCAGCTTGTGGTCGTTGGCGGACCGGCAGGGGTCGTGGCAGGGCTCGCCGAGGAGCGCGAAGCGGGCCGCCAGCGACAGCAGCGACACGATCGCCAGCAGCGCCAGCGGACCCGGCCGGCGCAGGCGCGTCGTCACGGCGGCGACTATATGCCCCGCCCGGTGCGCGCGGTCGTCTGGCCGAATGTCCGATCTCGGGTCCAGTACCGCTGCTGCCGATCACCACTCCTGAGAGAGGAAGTCGTCGGAGCCGAGATCGACGCGGCGCGGTCGGAGCCGAGATCGACGCGGCACGCGATGTGCCCCGCCCCGCGGGGCTTTCGCCTTTCTGGAGGGCGCTAACCGATCACCAGCATGCGCGCGAACGGCGACGTGCCGCGGCAGGACGTGCACGGCAACGGGATTGCCGTGGTGCTCTGCGCCCGGAGCGCCGCGGGCGCCGTCGGGAAGCTGCTCGCCCCGCCACCGCCCGTCGCGCCGGCCACGCCCGCCGACCAGTCGGCGCTCAGGGCCACGTAGAAGCCGCCGGTGTCGGTCGTGAAACCGGGGGTGACCGTGCTCGGCGTCGCCGTGTTCCAGACGAAGTCGGCCGGCGCGCTCGGGTCTCCGGTGTAGTAGAGCGGGACGGGCACGCCGGGTGCGAGCACCGCCAGCCCGAGCGTGTCGAATGTGGCGATTGTGGTGATGTCGGTCGGTCCCGGCGTCGCGTCCTCGCGGACGGGCAGGGTCACGGGCACGGTGGTGATGGCGTTCGCCCGCGGAGTGAACACCGGGCTACGAGCGGCCGCTGTGCAGCAGGCGTCATTCGGGCGGCCGGGCGTGACCGTGTTCTGGTAGAGCGCGCGCATCGCCACAACCTGCATCGGTCCGGTCACCGGCCCGACGCCGACCCGGACCTGGGTCACCGTGCCGGTGCCGGGCGGCACCAGGGAGATGTTGGCGCCTCCGGCGGCGGCGGTTTCGGACGGTGTCGGCACATGGGCCCAGATGCACGAGCCCGCGACGCCCCCATTCGGCCCCAGCAGCGGCTCCGAGAAGCCGAAGCCCGGGACGGGGACCGAGCCGCAGTCCGATTGGTTGGCCGGCGGCGCGGCGAACGGTGCCGTCCCGAGGGGGGTGCCGAACGTCGCGGCTCCGGCCGGGGTGGCCGACGGGGCCGCTGTGACCACGACGACCAGCGCGAGCAGCCGGCATCGTGCCGTGGCTCCGATCCGCAACCACCCGTCCCGTGGGCGCCCGACCACGAGCCGGACTCTAGTGCAACGGGCGCGCGCTAACTGACTAATGCGCGGGGACGACGAGATTCCGGCCGGCGTGCTTGGCCGTGTAGAGCGCCAAATGGGCGCGGGCGACGACGCCGTCGGGCGATTCGCGGCGATCCCAGCAGGCGACGCCGACGGAGGCGGTCTGGCTGGTCGGCATGGCCAGTCGCAGGCGCTCGGCGACGATCATCCCGAGGGTCATGTCGCAGTCGGGGAGGAGCAGCGCGAACTCCTCGCCGCCGTGGCGGGCGAGCAGGTCGCCAGGGCGCAACACGGCGCGCCACGCCTCCGCCACGTCGCGGAGCAGGCGGTCGCCCACCTGGTGCCCGTGCTTGTCGTTGTAGAGCTTGAATTGATCGAGATCGATCAGCGCCACGCAGACCGGGCCGGCCTGCGGCTTGAGCGCGACCTCGATCAGCTCGTCCCACGCTCGTCGGTTGGGCAGGCCGGTGAGCCCGTCGGTTTCGGACAGGTGGCGGGTGAGGAGCAGCTCCTCGGCCATCCGCACGTGCTCGAGGGCGACGGCGGTGCTGTCGGCGAGGGCCCGCGCGAGGCCGATCTCCTGGTCGGTGGCACGATGCTGATCGGCCCAGTACACGCCGATCGCGCCGATCGGATCCATGGTCCGGATCGGGACCATGAGCAGGCTGTGGACGAAGGTGGGGCGGTAGGCGTCGTGGGGGATGCGATCGTCGGCGTAGATGTCCTCGATCGCGACGTGCCGGCGGTTGAGAATGGCCCAGCCGCCGATGCTGGTCTGGAGCGGGAAGCGCTTGCCCTTCCACAGCGGCCCGATCGCGTCCTCGTCGGCGTAGAAGCATCTGTCGCTGTCGCGGAGCACGAGGGTGGCGCCGTCGGCGCCGGTGAGCCGGCGCGCCGCGGTGCGGACCACGCGCTGGACGTCCTGCAGCGTCGGTGCCAGAGACAGCTCCTGCACGGCGCCGATCAGGATCGGCAGCGCTTCCTCGGCCGTGAGCGCCCCGTGCTCGGGGTCGACGGGTCGGGAGTGGGCGGGCAACGCCATCTCCTCCCCTATCGACCGCATCGAGGGTAACTTGAGTCGGCGGTGCAATCCCGGCCGTCCCGGCGCCGCGGACGGCTGGGGAGCTACTTGAGCTCGGCGGAGGTCTTGCCGAGCAACTGGCGCGCGACGACCAGCAACTGGATCTGCTGGGTGCCCTCGAACAGGTCGAGAATCTTCGCGTCGCGGGCCCACTTCTCGAGCAGGTCACCCTCGCCGTACCCGACGCTCCCGCACAGGGCCACACAGCGCAGGGCGATGTCGGTGCCGGTGCGACCCGCCTTCGCCTTCGCCATCGACGCCTGCAGCGAGTTGGGCTTGCCGTTGTCGGCCATCCACGCCGCCTGCATGGTCAGCAGGCGCGCGGCCTCGAAGTCGGCCTTAGCCCGGGCCGCCGAGCAGCTGGACGCCGTCGGAGCCGATCGACATCCCCCGCTCGGCCGCGAGCCGGCGGGCCAGTGCGACCTCGCGCGTGAAGCCCTTGCCGAGATCCACACAGCTGGCGGCGCGGGAGGTGGCGAGCCGGATCCCGTTGAGCTCGATCGCCATGTTGGCGACCGCGAACGCGACCGCCTGGCGGTTCGAGACCGACTCGCCGAACGCGGTCCGGTCCTTGACGTAGGGGATCACGTAGTCGAGGACCGCCCGTCCAGTGCCCACCGCGAGCGCGCACCAGCCGAGCCGGCCGAGGGCGACGCAGTCGGCGAACACGTTCGGTCCACCGTCCTCGAGCGCGGCGGCGACGATCAACAGCTCGGCCGACGCCGCCAGCGGGACCAGCGACTTGACGCCGTCGAGCACGTAGCATCCCGCTAGTTATTGTGACGTCGTTCGATGTAATTCTGAACGCCGGCGCATATAAGCACGGAATCGCGCCCCGTGGACCGGACGGCCGGCGCGGGCCCGATTGCCGCCGCTGTGCAGGGCTCTTACGCGGTACTTACGTGGGGCTCGTCATGCTGGCAAGGGTGCGTGTACTGGTTGCAGAGGACGAGCGGCGCCTGGCCGATGCCATCGCCCGCGGCCTGCGCCGGGAGGGCATGGCCGTCGATGTCGCGCCGGACGGGTCGGATGCCCTCCTCAAGTCCAGGGTCGTCCGCTACGACGTCGTCGTGCTCGATCGCGACCTTCCGGGGGTGCACGGCGACGAGGTGTGCCGCACCGTGCGCGGCGAGCGCCCCGAGACCGGGATCCTGATGCTGACTGCGGCCGGCACCCTCGAGGACGTGGTCGAAGGTCTGTCGCTCGGCGCCGATGACTACCTGCCGAAACCGTTCCGGTTCGCCGAGCTGGTGGCGCGGATCCACGCTCTCGCCCGGCGGGCGGCGCCGAGCCGTCCGCCCGTCCTCGAACACGGGGACATCGTGCTCGACCCGGCTCGCCGCCACGTGACACGCGCGGGGGCCACGCTGGAGCTCGCGCGCAAGGAGTTCGCGGTGCTCGAGGCGCTGATGAGCGCCGGCGGGGCCACCGTTTCGGCCGAGGAGCTGCTCGAGCGCGTCTGGGACGAGCAGATCGATCCGTTCACCAACGTCGTCCGGATGACGATCATGACCCTGCGGCGTAAGCTGGGCGAGCCGGCTGTGGTCGAGACCGTGATCGGGGTCGGCTACAGGATGGCGTGATGAAAGACGCACCGCGCAAGCGCTCGCGACCGCGCAGGTCGCGCACCCGGGACGCATCCCGGTTGGCCACGTACGGGCCGGCCCCGACGATCCGCCTGCGGCTGACCTTGACGTATGGCGTCGTGTTCCTCGTCACCGGCGCCGTCCTGCTCACGATCGGTTACGCGCTGGTGCGCCACAACGTCAGCTCGGGGGGCCGGTTCCGGGCCGAGCTCCAGCGGCTCGGGCTGGCCCCGCCGTCCGCGCCGTTCTTCGGGCATACGCTCGGGTTCACCCCGGGCTCTCCGGAGGCGAGCGTCGCCACAGCGGTACGGGCGCAGCTCCTCAGCGACGCGCTCCATCGCCTGGTGGTCGAATACCTGTTCGCGCTGGGCGTGATGACGATGATCTCGGTCGGCGCCGGTTGGCTGCTGGCCGGGCGCGCGCTGCGTCCGCTGCGCGACATCACCGCGACCGCGCGACGCGTCTCAGGCCAGAACCTCGGGGAGCGGATCGCGCTGAGCGGTCCGGCGGACGAGCTCAAGGAGCTGGCCGACACCTTCGACGGGATGCTCGGCCGGCTCGACTCGGCCTTTGCCAGCCAGCGGCATTTCGTCGCCAACGCGTCGCACGAGCTGCGCACGCCGCTGGCGATCATGCGCACCGAGGTCGACGTCGCGCTGGCAGACCCCGATGCGACCGTGCCGGACCTGCGCGCGATGGGCGAGGCGGTGCGGGAGACCGTCGACCGCTGCGAGCGTCTGATCGAGAGCCTGCTGACCCTGGCTCGCAGCGAGGCCGCGACCACCCGTGGCGATCAGGTCGACCTCTCTGCGCTCGCGGGCGACTGCATCACCGACATGCGTGCCCGTGCGGCTCAGGCCGAGGTCGAGATCCGCGCCGACCTCGCGCCGGCCCTCACCGCCGGCGACGAGCGTCTGTTCGAGCGGCTGATCGCGAACCTGCTCGACAACGCGATCCGCTACAACGAGCCGGGCGGGTTCGTCGTGATCCACACTCGCTCGGAGCGCGGCTGGGTCCGGCTCACGGTGTCCAACGGCGGCGCGGTCATCGACCCCGGCGAGGCGGCCAAGCTGACCGAGCCCTTTCGGCGACTGGACCGCTCGGTCGGCGGCTTCGGCCTCGGGCTCTCGATCGTGCGCTCAGTGGCCGAGGCGCACGGCGGCCGAGCCGAGGTCAAGGCGCGCCGCGCGGGCGGCCTGGAGGTGCGCGTCGAGCTGCCGGCGGCTCTGTTGGCATCGCGTGAAGGTGAGGGCAAACCGGCCGCGCTTACGAAGAGCTGACATCCCGGCCGATACAACCGAGTCACGTTCCCCCTTTCCAGGAGTCGATTTGATGCCGTTCCATGATTTGCACCTGCCCGGTGGCCGTACGTTCGCGGCCCTTGCCCTGACCGGGGCGCTGGCCGTCGGCGTGTCCGCCTGCGGCTCCTCATCGTCGGCGAGCTCGAGCGCGGTGGCCGGCACGGCCGTGTCCACCTCGAGCTCGCGCTACACGGCCCGGCTTGCCTACGCCAAGTGCATGCGCGCCCACGGGGTGAACGTCCCGGATCCGTCGCCGAACGGCGGGCCGGCCGGTGGCGGTGGTGGCGGCGGCGGAGCCTTCCGTACCCTGCGTAACAGCCCGAACTTCCAGGCGGCCAGCCAGGCCTGCGCGTCGCTGCGCGCCAAGGCGTTCGCGTTCGCGAACACCAGCCCGGCGCAACGCGCCCAGTTCCAGCAGGAGCTCGTCAAGTTCGCGACCTGCATGCGGTCGCACAACATCGACATCCCCGATCCGAGCATCACCGGCGGCGGCGGGTTCGGCATCCTCCGCCAGATCCCATCGAGTGAGCGCAACAGTCCGGCGTTCCAGACGGCCCTGAAGGCATGCTCGAGCATCCTGCCCAGGTTCGGTCGCGGCGGGGCCGGCGGCGGAGCGCCCGGTGCCTAGGGGACCGATTCCCGGCATCCCGAGCGTCTTCACCGAGGCGTCGCGCCGGCGGCGGATCGGCGGTGCGCTCGCCGCGATCGGAGCGGTCGCGCTCGCGGTCGGTGTCATCGTCGGCGCCGGCCTCCCGGGCTCGAGCAGCGGGGCGAGCCGGCCGAAGGCAGGGTCGGGCTCGACGACCGTGCAGTACCGCAACCTCGTCGCCACGGACACCGAGTCGGGGACGCTCAGCTACGCCAACCCGTCGACCGTGTTCAACCGGGTCAGCGGGACGATCACGTTCCTGCCCAAGGTCGGCGCCCTGATCAAGCCCGGGCAGACCCTGTACGACGTCAGCGGCCAACCGATCGTGCTGTTCAACGGCACCACGCCGGCGTATCGCGATCTGACCGCGGGGGTGAGCAACGGCGACGACGTCCTCGAGCTCAACCGGGATCTGGTCGCGCTCGGGTTCGACCCCAGCCACCAGATCACGATCAACAACACGTGGCAGTCGGGGACGACCTCGGCCGTCGAGGCGTGGCAGAACTCGCTGGGCGAAACCGAGACCGGGACGATCACGCTCGGACAGGTGGTGTTCCTGCCCGGGCCGCAGCGGATCACCTCCGTGCAGGCGGTGCTGGGATCGACCGGTGCCTCCAGCGGTGCGGCGAGCAGCGCCGGCACCACGACGGCGAGCTTCACCTCTCCGGCGTCCGCGGGATCATCGCTTGCTGACACCGATCCCTCCGCGCCTCGCGCGGAGTTCGTCAGCCTGAGCACCCAGAGCGTCCCCAACGTGTCGAGCACGACCAGCACCGCGGGCGCCGCGGCGGCGCTGTGCGTCTCCACCGGGTCGACGGCCACGACGACGACATCGACACCCCCGTCGCCGACGTGCAAGACCCCGCTCGGAACCGACACGACGACCACGCCGACGACGCCGACCACGACCACCCCGACGACGCCGACCACGACGACGCCGTCGAAGAAGCCCACGACTCCCTCGGAGGAGGCGGTTCTGCTGGCGCTTCTGAAGGCCGAGACGCTGGCGCTGAAGAAGCAGCTCGGCTCCTCCTCGTCCACGTCGGCGTCGGGCCGCTCTTCGGCCGGCGGCACCGGCTCGGCGGCTGCGTCCGGCGCCAGCGGCCGCAGCAGCGGCTCCGGCGGCAGCGGCGCCAGCAGCGGCGGCGCCTCATCGGCTACCGGCGGCTCCTCGTCGGCTGGCGGCGCGAGCGCCGGCGGCAGCGCGACGGCGATTCTGCAGACGACCTCGAACGAGAGCATCGTCGTCGTCAATCTCGACGCCAGCAAGCAGAGCGAGGCGGTCGTCGGTGAGGCCGTGACGGTCCAGATGCCCAACGGCAACACGGTCAACGGCAAGATCACCGAGGTCTCTCCGGTCGCCCAGACGTCGACCAGCTCCTCGTCGAGCTCGGGGAGCGGCGGATCGGGCGGCAGCGGCGGCAGCTCGTCGAGCACGGCCACGGCGACGATCCCCGTGACGATCACGCTCAGCGGCAACCAGTCGTTGAACGGTCTCGATCAGGCGGCGGTCAGCGTCAACTTCGCCCAGCAGGTCGAGAACCACGTCCTGTCGGTCCCCGTCACCGCTCTGCTGGCCACGGCCGGCGGTGGCTATGCGGTCCAGGAGGCTGTTGCGCCGCACGCGCTGATCCCGGTGACGCCGGGTCTGTTCGCGACCGGCTTCGTGCAGATCTCGGGCGCCAACATCTACCCGGGCCTCCAGGTCACCGACTCGCAGGGATGAGCAGAGCGTGAGCCCGGGGGCCGCCCACAACGGTGTTGCGCTCGAGCTGCGTGGCGTCTCCAAGGATTACGGCGGCGACGTGCACGCCCTGCGTGACGTGAACGTGCAGATCGCGACCGGCGAGCAGGTGGCGGTGGTCGGCGCGTCCGGATCGGGCAAGACGACGATGCTCACGGTGATGGGGACGCTGGAGCGCCCGACCAGCGGCGAGGTGCGCGTCGCCGGACGGGACGTGGTGAAGGCGACGGACAACGAGCTCGCCGGCCTGCGTGCGCACGAGATCGGCTTCGTCTTCCAGGGCTTCCACCTCCAGGACGGGGTGTCGGCGGTCGAGAACGTGGCCAGCGGGATGCTCTACACGGGCATGCCCGTACGCGAGCGCCGCGAGGCGGCCCGGGAGGCGCTCGAGCGCGTCGGGCTCGGACACCGGCTCGAGCATCGGCCCCAGCAGCTGTCCGGCGGCGAGCGTCAGCGCGTCGCGATCGCCCGGGCACTCGCCAAGCGGCCGTTCATCATCCTGGCCGACGAGCCGACCGGGAACCTCGACTCCAAGTCTGGCCAGGAGGTCCTGGCCCTGCTGCACCAGCTGGCCTCCGAGGGTGCGACGCTGGCGCTGATCACGCACGACAACGAGATCGCCGAGAGCTTCCCGCGCCAGATCCGGATGCTCGACGGCGAGATCGTCGCGGACGAGCGCCGGTGAGCATCGCGGCCCTCAGACGGGGTGCCGCGCCGCGGGAACGCGTCCCGCAGGACACGTCGCGACTGGCGCCGCACGAGCTGTTCGGCGTCGCCGTCCAGGGCCTGCGCACGCGCCGGCTGCGGGCCGCGCTCTCCGCACTCGGAATCGCGATCGGAATCGGAGCGATGGTGGCGGTCGTCGGCGTGTCCTCATCGAGTCAGGCCAGCCTCCTGGCCACGATCGACAAGCTCGGGACGAACCTGCTCACGGTGACGCCCGGCACGCAGTTCCTGGGCAGCGCCGAGGTGCTGCCCGACACCGCGCTGCCGATGATCGGCCACATGTCGGCGGTCGAGAACGCCTCGGCCGTCTACGGCGTCGCCGGGGCGATCGTGCTGCGCACCCCGTACGTCCCCTCCGAGCAGACCGGGGGCATCGGCGTCGATGCCACCGATCCACAGTTGCTGCATACGCTCGGGGACACGGTGTCGAGCGGCCAATTCCTGGATGCCGCGTCCGAGAGCCTGCCCACCGTTGTCCTCGGAGCCCAGGCCGCGAGCACATTGCAGATCACCAAGGCCACCGGGCACCTGCAGCTGTTCCTCGGGGGGACGTGGTTCACCGTGATCGGGATCATGAAGCCGGCGATCCTCGATCCAGCCCTCGACAGTCAGGTGTTCATCGGGCTGCCGGTCGCGCATAGGGTCTTCCAGACCCAGCCCAATCCCTCCACCATCTACGTGCGCGCCAACGTCAATCAGGTGAACCAGGTCAGCGGCCTGCTCGCGCCGACGGCCGACCCGCAGAGCCCGGACGGAGTCACCGTGAGCCGGCCGTCCGACGCGCTCGAGGCACGCGCCGCCGCCAAGGGACAGTTCACCACGCTGCTCCTCGGTCTCGGTGCCGTGGCGCTGCTTGTCGGCGCGATCGGCATCGCGAACATCATGGTTATCTCGGTGCTGGAGCGACGCGGCGAGATCGGCCTGCGGCGCGCGCTCGGAGCCACCCGGCGCCACATCAGCACCCAGTTCCTGGCCGAATCGGCGCTGCTCGCCGCGCTCGGCGGCGTCGCCGGCCTGATCTTCGGGGCGATCGCGACCTGGGCCTACTCGCTGGCGCAGAACCAACCGATGGTGATTCCGCTCTACGTGCTGATCGCAGCCCCGGTCGCGGGCTTGGCCATCGGCGCGATCGCGGGGCTGTACCCCGCGACCAAGGCCGCCCGGCTCAGTCCGACCGAAGCACTTCGTTCGTCCTGAGCGGCCGCCTAAGAGCGACTCCGACGCTCCTTTTACGGTGAGCTGACAGCCCGAGTCATAGGCTCGGCTCATGTCGAGAAAGCGGTCACACACCGGAGGCGTCGGAGCTTGGGTTCAAGGCATCCCCGCGCCCGTGCCCGGCTCCTGTCGAGTCCGTGCCGCCGATCGGCTGCGACGAAGTGCGCCTCGTCGCTCGCGGGAGATCTTTCTCTCCGCGACCCGGAGGCTCGGCGAAGGCCCGGGCCGTGACTCCCGTCCGGTGCCGACCGCCGGCCTCCGGGTTCCTCTTCCGATCCAGGGGGACACGTGCGCACGGCGCTGACCCCGCGCCCCGGTGCGGCTCGTGGCTTCGCGCTGCCCGCGCGTACGCGATCCTCCCGCCACGCCGAGGAGCTGCGGGCGACCGTCCCGGCCTACCGCGCCGCCGTCGACGACCTGGTCGCGTACGTCGGCCACACGTGTGCGATCACCGACGGCAGCTCGAACGACCGGATCGCGGTCGGCGTCGAGGCGCTGCTGCACTGGCTCTCGGCGCGACCCGCCCGGGCCCGGCTGCTGCTCCTCGACGGCCCCTCCGGGGCGGCCGACGTGACGGCGGCCCGGGCCGCGGCGCATCGGCAATTCGTCGAGCTGATCGTGGCCGGGACCCCCGGCTCGGCGCCGGCGATGGTCGCGGCCGGGGTCAGCGCGATCGAGAACCTGCTGGCGGCCCACCTGCTCCGGGGAGGGATCGGCACGCTGTCGGACCTCGGCCCGGTCGTGCTGCAGCTGGTGAGCGCGCTGTGCCCTGAGCCGGCGAGCCGGGCGCAGCGGTCGCCTCCGCGGCGGCAAGCGCGGCCCGTCTGAGCGCGTCTGGGCCGGGCCGCGCGCGACGGACGCGGCTTGAACAGGCTCAGGCGGCCTGCGCTGCCGGCCGGCGGCGCCGGCTCGCGAGCAGGGCCAGCGCGTACGCTCCGGCCGCCAATCCGATCACCGCCGTGCTGGCCGGGATCGACGGGATCGCGTAGCTGAGCGCGAGGCCGCCCCACATCGCGCCGACGGCGAGCAGCGCCGAGAGCGCGATCCCGTGGTAGGGCCGGGAGGTGAGGCGGTGCGCCGCCCCGGCCGGTGCGGCGAGCAGCCCCAGCAGCAGAAGTGCGCCGATCGCCTGGGTGCTCTCGGCGGTGACGAGCGCGATCAGCAGCAGGAAGCCGGCACCGAGCGCGCGGACCGGGATCCCGCGCACCGAGGCGACCTCGGGATCGAGTGTCGAGAACAGCAGCGGCCGGAAGCCGGCGATGACGGCGCCGGCCGACAGCAGCCCCACCACCGCGGCCAGTCGCGCCTGGGCCCCGCCGAGGGAGAAGATCGAGCCGAACAGGGTGTTGGCGGTGGCGATACCACTCCCGCCGGAGGCGCTCGTGGCCAGGAGTGTGATGAACAGCAGGCCGAGGCCCAGGATCCACGAGAACAGGATCCCGATGACCACGTCATCGGCCCGCGCCCGACCGCCGAGGGCCGCCATCCCTGCGGCCAGCGCGAGCGTCAGCGCGAAGATGCCGAGCACCTCATCGAGGCCGACGACGGCCGCCGCGATCGCGCCGACGAAGGCGACGTGGCTGAGCGCATCGCCGGCGAAGACCTGGGCGCGGAGGACCACGAACCAGCCGACCGTCCCGCACGCCAGCGCGATGAAGGTGCCGGCCAGATACGCGTTGCGAACGAAGTCGTGTGCGAACACCAGCTCACCCGTGCCCGTGCCGGGCCAGCGCCCCGCGGGCACCGCGGACGGCGACGTAGAGGCCGAACGCGAACATCGTGATGAAGAAGCTGGCCGGATAGATCGAGAAGTACGCGACGCCGAGACCGAGCCAGGCGACGGCGAGCGCGAACGCGACGCTCAGCAGGAGCCCGGCCACCGGCTGCGCCGTGATCAGCTGCGCCGCGGCGGCCGGGGCGACGAGCAGCGTGAACACGAGCAGCACGCCGGTGATCTGGCTGGTGGCGGCGACAGCGAGCCCGAGTAGGAGCAGGAAGCCCACGTCGAGCAGCGCGACCGGGATGCCGCGAGCGCGGGCCACCTCCGGGTCGACGGAGGCGAACAGCAGCGGGCGGGCGATCACAGCGACCAGGCTCAGCGCGACCAGGGCGACGATCAGCAGCACGAGCACCTGGCCGCGGGTGACCGCGAGGATGTTCCCGAACAGGAACGTCTCCATTCCGCCGAGCACGGCCGAGTTGAGCGACAGGAACAGGAACCCGAGCGCCAGCCCGGTCGCCTGGACGGTGCCGATCGCCGCGGACTCGGTGGCGAACCGGCGCCGGCCGGACCGGCCGGTCGCGCTCATCGCCAGCGCGGCGACCCCGCACGCGAGGTAGTAGCCGAGCACCGCGGGGAGGCCGGCCAGCGCCGCGCCGGTCGCGCCGGGGAAGGCCATCATCGACAGCGTGTGGCCGGCGAAGCTCTGTCGGCGCAGGACCATGTACCAGCCGACCACCGCGGCGAGCACAGCGACGATCGTCGCGGCCTCGAGCGCGTTGACCATGAACGGGAACTGGAGCACCTCCTGGATGTCGCGGAGCAGATCGAAGGAGAGCGTGGGGTTGGACATCGGCTCAGTGACGGTGGCCGTGGTGGTGCGGCGCCTCGGGCGACCCGACGACGACCAGCCGGCCGTCGCTCGTCCGCAGCACCTCGATCGGGGCTCCGTACAGGCGGCTCAGCTTCGCGCCCGTGATGACGTCCGCGACCGAGCCGGCCAGCGCCTTGCCGCCGGCGAGATAGATCACGCGGTCGAGATAGCCGAGCAGCGGGTTCACGTCGTGGGCGACGAGCAGGACGGCGACGCCCTGCACCGAACACACGCGCTGCACGAGCGCGGCGACCGTGGCCTGGTTGGGGAGGTCGAGGCTGTCGAGCGGTTCGTCGAGGATCAGCACCGAGGGCCGGCGCACGAGCGCCTGGGCGATGAGCAGGCGCTGCTGCTCGCCGCCGGACAGCTCGCCGATCGGGCGTGACGCGTAGGCGTCGGCCCCGACCAGTGCGATCACCTCCTCGATCCGCCCGCGCTCGCTGTGGCGGCGCTCCCGCGCGGGACGCGACAGCGCCACCGGGAGGCCCCAGCGGTTCCCCTCGAGGCCGAGGCGCACGAGGTCGAGCCCACGGATCCGCGTCTCGGCGTCGAAGCTCCGGCGCTGGGGCAGATAGCCGATCTCCGAGCGCGACTGCGCCGGTGGACGGCCGAGCACCTCCACCGAGCCCGCGCTGAGGGTGACCAGCCCGAGGATGGCGCGCATCAGGGTCGACTTGCCCGCTCCGTTCGGTCCCAGCACGGCCACGAACTCGCCGCGCCGGACGTCGAGGTCGACGTCCGAGACGATCGTCCGGCCGCCGAGCCTGACCGCGGCGCCGCGCAACTGAACCGCCGTCTCACGCGGGTTCGTGGGCGCGTCATCGCCGGCGGCGATCCGGGCCGGCGTGCTCATCGGCCCGTCGCCTTGTGCAGGGCCTGGGCGAGCGCGCGCAGTTGAGCCACCTGCCACTGCTCGAACGTCGCTCCGACGGGGGAGAGCGTCTCGGTGACGGTGGCGATCGGGATCCCGTGCGCGGCGGCGAGCGCGTCCAGACGCTGGATCTGGGGAGTCGCGTTCTGTGAGTTGTAGACCCACACCTTGATCTCGTGGCGCTCGATCTGCTGCTGCGTGGTGACGGCGTCCGCTGCACTCACGGCGGTCCCCTCGCTGATCGCCTTCATGAACGACGCCGGCGTGATCAGGCGCAGCCCGAGCGCCGGCGAGAGCAGCGCGAAGATGCTTTCCGAGGCGCCCACCGGGACGCCGGCGTACCGCGCGCTGATCGCGGCGATCAGCCCGTGGTATCGCGCCAGGCCCTGGGTCTCGAAGGCGACGTGACGGCGCGCGAAGTAGGCGGCGTCGTGGGGGTCGAGCCGGCTCAGCGTCGCAGTGATCGCGCTCGCCACCGCGTCCACGTCGGCCGGGCTGTACCAGCGGTGGGGGTTCTCGCCCTCCGTGAGCCCGAGCAGGTCGCCCACGGTCAGCACCTGCCGCCCCGTGGACGGATTCGCGGCCAGCAGCCTCGGCGCCCACGGGTCGTAACCGACGCCGTTGACGATCACGAGCCCCGCCGTCGCCAGCGCCCGCGCGTCGGCCGCGCTCGGTTCGTAGGAGTGCGGGTCCGCGGCCGGGTCGACGATGATGCTCTCGACGTTCGCCTTGGCTCCGCCGAGCTGGGCCGCGATGTTGCCCCAGAAGTTCTCGGCCGCGACGACGCGGACGCCGCCGCTCGCGGGTGGCAGAGCGCCACAACCGGAGACGCAGCCGGTGACGAGCAGGAGAGCGATCAGCCACAGGACCGCACGGTGCGCGCGCGCGCCGTGGAGTCGGACCGCACGGTACGAGCGCGCGCTGTGGACGTGACGGCTGCCTCCGAACACCGGGATAAGCTAGCATGGATTTGGGATTGAGTCTCGTTCTGTGAAGTCTGGGAATCAATCCCAGACGTCGTCGCGGTTGGCTAACCTAGATCGCAGACATGCCTCCTCCGACTGAGACGCCGACGTGGAGCGAGCACGTCCACGCTGTGCTGGCCCGCGCCGGCCATCAGCGCGGTGGAGCCCGGGAGCGCGTGATCGAGTTGCTCTCGCGTCAGCCCTGCGCGCTCAGCGCGGTCGAGATCGAGGACGCCCTCCGCGCCGAGGGCACGCCGATCGGCCGCGCCAGCATCTACCGCGTGCTGGAGCTGCTCGTCGAGCACGGGCTCGCGGAGCGGGTCGCGGTCGGCCCCGGCCAGTCGCGCTTCGAGGCGATCGATCCGAGCGGCGCCCACCACCACCATCTGATCTGCCGCGATTGCGGCCGCCTGATCGCCTTCGACGACCCCGGCCTCGAGCGGGCGATCGACGATCTCTCCGAGCGCCTCGGCGTCAAGGTGGAGCACCACGACGTGCTGCTGCGGGGGTCGTGCGAGAAGTGTGAGTAGGGGCGGCCTTCCGCCGGCGCAGGCTGTCGCCCAAGGGTTCGGGCGGTCGCGCGTGGGCGACGGGTGCATAAGTCGTCAAACTGTCGGCCCGCCGGCGACTTTGGGCAGGTAAGCGCCGGAGCGGCGCTTAGATGGCCGAGGAAGCTTCAACCGAGGCTACTTTGCGCACTTATGCACCCTCGGAATCCGGTGCAACGCGGTGCTTCTCTGGCTGGACCAGTCCGTCGATGTGACCTTGGGCAGATGAGCACGCTGTCGCGCTCATGTCCACAAGGACGCCACGGGGTCCGGTGGTTTGTGGACATGAGCATCTCCGGGATCCGGTGCATCGGGCTCCGGGAACGAAACCGCCGGCCCCCCGCCCGCCACCCCTCTCGCTGAGGAGCCGTTCAACGCCTCACATCGCCACCCGCGCGGCGCCGGCGCGACGACCCGCCCCGCCGGCGTCACCAGGTGTCGATGTTCGGCCGGCGCTTGCCGGGCCGGCGCCACCACCGCCCCGAGTCCTCGTCGAACAGCGTGGCGATCCAGCGGCGGCTGTCGGCGGGGTCGATGACGTCGTCGATCTCGCCGTATTCCGCCATGCTGATCCCCTTGCCACGCTCATAGGCCGCGGCCACGGTGGCCTCGAACACGCGCCGGCGCTCGGTCTCGTCCTCGATCGCCTCGAGCTCGCGGCGCATGCCGAGCCGGACGGCGCCCTCGAGCCCCATGGCGCCGAACTCGGAGGTCGGCCAACCGATCGTGAACTGGGGCGCCTTGAAGCCGCCGCCGGCCATCGCCTGGGCACCGAGTCCGTAGCCCTTGCGCAGGACGATCGTGCCGGTCGGCACTTGGAGGTTGGCGCCGATCACGAACAGTCGCGAGAAGTGGCGCACGGTCGCGGTCCGCTCGGCCGCCGGGCCGACCATGAAGCCCGGCGTGTCGCAGAGGAACACGACCGGCAGGTCATAGGCGTCGCAGAGCTGCAGGAAGCGGGCCATCTTGTCGGCTGAGTGGGCGTCGATCGCGCCGCCGAGATGCGACGGGTCGTTGGCCACGACCCCGAGCGGGCGGCCGTCGACGCGGGCCAGCGCGGTCACTGCGCCGAGGCCGAAGCCGCGGCGCAGCTCGAGCACCGAACCCGCGTCGAACAATCCGTCGACGATCGCCCGGACGTCGTAGATCCGCTTGCGCTGATCGGGGATCAGGTGGCGCAGGGCGCGCTGGTCCGGCACGGCGAAGTCGGCCACCCGGCCGCGGAAATAGGACAGGTAGCGGCGGGCGGCGGCGACGGCCGCCGCATCGTCGGCAACCCGGATGTCGACCACGCCGTTCGCGTACTGGACGTCGATCGGGCCGACGTCGCCCGGCGCGTGCACCCCGAGCCCGCCGCCCTCGATCATCGCCGGGCCGCCCATCCCGATGCTCGAGTCCTCGGTGGCGATCACGACGTCGCAGCAGCCGAGCAGGGCAGCGTTGCCCGCGAAGCAGTAGCCCGAGGCGATCCCCACCAGCGGCACCAGGCCGCTCAGCTGCGCGAACAGCGCAAAGGCACGGCAGTCGAGGCCGGCGACGATCGGGAAGTCGACGTCGCCGGGCCGGCCGCCACCGCCCTCCGCGAACAGCACCACGGGCAGCCGGCGCCGCTCGGCGAGCTCGAACAGCCGATCCTTCTTGGCGTGGTTGCGCCAGCCCTGGGTCCCGGCCAGGACGGTGTAGTCGTAGGACATGACCACGCAGGAGTCGCCCGCGATGTCCCCGACGCCGGCCACGAGCCCGTCGGCGGGGGTCCGGGCGATCAGCTCATCGCGGTCGCGTCGGCGCTCCTGGGCGGCGAAGATGAGCGGCCCGTACTCGACGAACGTGCCCTCGTCGATGAGCGCGGAGAGGTTCTCGCGCGCCATCCGCCGACCGTGCTCGTGGCGACGCGCCACCACGTCGGGCCGGGCCGCATCGAGCATCAGCGCGTGGCGCTCGCGCACCGCGGCGAGGTCGTCGCGGATCGCATCGAGCTCGACCGCCGCCGTCGGAGCGTGGTCGCGGGCAGCGGCCGCGCCGGGTCGCAGCACGGCCAGCAGCTGGCCCTCGTCGACCGTGTCACCGACGGCGACATCGATCCGGTCCATGTAGCCGTCGGCAGCGGCGATGACCTCGTGCTCCATCTTCATCGCCTCGAGCACGATCACCGCCGCGCCGGCCCGGACCGCCTCGTTGGGGCCGTGGGCGATCGCGATCACCGTCCCGGAGAACGGGGCGGTGATCGTCAGCGCGTCGGCGGGCATCGCGGGATCATCGCGCACCGATCAGATCGAGTGGTTCACGCGCGCGCGACTCCGCGATACTGATCGGCATATGTCCGATCCTGAACTCCTGTGGACGCCGTCGCCCGAGCAGGTCGAGGCCGCCACGATCACGCGGTATGAGACCTGGCTCGAGCGCGAGCGGGGCCTGACGTTCGGCTCCTACGAGGAGCTGTGGCAATGGTCGGTTGATGACATCGAGAGCTTCTGGTCCTCGATCTGCGAGTTCTTCTCCGTGCGCTTCGATCGACCCCCGGAGGCCGTCCTGGGCCGGCGCGAGATGCCGGGGACGGAATGGTTCCCCGGCGGGCGCCTGAGTTACGCCGAGCACATCTTCCGGGGCAAGGGTGACGAGGTCGAGGCGCTGTTCCACGCCTCCGAGACGCGACCGGTGTCCTCGTGGACCTGGGGCGAGCTGCGACGCCAGACGGCGGCCATCGCCGCCGGGCTGCGCGCACGCGGGGTCGGCGAGGGCGATCGCGTGGTCGCGTACATGCCCAACATCCCGGAGACGGTCGCGGCGCTCCTGGCCTGTGCGTCGATCGGCGCGACCTGGTCCTCGGCGGCGCCGGAGTTCGGCGCCCGCAGCGTGATCGATCGCTTTGCCCAGATCGAGCCGAAGCTGCTGCTGGCGATCGACGGCTACCGCTACGGCGGCAAGGACTTCGACCGCGGCGAGATCGTGGCCCAGATCGCGGCGGAGATCCCCTCGCTCGAGGGCGTCGTGCGGCTCGGATATCTCGACGACTCCGGCTGGGAGCCCGGCTTCCTCGTGCAGGACACCGAGCTCGGCTTCGCGCAGCTTCCGTTCGAGCATCCGCTGTGGGTGCTCTACAGCTCGGGCACGACCGGCCTGCCCAAGGCGATCGTGCACGGCCAGGGCGGGATGCTGCTCGAGCACCTCAAGACGATGAACCTCCATCTCGACGCGCAACCCCGCGACCGCGTCTTCTGGTTCACCACCACCGGCTGGATGATGTGGAACTTCCTCGTCGGAGTGCTGTTCACCGACGCCTCGATCGTGCTGTTCGACGGCAACCCGGGCCACCCCGACATGGGCGCCCTGTGGGACCTGGCCGAACAGACCGGGACGACGTGCTTCGGCACCAGCGCCGCGTTCATCGCCGGTTGCATGAAGGCCCAGATCGAGCCCAAGCAGGGACGGTCACTGGCTTCGCTGCGCTCGGTCGGCTCGACCGGCTCGCCACTCTCACCCGAGGGGTTCCGCTGGATCTACGACCAGCTCGGCGCGGACATGTGGCTGTTCTCGACCTCCGGCGGCAGCGATGTGTGCACCGCGTTCGTGGGCGGCGTGCCGACGCTGCCGGTGTATCTCGGCGAGCTCCAAGCCCGCGCGCTGGGGGCTCGGGTGGAGGCGTGGGATCCCGACGGCACGCCGCTCGTCGGCGAAGTCGGCGAGCTCGTGATCACCGAGCCGATGCCCTCGATGCCGGTCGAACTGTGGGGCGACGAGGACGGCTCGCGCCTGCGCGCCAGCTACTTCGACTTCTATCCCGGCGTGTGGCGTCACGGCGACTGGATCATGATCACCGAGCGCGGCACGGCGGTGATCTACGGCCGCTCGGACTCGACGATCAACCGCGGTGGCGTGCGGATGGGCACGAGCGAGATCTACCGCGCCGTGCTGGCATCCGACGAGGTCGTCGATGCGCTCGTCGTCGATGTGCCCAAGCCCGGGACCGACGGCTGGATGCCGCTGTTCGTGGTGCTGCGCGACGACGAGGAGCTCACCGATGAGCTGATCGCCCACATCAAGCGTCGGGTGCGGCAGGACTGCTCGCCCCGCCATGTGCCGGATGAGATCCGCCAGATCAACGCCGTCCCCCGCACCCTGTCGGGCAAGGCGCTCGAGGTTCCCGTCAAGCGGATCCTGATGGGCACCCCGGCCGACGAGGCCGCCAGCCGGGAGTCGCTGGCCAACCCGGACGCGCTGGACTACTTCGTGGGGCTCGCGGAGTCGGAGTGAGCGGCGGCCGGCGCCGGCCGTTCAGTCGTGCGACATCTCGTCGATGCACACGGTGACGGCGAGGATCAGCGCATCCTCCTGCCCCGGGGCGATCTCGATCCCGTACGTGTCCCTGATCCGGAACCAGCGCTTGGAGACCTCGGCCACGTGGTCGCCGTCGCGCTCGATCTTGTACTCGTGGTCGACGATGTTCCCCTTCGCCTCGAGATCGTCGCCGTCCTCGATCTCGATGTCGAAGCGGTCGCGCAGGGGAGTGATCAATGCCTTCTTGACCGTCGCCACCGTATCGCCGTCGCGCTCGATCTTCATCGTGTCGTGGATGTGCAGCTTCTTCTCCTGGACCTTGAACAGGTCGTCCCCCGAGGAGTCCTTGAGGACGAACGTGTCCCGGGCCCGCAGCGCCTTGCCGTCGACCTTGAACCTGCGTTCGCCGTCGTCGTTCTCGATCCAATAGTCGTCGCCGATCGCGAACAGCTTCTCGTGCATCCGGTACCGGGTGCCGTCGCCGTCGTCGTCGCCGCGGTTGCGTAGGAATCCCATGCGGTGGGCAGCGTCCCGCCGCCCGGCGCCGATCGCATCACCCAGATCGGATGATGGGGTGCCGGCACGGATGGGATGGTGCATCCGGGGGAACCACATACGGCACGGGGGGTTAATTCCGCGGCGAGGCCGTGGCGCTCCCCGATGCTCCCGTGCCGGCGGCGACGTACGATCGGCCCATCGACTGAGACGGAACGAACGAATGTCCACTCGACATGACGCCCACGTGCTGATCGTGGGCGGAGGCGCCACCGGAGGAGGTCTGGCCCACGATCTGGCGCTGCGAGGCCTCCGAGTCACGCTCGTCGACCGCGGTGAGCTCACCTCCGGCACGACCGGCCGCCACCATGGTCTGCTGCACAGCGGCGCGCGCTACGCGGTCGGCGATCGAGAGGCTGGAGTCGAGTGCATTCGGGAGAACACGATCCTGCGGCGGATCGCGCCGGGCACGTTCGAGTGCAACGACGGCCTGTTCGTGGCCGTGTGCGAGGAGGATCTCGAGTACCTCGAGCCTCTGGTCGAGGCCTGCACCGCCGCCGGGATCTCCGCGCAGCGGCTCACGCCCGAGGAGGCGCTGCGCCTCGAGCCGAACCTGAACCCCGAGCTGAAGGCCGCGGTGCGCGTTCCGGACGCGACGGTCGACCCGATGCGGCTGATCCTGCGATTCTTCGCCACGGCGCGCCACAACGGGGCTGATATCCGGCCGTACATGGAGGTGATCGGGTTGCTCCTGCACGACGGGCTGGTCTCAGGTGCCGCCGTCCGCGACCACGTCACCGGCAAGACGGGTGAGATCGAGGCCGATCTCGTCGTCAACGCAGCGGGGCCGTGGTCGGGAAGGCTCGCGGCCATGGCCGGCGCAGGCGTCCCGATTCGGCCGTCGCCCGGCGTTCTGCTCGCGTTACGGGGGCGGTTCTGCAACATGGTGATCAACCGCATGCACAAGTCGGGCGACGGCGACATCGTGGTCCCGCAGCGCGGCCTCTCGATCGTGGGCACCAGTTCGTGGGTCGTCGAGGATCCGGATGAGCTCTCGGTGCCCGAGGATCACGTCGAGCGCATGTACGCCGAGGGCTCGAAGTTGATTCCGGCGCTTCGCTGCGCCGAGCGGCGCGCGGCGTGGTCGGCGGCGCGACCACTGGTCGGCCCCGGTGGCGCGGCCACTGGACGCGAGTTGTCTCGCACCTTCCAGACCTTCGATCACCGGGATCGAGACGGCGTCGAGGGGTTCGTCACGATCACCGGCGGGAAGTCCACCACGCTGCGAGGGATGGCCGAGCTGTGCGCCGATGTGGTCTGCCGCAAGCTCGGCATCGACGAACCATGCCGCACCCGCGACACGGTGCTGCTCCCCCACACCGCCTATTACTCGGCCACCGCTCAATGAGGCGAGAGTGATGAGCGCAGAGCCAGAGGCCCCGATCGGGACAACCCAAGTCCCCCTGGAACAGACCGACGTCCGCCGCCTGCGCGTGTACCGCTACGAGCGAGGCGGCGGCGCTGAGCGCTTCGACGAGTTCGACGTTCCGGTCGGCCCCCACACGACCGTGCTCGATGCATTGCTCTGGATCAAGTTGCACCGCGATCAGTCGCTGACGCTGCGGCATTCGTGCCTGCACGCCTCCTGCGGCACGTGTGGCGTCCAGGTCGACGGTCGTGAGGAGCTCGCGTGTGTGTGCTCGGTCCACGATCACGGTGCGGAGATCACGGTCGAGCCGCTCGCGAACCTGCCGATCCTCGCCGACTTGGTAGTGGACATGAACGGCTTCTTCGCGCGCTTTCCCCACGAGCACCCGATCATCCGCGCGAGCGAGGCGCCCACGGGCCCGCACGACGGTGAGGTTGACGCCGACCCTCACCACGCCGAGGTCACGCTGCACCACCATCCGCTCCACCACCAGCATCGGGCTGCGCCACCCGGCGCCGACTTCATGCGGCTGGAGGACTGCATCGAGTGCGGGCTGTGCGTGTCGGCGTGCCCGGTCGCCTCGACCTCGTACGAGTACGTCGGTCCCGCTGCCCTCGGCGCCGCCGAGCGGCTGCTCGAAGAGCCGCGCGGAGTCAAGCGCGAGGACGTGCTCGAGTGGGCGAGTCGGCCCGAGGGCGTGTGGCGTTGCCACGTGGGTCTCGAGTGCACACGAGCCTGCCCGACCGACGCAATCCCCGCTGAGCGGATCATGGCGCTGCGGCGCGAGCTGATCTTCGGCCATGACGACCGCAAGGATGACCAGTGAGCGATGCCCCGACCAACGGGCTCCCGGGCACGGCTGAGCGGGGCGTCCCCGGGCCGGTTCATCACAAGGGCCCCGGGCCCGCCGAGAGCGGCTGGTTTGAGCCACGGGGCCGGGGCCGTGGCGGACGCGCCCTGGCGCTGCATCGCGTCACCGGACTCCTGATCGTCGTGTACCTCTATCTCCACCTCGGCGTGCTCTCGATGCTCCTGATCGGGCGCTCCACGTGGAGCAGCTTCCTCAGCCTCGTGACCGCCAAGAGCTTCCTCGCGCTCGAGGCGGTGCTGATCGCCGCCGTCCTCTTCCACGGGCTCAACGGCATCCGTGTCGCGCTGATCGGTAGCGGCATCGCCGTCAACCGCGAGCGGGCGCTGTTCTGGGCCGGATTCGCGATCGCGACGGCTGGGGCGATCTTCGCCGCCCTCCACGTCCTGGGAGCGCTGTGATGAGCGTCGTTGACCTGCGGAAGGGCAAGCCGCCCACGGACTCTCCCGCGCGGGTCGACCGGCGCGGACGCTCAGCCCGGGCATGGCGCTGGAGCTCCGGCACCGGCCTCGCGCTGGTCGTGCTGGCCACCCTGCACATCGTCGCGCAGCACTTCGTCGTCCACCAGAAAGGCGGGCTGCGGACCTACGGCGAGGTGCTGAGCTACATCGCCAACCCGGTCATCTTCGTGCTCGAGTCAGCCTTCCTGTTCGCCGTCACGATCCATGCGATGCTCGGCATCCGAGGAGTTCTCCACGATCTCGACCTGAGCCCCCGGGCGGAGCGACGCCTCGACAGGGGGCTGTGGGTGCTCGGGACGGTGACCGTCGCCTACGGCATGGCTCTGCTCACGACGCTCGCCGTGAGGAGCTGATCTGCGAGAGCCGCCGTGAGCAGCCGCGGACGGCGCTCACGCGCTGCCGCGGAGCGCGGAGGAGAATCGCACGAAGTAATCGATCCCCGACCACACGGTCACGACGGCGGCGAGAGCCAGCACCCACTGGTCGAGGAACGCACCCATGACGGTGACATCCGGCCGAAGCATCACCAGTGCGATGGCGGCGAACTGCACCGTCGCCTTCGACTTGCCGAGCATCGACGGCTCGAGGTGAAGGCCCTGCGTGGCCACCGCGGCGCGCAGGCCGAGCAGGCTCAGCTCGCGGCCGATGATCACCATGGACACCCACGGCGACGCTCGCGTGACCGCGACGAGCGCGACGAGCGCGCCGGTGACCAGCAGCTTGTCGGCGGTCGTGTCCAGGAACGATCCGAGGCGCGAGCTCACGTTCCAGCGCCGGGCAAGCCGCCCATCGAACCAATCGGTGCTGGCGGCGACGAGGAAGACCACGGCGGCAGCCGTCCAGGAGTGGCTGAGGACGAGACCCATGACCACCGGTGTGGCGACGATCCGAACGCTGGTCCCAACCAGGATCAATGCGCTGGCTCGCGAGCTGCCTCTCATCGGTGATCTCAGCGCGCCAGCTTCCACAAGGTGGACGATCGTACCAGCGGGGTTACGAGAGAAGATCGGCCGCAAAGCGGCGTGCGTGCGCCGCGTCGGTTGCGTCCACGGCGCGCCCGGCAGCGGCGACCGCGTCCGCGAGCGCCACCGACCGGAGCGCCTGCTTGACCTCGGCGATCAGCGGCGGCGCCATGCTCAGCTCGCGAACTCCGAGCCCCACGAGCAGAACCGCGGCGGCAGGGTCACCGGCAAGCTCACCGCAGACCCCGACCCAGCGCCCGTGCGCAGCGGCTCCGGCAACCGTCTCCGCGACCAGGCGCAGAACCGCCGGCTGCGGCCCGGCGAGCAAGTCCCCCACGTGCTCGTTTCCGCGCTCGGCAGCCATCGTGTACTGAGTGAGGTCGTTCGTGCCGATTGAGAAGAAGTCCGCCGAACGGGCGAGCAGATCCGCCTGCAACGCCGCCGCTGGTACCTCGACCATGATCCCGACCTCCAGCGCGACCTGTACACCGGTCGCCGTGCGCGCGCGCGCGAGGGCGGCCCGGGCTGCGTGGAGCTCGGCCGCCGTCGCGACCATCGGAAACATCACCTTGAGCGGGTGGTCCGCGGCAACGCGCAGGATCGCTCGCAGCTGCATCGCGAGCAGTTCGGGATGTTGCAGGGACAGCCGGATGCCGCGCATGCCGAGGAAGGGGTTCTGCTCGGGAGCCATCGGCAGAGCGGCAAGCGGCTTGTCGGCACCGACGTCCAGCGTCCGCACGATCAGCGGACGGCCGCCGAGCGCATCCGCGATCTGCGTGAGCGTCTGCACCTGTTCCTCCTCGCTCGGGATCTCATGCCGATCGAGAAAGAGGAACTCCGTCCGCAGCAGCCCGACGCCGTCCGCCCCGAGCTCCACGGCTTCCGCGGCTTCGCCCCCCCCGCCGAGATTGGCAGCGACCTCGATCGTCGTTCCATCCTTCGTAACCGCGGGCTCATGGGCATGGCCTCGCGCCCTGCGGCGACGCTCCACCACGAGCTCGCGCTCGTGGAGAGCGTACTTCGCCGCCGCCTCGTCAGGGCTGACGAGGACCGTACCCTCGCTGCCGTCGAGCAGCAGCGACGTGCCTTCGCCGACGGCGAGCACCGAAGGACCGAGCCCGACGACAGCCGGGATGCCGAGCGCGCGGGCGAGGATCGCGGCGTGCGCGGTCGCGGTTCCGTGCGCCGCAGCAATCCCGCGGGTGAGCTCCGGGTCGAGTGCGGCGGCGTCCGTGGGCGTCAGCTCGGAGACGACGAGCACGCCCGCCTTGTCGATCCCACCGTGCCGCTCGGAGCCCAGGAGGACCGCGAGCACCCGGCGCCCCACGTCCTCGACATCGGCGGCCCGCTCTCGCAGCAGTTCGTCATCGAGCGCCCGCCAGGCGGCAGCGGTCGCCTCACTTGCGGCGTACCAGGCTGCCTCCGCCGACGTGCCGCCGTCGATCCTCGCCCGCGCGGCCCCGACGAGCGCATCGTCGTCGAGCAGCGCCAGGTGGGCTCGAAAGATCGCCGCGTCCTCGCCGGTGGTCCGGCGCGCCATCTCGTCGCGGTCGTGCTCGATCGCGGACCTGGCGGCTTCGCGCGCGGACTCCAACCGACTCCACTCCGCGTCGGCCCCCTCCGACGCTCGTTCGGGCGGCGCGTCGAGCTGCTCGGCGAGGTATCGCGCCGGACCGAGGGCGATCCCCGCAGACGCCGCGATGCCGCGCAGGAGGGTGCCCGGCTCCGGTGCAGGCGCGCGAGTTGCCGGAGCCGCCGAAGTGGGCGCTGCTGTCGCCGCCGGCGCCGCGGCCCCGGTGCTGTCCGTGTCCGCGGCGACCCCTTCACCGAAGCCCGCGCGCGCAAGTTCCTCGAGCGCGACCAGCGTCTCTGCCGCCTGCGGGCCCGACGCCGTGGCCAACAGCTCATCGCCCTTCCGGGCGACCAGCGTCATCAGGCCCGTGAGGCTGCGCGCGCTCACGGGACCGCCGCCGCCCACTTTGGCCAACCGCAGGTCGACATCGAAGCGGCCCGCGAGTTCGGCCACAAGGGCCGCCGGGCGTGCGTGGAGGCCGATCTCGTTGAGAACGGGAATCCGCAGCTCGTGCCCGGTGGGCGCCGCGACACCGTCCTCGCGCCCCGCCGCCGAGTCACGAGCCCCCGGCGGGCCATCGACACCGAGCTGGGCCTCCTTCATGGCGATTGCCTGCCTCGCCTCAGCCCGAACCTCCGCGAGCGATGCGCCACCCCGGGCAGCAACCGCGGCTGCGACCGCTCCCTCGACGAACGGTGCCTCGCTCAAGGCCACCTCGCCGCCCGATTGCAGGAACTCCACGGCCATCTCCGCGCTCATTACGGCGCTGCCGAGATCCATCAGTACGAGCACACCGTCGTCTGTCATCGCTCGCTCGATCGCCGCGCGCACGCGCTCGGCGTCCGTACCGATCGAGCCATCCTCGAGGCCGCCCGCCGCCTCGAGCGGCAACTCGTCCCCGCCCATCTGTCGCGCAAGCTCGACGACCCCCTCCGCGAGCGAACGCGAGTGGGAGACGACGACGATGCCGACCACGGCTAGTGGGCCTCCCCCGCGGCACCTACAGCCGGTAGGCCTGGTGCAGAAACTCGATCGGGTGCACCGACGGGCGACGCGTTGCGTGCTCGATCTGCCAGCGGCACGTCTCGCTGTCACACGCGACGACCCGGGCGCCCGACGCCTCGACTTGGTCGAACAGGTCGGCGCCGGCGTCCATCGCGATCTGGTACTTCTCGCGCTTGAGTCCGTAGGTACCGCCGATGCCGCAGCAGCGCGCGTCGAGCTCGCGAACATCGAGCCCGGGAACGAGCGCCAGCAGCTCGAGCGCAGGTTTGCCGATCCAATGCCCCTGCTGCTGGCACGGAGCGTGGTAGGCCACGACCTCCTCGACGGGCTGGAAATCAAGCCGCAGCTCCCCGCGGCCATGCAGCTCGAGCAGCAACTCGCAGACGTCGTACATCTGGCGGCTGACCAGTGCCAGGTCGGGATCGTGCTCCAGACCGAGGATCTCTCGCCCCTCGCGTTTGACCATCAGCGTGCAGCTCGTCGCGTTGCCGACGATCAGGGTTCCATCGCGCGCGTGGGGCGCGAGCGAACGAGCCAGCCGCAGCACGTACTTCCTCGCGTCCTCGAACAACCCGTTTGACTGCAGCGGCAGTCCGCAGCAGTCCTGCTCCGGGATCTCGACGCGGAAGCCATTGTGCTCGAGCACCGCGACGACCTTCTCGCCGACGTCAGGTTCGTAGTACTCGGTCCCGCAGCCGTGGAAGTACACGATCTTCGTTCCGGTGCCGGGAGCCTGGCGATGGCGCGCCCACGTCCGGAACCTTCGCCCGGCAAAACGCGGCAACGGCGCGTCCCGGTGGATGCCGAGCACGCGCTCGGCCAGCACACGCGCGGGTCGGGCCTGCAGCATCGCGTTCGCAATCGGCGCCACCGGCGTGCCCAGCCGGCCGACCACGGTGGGCCGCGCGATCAGGCGGTCGCGCAGCGAGATTCCCGTGCGCTGCTTGACCGTGTGGCGGGCATGGGCGTTCAGCTCCGCGATCTTCACGCCCTGCGGACACGCCATCGTGCAGAGTCCGCAGCCTGAGCAGTAATCCACCGACGATTCGTCCTGCGACTGTCCGAGCGCCCTGTAGCGCTCGGCCTGCGGCCCGGCGTACTTCGGCCCGGGGAACAGTGGCGTCACGTTCGAGACCGGGCACGCGGTTTCGCAGATCGTGCATTTGACGCAGTGGTCAAGTGAGCTGCGCAGCGCTTCGTGGAACAGGTCGTCAATCATGCGGTGGCAGTCGCCCCCTCTCGTTCCAGCACCGCCTGCGCGGCGAAATGGCCGGTCGCGAGCGCGATGCCCTCCCCGGAGCCCTCACGCCATGGCACAGCGCCCGGGAGCGCGGCACCCGCGACGTACACATTGTCGGTCTCCCGCGCGCGCAGCGATGAATCCACGGCGACGCCCACCGCGGCCATCGGCTGGTGAGCGAAGTAATCCGCGGCGAAGCGCGCCTCGCCCGGCATCGGCATCCCCTGGAGGGGCAGGCCGAGGATCATCTCGCTCGCGGCCCAATCCGATCCAAGCTCGATCGCGCCGGAGCCAAAGCCCCCTGTGGCCAGGACGATCCAGCCTGCCCGATAGATCGTGTCGTGACCGCTGGTGGCGGCTCGCACGGCGGTGACGCGATCGCCCTCCCGCTCGACGTCGGTGACCTCGGCGCCGAGCACGAGTCGGCCGCCGGCGGCCCGGAGCGCCGCGAGCAGGGCGTTGTACACCCGCATCCCGGGAGCCGATGGTGGCAGTGTGGGGATCTCGAACACGTCTCGCCCAAGCCGGCGCTGCACGTCAGACCAGGCGCCGTGCGGATCGCGTAGCCCGAGGATGGCGGGCAACGCAACGCGCTCTCCCGGCCTCAGCAGCAGGGCAAGCCGAGCCACGAATGCGGCGCGGAACGATTCATCGTCGAAGCGCCGCGCCAGGCCGACTGCGTTGGCTTCCACCCGTCCCACGTCGATCTCGACCTCGACGGCGCGGGCGTCGATGCCGGCGCGCCGGATGTTGCCCGCGCAGAGCGTCGCGTGAAAGTCGCGCAGCACGCGCAGGCCGACCACGCACACCGGCGCGGTCGACCTCGCATCGCCGGCAGCCATCGTCTCGGGTACGAGCGCAGACGGGCGGATCGCGCCCACCGCTGTCGGCAGCAGGTGGTTGCGGTCCAGATCACCGGTATAGCGGTAGCCGGGCCGCGGGCCCCGCTCGATGCGGGCGGCGAACCACTGCAGGGCCGGGGCGATCGCATCAGTGCCGATCAATGCGTAGGGGTGATCCGAGTGGGCCGCGATGAATTCCGGCAGGGCGGCTGCGGGATGCTCCACGCGGTCCGGGGTGTAGCCGAGCACGTCGACCGTGCCGGGCGCCAGGTGCGTGGACCCGACCCCCTTGGCGAGCACGCACACGCGTGCCCCGCTCTCGGCGAGGCGGGTCGCGGCGGTGAGACCCGCGACGCCGGCACCGACGACGACGGCGTCGTAGCGGAGGGACGCACTCATTGCAGGTGCTCGATGTCGAGCACGCCTTGGAAGATCCATTCATCGAGTCTCGCCTGGCGCAGCTGATCCCCGTACAGGACCGGCCAGACGCCCTTCCACCGCTCGCGCACGTAGTCGAGCAGTCCGGCGTTGGCATCCGGCGTGCCGATGCCGTCGAGGCCGTGCAGGATCCCGGCCGCGCGGTAAATGCAGAAACCGCCCTGGCAAGGACCCATCCCGAGCCGGAGCAGGCGTCGGAGGTCGTCGAGGTCGCTCGTGCCGCGCCGCCGGATCGCGTCCTCGACTCGGCGCCGGGTGATCAGCTCGCACTCGCAGATCAGCTGGTCGTCAGACAACCGCAGCTCTCGCCGGCCGAGGCGCTCGCCGATGCGGTACTGCTCGCCGTCCTCAGAGCCGGGCAGCCGCTCCGTCGACGTCGTGCACGGCCGTGCATTGCCAAGCTGGCGGCAGGCCGCGTCCACCGTGTCCTGCGCCATCAGCCTGTAGGTCGTGAGCTTGCCGCCGGTGATCGTCAAGAACCCAGCCACGCCGTCGCGCTCGCGGTGATCGAGCAGGGCATGCGCGCGCGTGACCTCGCGCGTGTCGGTGGCGCCGCCGTTCTCCTTGCGATCCTCGAACAGCGGGCGCACCCCTGTCCATACCCGCAGCGCACGCGCCCGCTTGAACCCCGGCACGAGCCGCTCGCCTTCCTCGAGCATCGCGTCGACCTCCTCCGGCCGGACGGTGTGATCATCTGGATCATCGGTCGGGACGTCGGTCGTCCCGATCACGCTGACCGTATGGATCGGAACGATGATGTCGCCGTCGGTCGGCATCTGGCAGCGATTGACCACCGTGTTCACCAGCCGATGGTTCATCGCGATCATGATCCCCCGGCCCGGCATCACGTGGACGCCGTCGATCCCGGCCATCGCGGCGATCCGGCCCGCCCAGGCTCCCGACGCGCTGATCGTCACCGCAGCCTCGACGTCCATCTCCGTCCCCGTGCGCGCGTTTCGGACGCGCGCGCCATGGACCTGGTCGCCGCTGCGGTGGACGGCCACGACCTCGTGGTACGGCAGGACCCGCGCGCCACGGTCCTGAGCTCCCCGGGCCAGCGCCCAGACCAGTTTCCACACGTCGATGCTGGCGTCCGGAACCCGGAAGGCGCGCGAGATGCCTGGATTCAGCCGGGGCTCCTCCCTGAGCGCCTGGGCCGGCTCGATCTCCTCACATGGCACGCCGGTCGTGCGACATCCCGCGGCGAACCGATCTGCGTAGGCAGGATCGTCGAACGGTGTCGTGACGAACAGCCCACCGGTGTCCTCGACGCAGTCGGCGGCGACGTCGCGAACCACGCCGTTCTCGCGCACGCATTCGTCGGCCGCGGCGGGATCCTTGACCGCGTAGCGCCCGCCCGAGTGCAGGAGGCCGTGGAAGCGCCCGCTCGTGCCAGTGGCGAGATCGCCGCGCTCGACCAGCACGACATCGAGCCCGCGGAGCGCCGCATCCCACGCCACCCCCGCCCCGGTCGCTCCACCGCCGATCACCAGTGCGTCCGCGCTGAGCATCTCCACGAGGTCAGCTTACTCCCGCGTGTCGTGCCAGAGCGAGGGGCGCCGGGTCGCGCCGACGCCCCTCGGCTCCTGGCACCTATTCGGCCCAGTCGAAGGTCCGCTCGACCGCCTTCTTCCAGAAGTGGTAAGCGGTGTCACGCGCGGCGGCATCCATCTTCGGCTCCCAGCGCTTGTCCTCGACCCAGTTCTCGCGGAGCTCCTCTTCCGTGCTCCAGAAGCCCGTCGCGAGCCCGGCCGCATACGCAGCGCCGAGCGCGGTGGTCTCGGCGACCTTCGGCCTGATCACCGGCACGCCGAGGATGTCGGCCTGGAACTGCATCAGCGTCTCATTGCCGACCATGCCGCCGTCGACCTTCAGCGACTCGAGGTCGACGCCCGAGTCGGCGTTCATCGCGTCAGCGACCTCTCGGCTCTGGAACGCCGTCGCCTCGAGCGTGGCGCGCGCGATGTGCCCGGCGTTGACATAGCGGGTAAGCCCGGCGAACACGCCCCGGGCATCGGACTTCCAGTACGGGGCGAACAGGCCCGAGAACGCCGGCACGATGTAGCAGCCACCGTTGTCGTCCACCGACTTGGCAAGGTCCTCCACCTCGGGAGCGGTCCGGATCATCTTGAGGTTGTCGCGCAGCCACTGCACGAGCGCCCCGGTGATCGCGATCGACCCCTCGAGGCAGTAGACCGCCTTCTGATCGCCGATCTTGTAGCCGACGGTCGTGATCAGGCCGTTCTTTGACTGCACCGCCTCATTGCCGGTGTTGAGCAGCAGGAAGTTGCCGGTGCCATAGGTGTTCTTCGCCTCGCCGACCGAGAAGCACGTCTGGCCGAATGTCGCCGCCTGCTGATCGCCGAGGTCGCCTGCCACCTGGATGCCCTTGAAGACGCCGCTCTTGATCTCCCCGTACGGGGCACTCGAGGGCATGATCTCGGGGAGCATCGAGCGGGGTACCCCGATGGCGCTCAGCAGCTCGTCGTCCCAGGCGAGCGTCTCGAGGTTCATCAGCATCGTGCGGCTCGCGTTCGACACATCGGTGATATGGAGGCCGCCGCCGGTGCCGCCGGTGAGATTCCAGATGCACCACGTGTCGATGTTGCCGAAGCACAGGTCTCCGGCGTCCGCCTTCGCCTGTGCGCCGTCGACGTTGTCAAGGATCCAGCGAACCTTCGGGCCGGAGAAGTAGGTGGCGATCGGAAGCCCGTTCTTCAGTCGGAAACGGTCCTGACCGCCGTCCTTCATCAGCTCATCGCAGATCTTGTCGGTGCGCGTGTCCTGCCAGACGATCGCGTTGTGCACCGGTTGGCCCGTGTGGCGATCCCAGACGACGGTCGTCTCGCGCTGGTTCGTGATACCCACTGCCTTGATCTCGCCTCCGGCGTCCTGCGCAGCCTTGTCCATCACCTGGCGCGAGCGCTGCCAGATCTCGTCGGGGTCATGCTCGACCCACCCCGGTTGAGGATAGATCTGCTCGTGCTCGAGCTGCTCCACGGCCACGACATTGCCACCGTGGTCGAACACCATGCAGCGCGTGCTGGTCGTGCCTTGATCCAGTGCTGCGACGTAATCAGCCATCCGAGTTCTCTCCTTGTCAACCTGCCAGGGCCTCAGCGGCGCTCTGGCAGAGGTAATAGGTGGAGGTCGCACCCGGATCCTGGTGGTCCCGGCTGCGCTCCCCCAGGTAGCTCGCCCGCCCTTTCAGGGCCAAGAGCGGAATCGTGTCCTGCATCCCGCGCTCGGCCGCGTCCGCTGCCGCCTGCAGCCCGGCATCGAGGTCCGATGCCTGCTCCAGCGCGGCGACTGCGGGCAAGAGAGCGTCGATCATCGTCTTGTCTCCGGCCTGCGCCTTGCCCCGCGCCTGAACTCCTTCGAGTCCTTTGCGCCAGGCCGCGGCGTATTCGACCAGCTGAACGTCCTCCTTGCCCGCCAACGCGGTCCCCATTTGCAGCAGCAGCGTCCCGTAGAGCGGGCCCGCCGCCCCGCCGACGTTGGACACGAGAGCCATTGCGACCGTCTTGAGCACCGCCCCGGCATCGGTCGGCTCGGAGGCGCCGAGCTTCTCCAGAGCCTTCCGCATGCCGCGGTCCATATTGGTCCCGTGGTCGCCGTCGCCGATGGCCGTGTCAAGGCGCACCAGCTCCTCGCGATGCTCCTGCATCGAAGCTGCGAAACGGGTCATCCAGTCAGCGACCGTGTCCGTGGTGACGGCCAACCTCACGCGCCCCAGCGAAGCCCCGGGGTGTTCACCGGTGCGTCCCAATAACGGACCATCTCGTCATCGAGCTTGAGCAGCGTGATCGAGCAACCAGCCATCTCGAGCGAGGTGATGTAGTTCCCGATCAGGTTGCGCTCAATCGTCAGCCCGTGCGCGGAGGCGATCTTTGCGACCTCGTTGTACATGACGTAGAGCTCGATCAGCGGCGTACCTCCCATCCCGTTGACGAACGCAAGCACGCGGTCGCCTGAGGAGAACGGCAGGTCCTCGATGATCGGGGTCATCAGCCGCTCGGCGATCTGAGACGCCGGCCCGATCTTCTCGCGGAAGCGACCGGGCTCACCGTGGATCCCGATCCCGATCTCGACCTCGTCCTCGGCGAGCTCGAAGCTGGGATTGCCGGACGCCGGTGTGATACACGGCGTCAGCGCCATCCCCATCGACCGGCCGTTGGCATTCACCCGACGAGCGAGCGCCGCCACGTCCTGCAGAGAGCGGCGACCCTCCGCCGCGCCACCGGCGATCTTCTCGAGCACGACCGTGATGCCGACGCCGCGGCGCCCCGCTGTGTACAGCGAGTCCTGAACCGCGACATCGTCGTTCGTGACCACCGCCTCGACCTCGACGCCGTCGGCTCGCGTCAAGTCCGCCGCCATGTCGAAGTTCATGACGTCGCCGGTGTAGTTCTTGACGATGTGCAGGACGCCGGCGCCGCCATCGACGGCCTGCGTGGCCGCCTGCATCTGATCGGGCGTCGGCGAGGTGAACACCTCGCCCGGACACGCCGCGTCGAGCATGCCCGGTCCCACGAACCCGCCGTGCATCGGTTCGTGGCCCGATCCTCCGCCGGACACGAGCCCGACCTTGCCCTGAACGGGCGCGTCAGCTCGTACCACGAATGCCGGGTCGTAGCTGACGCGAAGGCGGTCGCCGTGCGCCGCCTCGACGCCCTGCAGCGCGTCACGCAGGACGTCGTCGGGAGTGTTGATGAGCTTCTTCATCGCTGCCGCCTCACAGCGGGGCGCTGCCGAAGACGGCGTCGAAGAAGATCGCGGCGATCGCGCCGCCGATGAGCGGCCCGAGGATCGGCACCCAGGAGTAGGCCCAATCCGACCCCCCCTTGCCCGGGATCGGCAGGATCGCGTGCATGATCCGCGGTCCCAGGTCACGCGCCGGGTTGATCGCGTACCCCGTCGGCCCGCCGAGCGACAGGCCGATGGCGAGCACCAGCAGGCCGATGATCAGCGGCGCCAGGGCCGCTGTTAGTCCGACGGTCCACGGAGCGGTGATCATCAGGACTCCGAAGACCAGCACGAATGTGCCGATGATCTCGGTGACCAGGTTCCACGCGTAGTTGCGGATGGCCG
>Ga0208478_1000033_pt1 | contig 56310 bp, 52 predicted proteins | sample NGESurdeep072012_5_FD_184462 | JGI IMG/M metagenome (GOLD analysis project Ga0208478, IMG submission 184462) | Arctic peat soil microbial communities from Barrow, Alaska - NGEE Surface sample 415-2 deep-072012 (SPAdes) | ecosystem: Environmental > Terrestrial > Soil > Wetlands > Peat ...
GTGCTGAGCGCCTTCGGGAAGAAGAAGGCTGAGAGTCTCTGATAAGTTGAGTTTGCGAAGACCAACGAGTCAGAGGAGGACTCAGCCTTGAACCGAGTATGCAGCATTTTCTCGCAGATTTTGCAGCTCATTTCACGAACCGGGTTTGACACAGCAGCCCGTAAACATAAAGCCGAACGGCATGCGCGTGGATTCAGTAGTTGGGGACAGTTCGTCGCCATGCTGTTCTGCCAACTGGGCGGGGCCAAGTCGCTGCGCGAGATTTGCGGCGGACTGGCGGCCAGCGAGGGGAAGCTGCGGCATTTAGGGTTGCCGCAGGCGCCTGCGCGGTCCACGTTGGCTTACGCCAATGAGCATCGTCCGTGGCAGTTATACGAAGAGCTATTCCAGCAGCTTCTGACCCAATGCCAGGGGTTGGCGGTACAGCAGTCGGCGGGCCGGCACAAGTTCCGCTTCAAACACAAGCTGATCAGCATGGACGCGACGGTGATCGATCTGTGCGCCAACGTTTTCGATTGGGCGCGATTCCGCCGCACCAAAGGGGCGGTCAAGCTGCACCTGCTGCTGGATCACGACGGTTTTCTCCCTTGCTATGCGGTGATCACCGAGGGCAAGCAACATGAGATTGGGGTAGCCCGACAACTGCGCTATGAGCCCGGGACCCTGCTGGCCATCGATCGCGGCTACTTGGACTACGGGTGGTTCGCCGATCTGAGCCAACAGGGTGTGTACTTGGTCACCCGGATGAAGGACAACGCTGATTACATCGTGCTGGAAGAGCGAGAGTTGCCGCGCCGCAAGGGTCTGCTGCGCGACCAGGTGATTTGCTTTTACCAGCAGGCACGGGACGGACAGGAATGCTATTTCCGCCGCATCGAGTTCTATGACGAAGAGCAGGACCGAGTGTTGGTATTTCTGACCAACCACCTGACCTTGGCTGCAGCTACCGTGGCGGAGGTCTACAAGCAGCGCTGGCAGATCGAGCTGTTTTTCAAAGCCTTAAAGCAAAATCTACGTCTGAAGACCTTCATCGGGACTTCCGCCAATGCCCTGAAGACACAAGTCTGGGCGGCGTTGATTGCCATGTTGCTGATCAAGTACCTGCAGTTGAAGGCCACCTTCGGCTGGTCGCTTTCCAATCTGGTGGCGCTGCTGCGGCAGCAGTTGTTCGTCTACCGTGACTTGTGGGTTTGGATCGATCATCCCTTTCAAGCGCCGGAGTTGCCAGAAGCGCTGCCCGAACAACTGGCGATGGTCTGGCAGTAGTTGGACAGCAGTCCACTTCCCAAGGAAACCATTGCGGACACGTTGACGATTTCGGAGACTGCAATTTAGACAGCATCTATCCGAGGTAGCGAATTTCGAGGGCCAACCTGCTTCGTGCGAGGGCAGGAAAGGGTAATTATGTCTTTCATTTTCAGCACCGCCGAGCCGGGCCCTCAGCTAACTTGGACAGCAATGATCTACAACATAAACCCGCCCGGATTGGGCGGGTGACACGGCATCCGAGGACGTCTAGTGCGAGACGGACGCGAACAAGTCCGACCTCAACAACGACTGAAAACGTTGATCATCGGTCTTAAAATGCATCTGAAGAAGATCGTGCTGGTTATCAACGGTCATGCTTTCCAGCGCCAGCTTTTCGACCGGCGTGGCGTTGATCTTGCGGTACAGAACGCCCGCCTTCAGCAACGACGCCAGGCTCGCGGCCGTCATGTTATCAGACGTCTTCACATTCAGGTCAAAAGTCACGCCATTGTCGAAATTCATGACGTAGTCCGACGCCAGCAACCGCTTCTTCACCACATCGTAATCCGCGAGAGACGAGGCCTGCCCCAGCGCCGACTTCATCATGTTCTGCGTTCCCAGTTGATCGAGCACGCTCCAAATCGGCGCACTGTCAATATCAACGATCAGATCGTTGATCGAGTTGTTCAATGCCAGCGACTCAGATCCTTTGTCGCGCACGTCGAGGGCACCCTTCAGCGCCGCATTTTCGCCGAAGACAATCGTCGAGGGATCCAAAAACACCAACTGCATCCCGGAACCCATCGGATAGAGGTAGGAGAGCAGATACTTCTCTGGCTTGATTTTCTTCAACTGCATCTTCTGCAGGAATTCCTTTTGCTTGAAGGGGCCCTGCGCGATGCCGATGGAGTACAAGCCGCCTTTGGTCTGGCGGTAGGTGACAAACGTGAGTTGCTCGACATCCTTGCTGGGATCGATGCCAAAAACGCGCAGCGCATTTTCAAACTGCTTCAAGTTGTCAGGCAGGACGCGGTTCTTCAGCGCAAGCGCCGTCTGCGAGCCGCGCAAGGAACGGTAATCCACCGATATCACTTGTTGAATTGCGGAGGGTACGACCGTCCGCGCGCTGCTACTGAGAGGGGCACCGAACGCCGGAAGGCATGTCAGGGGCGCCAGGATAAGTACGGAGAGAGACTGCTTCATTCCCATTATTTTACCTGAGTCTTAGACGCAACAGGGCCGCCGTCGTTAGACGGATATCCGCCATTTACCGGGAATGTGCCCGTCGTTGGCCCCGACTCAGTCGAACGCAACGAACCCGCTCTTCGGATGCCCGCATACCAGGCACTTGACGATATTGAGTTCCGCCAGCGTGTCGCCGCAATCCGGACAAACGTAGTAGGTGTGACTTTTGCCGCGGAGTTTCCCCAAGTTGTCGACCGTGGTCGCGGAAGTTGATACTGAAGCTGCAGTTCCTACCACGGCTGCGGGCACCAGGAAAGTAAGGATTGCTGGAAGAGTGCAAAGCACGACCGTATCCTCCAAGTCCTTGATAGGCCAGCAGGGTCAACCGCGCAGTGACGGCGGTTACCGGTGAAGGTGACGGAAAGCCCATGGAAGCGCGACGCTAGGCTCGCACCGCTGCTACCCGCTGACGCACTGCGGGGACAAAGGCTTCATCCCTCAGATCGGCTAAGTTTATTTCCACATTTGCCAACGCGCCTTCGACCGCTGCTCCCGCCAGCGCGATCCCCACAGTCAAGTCCGACGCCATCTTGGGATTCGTAATGGGCCGTAATGCCTCCAACATCTTGCCCACTTCCCTTGCGCGCTCCGCGACTGCAAGTGGAATGCTGGTCGCTTTCTTCAGCGCCGCACTGACTTCATTCTGGGCTTCCGGATGCTCCTTGGTTTTCTTGAACGCCGCCATCACCTCGTTGAACGAAGCGGCATCAGCGTCGATCGAAGCCTTCAACTCCTCGCGGATTTCCGCCAGCCGGGCAATCGCATCACTCAACTCACGCTCGTATTGCAAATAAGCCTTCTTGCCGCGCGACATCCCTGCCACCATCCCGCCCAAACCTGCTGCCATTGCTCCTGCCGCAGCCGATGCACAGCCACCTCCGGGAGTTGCAGTCGGCGCAGCCAGTTGCTCGATGAAGGGTTCGACTCCCGCGCGAATTCCTCCCACCGCCATCTTTCCGCTCATCACGGCGGTGAGACGGTTCTCCAAGATGAGCGAGGAATCGAAATTCTCGATCTGCAAGAACCAGTCGGCAGCGTCTTCCAGGGCTTTCTTGGGAATCAGGCCAACGATCTCGCTGGAAAGCGGCTGCACTCCGTAACGCGCCGCCTCGCGCTTCACGTATTCAAAAACGCGCGCGATTGGAGTCTGGTCCGTGTCCGTCAGATTCATCGAAACCTGTGCCAGTCCGCGAACTCCGACACCCATACCCTTCACATAGCGCAGTCCGCCGTTGGAGAAGCGCACTGCCTTGCCGATCTTCTTCGCGATTTCGACCTCGGGCGTGTTCAGGTAAACGTTGTACGCCACCAGAAACTTGCGCGCCCCCACGACCGTCGCACCCGCGGTAGGATGCAGTTCCGCGTTGCCGTAGTCAGGGCGTCGCGCCGGATTGGTCTTGACCTCTTGGCGAATTCCCTCGAACTGCCCACGGCGGACGTTTTCAAGGTTCTGGCGCTCAGGCTTTTGAGCTGCGGCCTCGTAAAGGTACACCGGCACCTGGTAGCGCTTCCAGATTTCTTCGCCCACTCGCCTTGCGATGGCGACACAGTCCTCCAACGTCACGCCCTCGATCGGGATGAACGGAATGACATCGGCTGCTCCCAACCGCGGATGCGCCCCCGAGTGCTTGGTCAGGTCGATCAGTTCGGCGGCCTTGCCGACACCGCGAATCGCCGCTTCGGCGACGTTGACCGGATCGCCCACCAGGGTAATGACGCAGCGATGGTGGTCAGCGTCCATCTCACGATCGAGCAGATAAACGCCATCCATCTTCATGGCTTCGAGAATTGCGTCAACTGTGAATTTGTCGCGGCCTTCAGAGAAATTGGGAACGCATTCCACAAGTGCGGGCATATGGGATGAGGATAAGACAGCGGATAGCAACTAGCAATTAGCTGTTAGTTATGAGCCTGCAGAAGTAACAAAACACGCATGGGCGCCAATCTCAGTGAGTCGAATTGACGAACGGATTCACCAGTTACCAGTTACCTATTGCCGCTCTTTTCAGTGCCAGGTATATCCCACCATGAACTGCACCGCCCCGTTGATACCGGGATTCTGATTGCCGATGGAGGCATTCGAGAGGTGGTAGATCTTCACCGCAAAATCGAGCGAATTGCGCTCATGCTGGAACCACTGTGCGCCCAGTTCGGCGCCACTGGTGAAGTTCACCTGCGAGGTATCGCCCGGCGGGAGGTTGCTGGAGCTAAACAACACACCCCCGACAGCCGCAAGATACGGGGAGACGCGCTTCCCGCCCGTAAAGTTCCATTTAGCGATGAAGGGATTGACGGCCCCGGCATATTGCGCTCCATGTATCCAGAACATGTTGATCGGAATGATGTCCACCGCCATCTCAAACGAACCGCGGAGTCCACCTTTTCCGACTTCGTGCGTGAGCACTCGCCCGATACGCGCGCCAGCCAGAAAACTCTGCGCACTGGGTGTGTTGGCAAACGAGGTGCTCCCGCCGACGAAAATGCCTTTGTTCCATCCCGGAGTGCGAAGCACCTGCAACGTATCGTCGGCCGGAACCTGTGCCAACAGAGGTGCGCCCATCAAAACACAGACCAAAACGAGTTTGGCGATAGTCTTCATGTCGTTTAAGCGAAACCCGACGAATATACCTCTTCAGGCTCGCAATTGCCATCTTTCGCCGACGGGCATCCGCCGTAGCTGCTCCACGGCCCTATTCGATGTCCGCGTTTCCGGAGCGTTTCCGGCGCTGCGCAGGATGCACGAACCACGCAATCGCAATGCTGACCAGGTACAGAACAATCATCGGGGCCGCGAAGATGCACATATTCATGATGTCAGTGGTCGGCGTAATGACTGCGGCGATGATGAAGATGACCAGGATCGAGTAGCGCAGGTTCCGCCACATCCATCCCGCCGTCACAACCCCCATCAGTGCCAGAAAAAATACTAGAATCGGCATCTCAAAAACGATGCCCAGTCCCACAATGATGGTCAGAAACAGGTCGGTATATTCGCCGATGGTAATCATCGGCTTGAACTGCGCGCTCCATCCGATCAGGAAGTCGAGCGCGGCCGGGTACACCATCTTATAGGCGAACATCCCGCCAGCCAGAAACAAGCCCACGGTACTGAACATGAATGGCAGTACATAACGCCGCTCATGGCGATACAAGCCTGGCGAGATGAACAGCCAGATCTGGTAGAGCACGAAGGGCGAAGCCACGAACACCCCCGCGATGAACGCGATCTTCAAATACATATTGAAGGGGTCCGTCGGATTCAGATAGACCAGTTTCTGCTCCAGATTATGGCTGCGCAGGGCCTCCATGATCGGCTTCTGCATCAGCGCAAAGATCTGCTCGTGGAACCACCAACTCACGCAAAAACCACCCACGATGAACAGAAAGCTGTAAATGATGCGCCGACGCAGTTCCTCGAGATGTTCGAGGAAGCTCATGCCGGTCATCTCTTCTGAACCGCGCTTTTGGGCTTCTTCCAGTACCGGACTAGGCATCTTGTCTCAAAACGTCAGGAGTCGCCGGCGGAACGTCGGCGGTCAGCGGTGCGGCCTCAGAGGCCACCGAATCAACCGGCACTGGCTCTGCAGCAAGAGGCAAGGGCGCACGGGGAATCGACTCCATAGGCGGAGCACTAAAGGTGTCGAAAAGCTTTTCCGCCGGGATGATCTTCCGGGCGTCCTCGACCGGCTTCTTGGCGCGTTCCTCCAGCTCGATATTCAGCATCTCGGTTTCAAGCTGGTTCTTGAACTCGTTGCTGGCCTTCTTAAATTCGCCCAACGCTTTACCTAACTGACGTCCCAATTCGGGAAGCTTCTTCGGCCCGAAGATAACGAGGGCCAGCAGGAAGATGAAGATCATCTCTGGCATGCCGAGATTCATAGATTCATCATAATGCCCAACGGCAGGGGCGGCAATCGCAGCCGAAATTGAAAAATGCAGTTCGACGCTTACTAACTCATCCCTATTCCGTCTGTTACGCAGGGGAAAGTGCGTTTCATTTCGCACCTTCCCCGTTACTGCGGGCATCTGTATTTAGATAGTCTTTGGCGGATCGGACAAACTGGGTCGCATGCTACAATTTTCATGCGACTCTCGCACCATGAAGTGTCCCCCGCCAGCTGAAGGAAAACATAATGTTTAGTAGTCCCCGTCGCTCTGCCGTACTCGTTATTTGCGTGGTCTTAGCATGTGGTGGCGTAGGCATGGTTTTTGGCCAGCGCCTGACCTCCACGTCTGCGTCGGGTGACGGCGACATCCGCGACAGCGTCCGGAACTTCACCGAAGTCTATGAAGTAGTGCAACGCAACTATGCGGAACCGGTGAATCCCGACAAGGCCATCTACAACGGCGCCATTCCGGGAATGCTCCGCGTGCTCGATCCGCACTCCAACTTTTTCGATCCAAAGTCGTATGCCGCGCTCCGCGAGGAACAGCGCGGGAAGTATTACGGCGTCGGCATGCAGGTTGGCCCGCGCAACAACAAAGTCATTGTGATTGCACCCTTTACCGGGGCCCCTGCCTACCGCGCCGGCATCCGTCCCGGCGACGTGATTATCGCCGTTGACGGCAAGCCCACGGACAACATGAGCACCAGCGACGTGGCGGAGTTGCTCAAAGGCCCCAAGGGAACCACCGTCAAGATCACGATGCTGCGCGAAGGCACGGACAAGCCCATCGACTTCAACGTGGTGCGCGATGAGATCCCGCGCTACAGCGTCGACGTCCACTTCATGATTAAGCCGGGCATCGGATACATCCACGTCTCCGGCTTTCAGGAAACCACCGAGCACGAAGTAGCCCAGGCACTTGACCAGTTGCAGGAGCAGGGCGAACTCAAGGGCTTGATTCTGGATCTGCGGCAGAACCCGGGTGGCCTGCTTAGCGAAGGCGTGGGCGTCGCCGACAAGTTCTTGAAAAAGGGACAGGTGATCGTCTCCCACCACGGACGTTCGTCACCGGAGAAGATCTATCGTGCAGCGCGCGGTAACGGCGGCAAGGATTATCCGCTGGTCGTGCTGGTCAATCGTGGCACCGCTTCCGCTGCTGAGATCGTGGCCGGCGCCATTCAGGACCACGACCGCGGTTTGATCGTCGGTGAGACAACATTCGGCAAGGGCCTGGTGCAGACGGTTTATCCCCTGTCAGAGAACACCGGACTTGCGCTGACGACCGCCAAATACTACACCCCGAGCGGACGCCTGATTCAGCGCGAATATAATGGCGTCTCCCTCTACGACTACTACTACAACAGCCGCGATAGTGGGGACGGGACGCCTCCGGCGCCCAGCCGCGAAGTCAAAATGACGGACAGTGGCCGTACCGTGTACGGCGGCGGCGGAATCAATCCCGACATTGTCATCCCGCCGATCAAGGGCAACAAGTTCCAGGACACGCTGCTGCAGAAGTACGCCTTCTTCAACTTTGCCAAGCACTACGTGATCACCCACAAGGTCACGCAGAGCTTCCAGGTTGACGATGCTGTCATGCAGGAGTTCCGCAAGTATCTCGACTCCCAGCAGATTGCCTTCACCGAAGCCGAACTGGCCGAGAACAGCGACTGGGTTCGTTCCAGCATCAAGGCCGAGTTATTCGTCAACGAATTTGGCCAGCAGGAAGGACTGAAGGTCCACACGGAAACCGACCCGGCGGTGCAGAAAGCCTTAGAACTCCTTCCCAAGGCAAAGGATTTGGCCGACAACGCCAAGAAGACCATCGCTCAGCGTAGCAACGCCCGTCTGACCGCCCAGCAGGATGCCGCTCCGGCTGCGGCCAGCGACAGTCGCTAACCATAAATCTCAACAATTCGAAGTAGGCCCGCCTCGTGCGGGCCTTTTTCTTGCCCTCTGTAATTCCCAAGACGGGAACAGCCCTGCGGATGAGTCCGATTTTGCTTGCTATTAACAGTACGCAACAACATAATACGTTTCGTACTATGAAAACGACCAATATCTCGCTTCTTAGCTATGCCCTGCTGGGACTCATTCACCAGCGGCCATGCTCGGGTTACGACCTCCGCAAAACCTTTTCCGAGACCGCGATGGGAAGCTTCAGTAATAGCCCTGGAGCCATCTACCCCGCCTTGGAGAGGCTTGAAAAGCGGGGATGGATCGTGAGTAAGGTTGAAGAACGGGCTGGCCTGCGCCGCCGTCGGGTGTACCGGCTCACGGATTCCGGTGACCGAGAGCTAAAGCAATGGCTCTCCCAGGCCGTTACCCGGGACGAGATCATTCGAGGACTCGGCGAACTCATGCTGCGTTTTGCTTTTATGGAACACGCCCTGGGTGCCGAGGCAGCGATGAGCTTTCTGCAAAAGCTGCGAGTCCAGTTGGGCGAGTACGTGCCCGGCCTGAAGCAATACTTGAAGCTGCACGGCCCCGAAATGCCGCTGTCTGGAATGCTCGCTCTCGACAGCGGAGTCCGCAACTACGAAACCCTGCAGCAGTGGGTAGAACACGCAATCCAGACCTACGAGCAAGCACTGGCCGAAAAGCCGCTCCCCTATCGCAAATCGAAGCACTAATGGAGTGACATCATGAATACAGGCAAAACAATCCTTCGATACGTTCTGGCTTGGATTGCGCTGCTGGCCGCGCAGATGGCAGCTGGCATGGTGATCCACGTGAGTAGCCCACCCATGCCCAATGTGTTTCGCTGGCTGATGCTGTCGGACGCCTTCGTGGTTCTTGCGCTCGGTACTGCAGCCGAACGCTCCGACTGGAAGGGATGGAAGTTGTGGCTGGCACTGCTCGCGATTCCCGCTGCGATCGAATCCGTCAACCTGATCGAGGGCGTTCTGTTCCTGACGAACCTAAAGATCGACTGGCGCGGCGTTTTTGAGATCACAGTCGTTGGCTACGCCCTGGCGGCTTTTCTGTGGGCAATCATATTCAGCCAGAAGAAACATGAAGCCTATGCTGAGGAATGGCTTATTCCGGACCGCAGCTTCGTTCAGAAGGTATGGCGATTCGCTTTCTGCTCGGCTACTTACGTGTTTCTATACTTTCTTGCAGGGATGATCATCTTTCCGTATGTGCGTGATTTCTACGCCACCCAGCATATCCCGAGCTTTGGACAGATCGTGCTCTTGCAGTTCTTCTTCCGCGGACCAGTGTTTGTGCTGGTTTGCCTGCTCTTGTTGCGCATGTTCCGTTTGCCCGGACTGCTCGGCGCGCTGGCGGTCGGGTTGGCTTTCACGTTACTCAGTGGAGTTGCGACTCTGATCATCCCCAACCCGTTCTTCCCTGACGCGGTGCGGTGGGTTCACTTCGGTGAGGTCACCAGTTCGAATTTCGTGTTCGGATGTGTCGTCGGATGGGTTTGGGGCAGGACTCAGGCGGTTCCCCATCGGGCAATCGCACTCGCCTGATTCCCCGGGCGTAATTCCCTCACCTAACGGTTTCGGCGGGACCTCAACGCGCAAGAATGTGGTCCTGCCGGGACGTTGCAACATCGGGTGGGCTTCCGCCGATGTTTGGATTTGCGCCGTCTCCGCGGGACCAAGCTTGAATGTGCCCTCGCATCGGCTCACAGCACGAGCGCCGGCTCCCGGTCAAACGGACCCGAATGCCGGGTTGAGAACTCCAATACTTCTGGTTCCACCAGCTTGTCGAAGTCCTCGTACTTCATGCGGACCAACTCAAAGTGCGTGCCGGCGTTGAACGCGATCTCCTTGTCTCGCGTCAGCGTCTCATCCACATAGACCGGAATGCCGTACAGATTTCCGAGAGGGGGCATCGCCCCGGTCTCACAATCAGGGAAGTGTTGTCTGAATTCCCGTTCGCTGGCCAGCGATGCGTCCTTCACCCCCACAACCTTTTTGAGGGCGAGCAAATCCACCTGGTAGGAAGCCGGCAGGACCGCCATCGCCAAAGCTCCGTCGAGTTTCACGATGACTGTCTTGGCCAACTCCTGGCCGCGAATGTGTGCGATGGCTGCGATTCCCTGCGCGGTGTATGCCTTCGAATGCGAAATGACCACATATTTGATGTGGTGTCCGTCGAGGAAGGCCCTGACTTTACTGAGTGGCATAATGACCTCCTGCGACAACCTGGCGGGCCGGAGGCCCGGAAGTGTCTGGTTCGGCGTGCGTTGGATCGGTGCGCAACGGCGAGGCTCTGCCGCCACGGCAGCGATCGGTTGCGTGTCTTTCGATCCGCGCGTTTGCTGGGGCTAATCCCTACTTGCCAGCAACCATCCCAGGCAAAAACCCAGGATGATGCCCGTCATCATTCCACTCGCCACTGCTGACTTCGGATACTTCTTGACCGCGTGTTCGGCATGATCCACGAAATCCTCTGCGGCGCCGCGTCCGGCCCTGACTGCACGTTTCGACTTCCAAACGAAGTCCTCGCACGCGTCATTCACAACGTCCTTTGCCTGTTCGATGTGTTTGCTGGATTCCGCAATGTGCTCGCGGACTTCTTCGAGTAGGGTTTCAACCATTTGGGCTACCTCCTTGCGGTACGGTGACCCTTCTTTGGCCTCAGTGTAGTCCTCGTGTAAGCGATTGCAAGTCCGCGTATCACACCGCAGGTGTGACAACGCATAGAAGCACGACGAAAGCGTCGGGGTTGTACTGCGCCTCACCGTAACGACAATTTCCGCGCCGAATCACACCGGGTGAGGATGCAGTGCTTTGTCGGACTGGCTGGTGCCGTCGGCAAAGCGCCGTGCGGCCTCCAGCGTCTCCATGGCTTGCAGGATCGTCTCCGTCACAAAGTCGATGCCTGCATCTGAGTTAAGCATCATGTGGTAGAGATAACGGCTTGGCCACTCGGCATTGAAATACTTGCGGACGAACAAGGCACGCTCGTGGTCGATTGTGTCCACCATCTCCGCCGCTTCTTTCTCCTGCATCTTCAGTCCGACCAGCCGACGGATCTTCTCCGCGCGCGAGCCGAAAACAAACACCCGAAACGTATCCTGGCGATTGCGAAGAATGTAAGGAGCGCCGCGTCCCACGATGACGCAATGACCGTGTTTGGCCTTCTCTTCGATCACCTTGTGGGCGAGCTGGACCATGCTGTCAGCGTCGAAGATCTTGTCATCCGCGATGGGGAGCGACCGTTCGTAGCTGCCGCGCCAGAAGACCTTGCCAAGACGATGCATGAGGTTGTCACACTTCTCTTCACAGCGGGCGACAACGCGGGAATCGACCGAGGCGAGCTTCGCGATCTCGGCCGTCATCTCCTGGTCGACCAGTTGCCAGCCCTTTCTGCGCGCCAACTCAGCCGCTACCATGCTGCCCCCGGCACCGTATTCGCGCTCGACAGTTATGATCCTGAACATTTCCGCTCCCCACAGTGCCTGACGCACGTTCGTCTCTGTTCGGCTGTTTTATCCCGAATGTGACTGCTGTGGCAAGTCGATTCCGGCTATTCTCCTCAGCATCGACATAAATCCTCGAACGCCTCACTCCAGCTCCGCTGCCGTTTAGCTTCGAAATACGTGGCCTTTGCCACCGCGTTTGCTTTGCAAGCGCTCCGTCGCCACTCCGTTGGCTCCGGACGAGGCGCGAGACAATTCAGTAGAATCGTGAGGCCCACATCATCCGCCATTGGGAATGCTCGGCTTGGGCTCGGTGTGCAGGGGTCTTTCTTGAAGGTTGCCGTTTACCTGATTATTTTGAGTGCCTTACTGGGTCCCTGTGCGAGGGCGCAGCAGCCTGCCAATAGCGGCGATGCTTCCCCGCCCTTACCCACTCCGGCCGCTGCCTCGCTTCGCGAAAAGCTTCCCCAACCCAATGAACGGTACTTCCTGCGACATCTCGCGATTGACCAGAAGAACATCTGGACCAGCCCTGCTCACGTTAAGCCTGACGACGCCAAGTGGCTGGTGCCGTCCGCAGGTATCGCCACGGGTCTGTTCGTGACCGATCCTGACAGTTCCTTCGGCATGGCTAGCTACCATCCGAGCACATGGAAGGCGGTGTCGAACTACGGTCTTGGCGCAGCCCTGGGTACGACGGGAGCGATGTATCTCTGGGGCCACATCACCAACAATGATCGTGCGCGGGAGACGGGTGTGCTGGCGACAGAAGCCATGATCGGCGTTCTCCCCATGCAATTCGCTATTCGGGGTGCTACCGGGCGGCTCCGGCCCTATCAGTCGAACTACCAGAACGTGTTTTTCGATGGCGGCAATTCCTTCCCCTCCAATCACTCCGCAGTGGTATGGGCCTTTGCCTCGGTCGTGGCCCACGAGTATCCCAACCTTTACGCCCAGCTCGGCGCGTATGGCCTCGCCACGGGCGTCAGCCTGGCACGTGTGGCCGCCAGTCAGCATTTCCTGTCGGACGTATTTGTAGGTGGCCTGCTGGGTTACCAGGTGGGCCGTCAGATTTACAGAACTCGCCACAATCCACAACTTGATGACGACCTGTCGGTCGTCGCCAAGCAGACGACGGCCCCAATTCCCGGCCGACTAGCCAGCACCTACGTTCCGCTGGATAGCTGGGTGTATCCCGCCATCGAGCGGCTGGCATTAGGGCGGTACATTCCCATGCCGTTCATGAGCCTCAGGCCATGGACGCGGATGAACTGCGCACGCATACTCGCCGGCCTCAACGAACGGCTGCAAGGCACCCAGGAACTGCCGTCTGACATGAAGGCCATCCGGCAAGCTTTGAATCAAGAGTTTTCTGACGAGTTAAGCGCGCTGGAAGGAATGCCGTATGAGTCGATCCGGCTTGATTCGCTGTACACCCGCATCACCGGAATCGCCGGAACTCCTTTGAACAACAACAACCTTGGGCAGACGATCATCAACAACTACGGGAGGCCGTACCAGGAAGGCTTCAACAATTCGACGGGATTCAGCGCACGCGCGGATGATGGAAGGTTCTCCTATTTTGTGAGCGGCGAGTATCAGCACTCCCCGTCGGCCCCTGCCCTTCCCTTGTCTGCGCGCTTAACGATCGCAGCCGTGAATCATGACCCTCTACAGCCGGCAACGCCATTTCCCGAAAGCAACCAATTTCGGCTGCTGGATACCTACGTGTCAACAAAACTTCTGGGCCAGGACATCTCGATCGGAAAACAGAGCTTGGACTGGGGGCCCAGCGAGAGCGGTTCCATGCTGATGAGCAACAACGCGGAACCGTTCTGGATGCTGAGAATCAACCAGACGGAACCGCTCTGCATCCCAGGTGTCTCGAAGATCTTCGGCCCATTTCGTCTTGACAATTTCCTGGGTCAGTTGTCGGGACACACAAACTTTCCACAGGCGCCTTTTATCTACGGGCAGAAGCTAAGCTTTAAGCCGTTCGCCCGTTATGCAATCGCACGCAATGGCTACCATCCATTTCAGGGCATTGAAATCAGCTTTGCGCGGACCAACGTTTTCGCCGGCCAAAATCACGTTCCGATGACGTTGGGATCGTTCTGGAACAGCTTCACCAGCTTTGGCGCGGTTTCGCCGGAAATCAAATTTTCGCGCAACGATCCCGGCGCGCGATTCGGAAGTTTCGATTTCTCCTGGCAAGTCTGGAAATGGGTGAATATCTACATCGACATGCTTACCCATGATGAAGTAACGCCGCTGGCAGCTCCGCGACGGGCCGCTCTGAATCCTGGTCTCTATCTGGCTCGCCTACCCGGGATTCCGAAGCTTGATCTGCGGGTGGAAGGGGTGACGACCAACCGTTTCGTTTCCCCGGCGACCGGCGGCTTCTTCTTTTACTACGAAGTTCTTTATCGCAACGTTTATGTGAACAACAATAATCTATTCGGCAACTGGATTGGACGCGAAGCCAACGGCTATCAGGCGTGGAGCACCTACCATCTAGGGCCCAAGACCAGCCTCCAGTTGGCGTACCGCAACATGAAGATTGCAAAGGACTACATTCCACAAGGCAGCACCCAGCAGGTTGTGAATTTCTCGGCAGTTCTGCGCCCGCGGGCAGAAGTTGAATTTAAGGGGTTCGTCCAATACGAGAGTTGGCTGCTGCCCGTGCTCGCGAGTTCCCGTCAGCGGGATGTAACTGCGTCAGTGCAATTCACCTGGTGGCCTGACCTCGTGGCCATGCGCCCCCATGGCTGGAGCTCGCACTAAGCGGCGTAATACCGCAGGATGCGCGCTAAGGCCGTGCACACGTCGGAGACATCGTCCTCGGTCATGCCCGCGCTGAGTGGCAGCGAGATGGTGCGCTCGCCGATGTAGCTTGCGTTTGGGAAATCGGCGTCGCGGTAGCCAAGGTGCTCCCGGTAATAAGGCTGCGAATGTACGGGTTCGTAATGAATGCCGACACCGATGTTTTCCCCTTCCATTGCAGCCACGATCTGGCAGCGCCCAACTGAAAGTTTTTCCAGTTGCAAGAGTGGCGTGTACAGGTGGCAGGCGTGCCGGTTCTCAGGGCTTCCCATCTCCGGGACTATTACAGGTGCATCCTTGAGCTTCTGGTTGTATGCGATCCACAGCCGCCCGCGCTGCGCCCATCGTGAGTCGAGCAACGGTAATTGCGGAAGCCCGAGGGCCGCCTCCATGTCTGTCATGTTGTACTTGAAGCCAGCGGCAATGACCTTGTACCCCTGGTTCCCTTCAGCAAATCGCGTCCAGGTATTGGTAGAAATGCCGTTATACGACAGCAACTTCACCCGGCTGACAAGTTCTCGATCCCGGCTGATCACCATTCCGCCATCACCGGTAGTGATGCTCTTGGTTGGATAAAAGCTGAAGCAGCCGGCGTCACCCATAAGCCCCGCCGAATCGCCACGAAAGGTAGTCTCGACGGCGTGGGCACAGTCCTCAATCACCTTCAGACCGTGTTTCCGCGCTAACTCCAGGATGCGATCCATCTCGCAACTGCGGCCGCACATGTGCACGACCATCACGGCCTTGGTGCGCGGCGTAATCTTGCTCTCGATCATCGACGGGTCGATGTTCATCGTTACCCGGTCGCAGTCCACCAGAACTGGCGTGGCCCCGGTATGCACGATCGCGTGGATCGTTGAGCAATATGTCATTGCAGGCGCAATTACTTCATCGCCTGCCTTGATCTCCAACGCCACCAGCACAAGATGAAGCGCCGCACTGCAACTGCCCACGGCCACCGCATACGGCGCCTGCTTATAAGCGGCAAACTCCTGCTCAAAGCGCCCCACTCGTTCCCCCAGGCCGACCCACCGGCTACGGATGCATTCAGCCAACGAGGCGACCTCCGCCTCGCCGATCAAGGGCGCGCCGAAGACAATGCGATTCTCCCGCGAACGCACGGGAGGACCACCTGCGATCGCTGGTAGGCCAGTTTTCTCGATTATGATATTGGCGGTTCCGCTCCGAGGCGGCTTATGGTCCATGAGGAGTTCTCGACTTGGGTGATTCTATAAGATACCGCGTCCGCCACATTCAGCCCTTTGCTTCTTGCGCAATTGCTTTGAATGGCCGTTGGCACAGTCGTCTATACTTCGGGCAAAGAGAACAACTTCTCGATGCCTCTGGTCAGTGTCATCATCAACGTTCTGAACGGCGCTACCACGCTGCCCGAGGCGGTCGATAGCGTTCTTGCGCAAACCTTCGACGATTGGGAATTGATTATCTGGGATGACTGCTCTACCGATGACAGTCCTGCTACCCTCACCCACTTCGTCGATAGCCGCATTCGCTATGTCCGCTCGGAAGAACGAGTGAATCTCGGCCAAGCCCGCCGGCTCGCGATCGACCTCGCTCGCGGCGAGTGGATCGCCTTTCTGGATCAGGATGATATCTGGCTTCCACACAAACTTGAACGGCAGATGGACTTGTCTCGCAACTCCGGCAATGTGGCCCTCATCTATGGTCGGACCGTCCGCTTCTATCCTGGTGGCACGGAACGCGATTACGACCAGGCCCACGAATACGCCTACCTTCCCCAGGGAGACATCTTCTCGGAGCTCTTCGCCAACTCATGCTTCATCGCCATGAGTTCGGCCATGTTTCGACGTTCTGCCGTCGTTGAGGTCGGTGGCATTCCCGACGCTATCACCATCATCCCGGACTACTACTTGTACACCGCCATCGCTCACCAATTTCCAGTTGCAGCCGTGCAGGAGGTCGTCTGCCGTTACCGCACGCACTCGGGCAATACTTCGCGTGTTACAGCACTGCAGGTCCAGGAAGAAGCTCTTCGGCTAATGAATATGTGGCAAGGTGCCGTCGCGCCTGAAATCCTCACACTGTGCCGAAAGCGCCACTCCACCGCAATTGCCTTGCTGGAAATGCGCCGCTCGCGCAGTCTATTCCGCGGAATGTGGCGCATGTTGACGCAAGGGTCGGTGATGTCGCAATTACTTCGACCGTTCTATTTCGTCTTTCACCTTGCGCGAAGATCGCTGCGGCCTCCGTTCTGGAAAACACTCTCGCGCGACGGCCTGTCCCCCCGTCCCACCAGGCCAGCTCCGATGGGAAGCCAAAGGTCATAGCGCATATTCGGATGGCGACGGAATCGACTCTTCCGCAAGCCGTCGTGAAAACACATCGTTTCTGAGAACGAATATCAGCATCATTCCAAACAAGAGTGCATAGGACGCAACCGTGGCCCAAGCCGCTGCACCGGCCTGAAACCGGGGAATGAATAACCCGTTAAGCAGTACGTTCGTTGTGGCCGCCGTTGCCAGGGCGTAGAACACGAATCTGTCGTATCCCCGGCTGACCACCACGGTCCACAGCAGCGAGAAGCAGAAATCAAGCGGCATTGCGATCAGCAGCACCCGGAACAACCCGGTCGCTCCCATGGGCGAGCCATAGAGGACGGTAAGGATCTGCGGGGCCAGAAGTCCAAGCACTCCGGCTACAACAGTCGAAGCTACCGCCAACAGCGCAAGCCATAGGAAAAGCGTCCTTCTTGCACGCGTACTCGCTGGCACGCCCGCAATGTGCGGATACAGCACATCGGTCAACACCCAGAATCCGGTGAAGATTACGTACAGCGGCTTGCAAGCTGCGCTGTAACGACCCACTTCGTGAGTCGTGGACATTGCGCCCAAAATCAAAATGTCAGCGTTGAGGAAAATGAGGTTCAGCAAGTTCGAAAAACCGAGCGTCATCACGCGCGAAACCCGCAACTCCTCGCGTGCGGCTTGCACCGCCGACGAAGAAACGGTGTTTGTGGGTTGCCTCCAGCAGAAACGCCATACCAGCCAGAGAAACAACGCTCCCAGCGCAGTCGCGGTGACGTTCCCGGCCACCATGGAAGCAATCGGTCGCCCGGTCATGCGCATTCCCGCTATCGCAAGCAGGACGTACAGAATGCTGACGCCGCTGCGCCAGCTTGCGAGCAGTCCAAATTGTCCCAACCCCCACGCCACCCAGTCCAACGTAAACACGTACGGGATGACGGCCAGGACAAAGGCCGCTACGCACCCTCTGGCTGCAGCCGGCAGTGGACCGAACAGGCCATAACCAACACCCAGCATGACCGCCACTGCGGTAAAGCCGGTGCGCAAACGGCTGACCGCCGGTACAAGGTAACCGGCCAATCCATGGTTCCGCGCCAGCAACCGCACAGCAATCAGCTTCAAGCCTTGGTCCGAGCCCTCAATGACGTACAGCGCGACGACCTGACCGAGAGCGACAATTCCCAGAACTTCCACTCCATAGTGGCGCGACACATACGCATAGAGTGCGAACGTGGCTAGGCGTCCGAGGACCTCCCCGGTCGCAACCCTTGCGGCGGAATCGAACAGCTGTTTGATGTTCACTTTTCTAACTTCGTCATGTCGTGCATCGACGATGACCGATCGACCTCCAAGCTATACTGGCAGATCGTATGTCCTCTCCGGCGCATCTATGCCCACTGTCAGCATCATCATGAATGTTCGTAACGGAGCCGCCACGCTTCAGGCAGCTCTGGAGAGTGCATTCGCCCAGACATATCGCGACTGGGAACTGATTGTATGGGACGACTGCTCGTCTGACGACAGCGCCGCTATCATCGCCGGATTCAACGATCCCCGCGTGCGCTACTTTCTCGCTCCCCACGACACTTCTCTCGGACAAGCCCGCGAGTTGGCAATGCGCCAAGCTCAGGGGGAATGGCTGGCATTCTTAGATCAGGATGACATCTGGCTGTCCCCAAAGCTGGAGTTTCAAATCGCACTCACTGACTCGCCCCAAGTCGGTCTCGTGTACGGACGAACTGTGTGCTTCTACCCTGATGGCAGACAACGAGACTACGATCAGTTTCACGAATACTGCCCACTGCCCCAAGGCGACATCTTCGCCGAGTTGCTGGGCCGCGGCTGTTTCATCGCCATGAGCTCTGCAGTGATTAGGCGATCTGCGGTGGAGGAGGCTGGCGGCATACCCACCCAGATCCACATCACGCCCGACTACTTTATGTACCTCGCGGTATCCAGACGATACCGGGCCCGCGCCGTACAACAGGTGGTCTGCCGCTACCGGCTGCATCCTGGCAACATGACGAGCGCGTACCGGCGCGAGTCCCTGCAAGAGACTCTGGCGCTAGTTGAAGAGTCGGGCAAACAAATTCCGGCTCGCGTCTTCGCGACGCGGCACGCCGGAATCTCGACGGCATTGGCGCTGGAAGAGATGCGCCACTGGAAGACAGTGTCGCAAGGGATGCAGAGACTGCTGCGAACCGGCTCACTGTGGTGCCTGGTGCGCGCGCCGCTCGTGCGTCTCTGGCGCATCGTTGGCCGACATCTGCGGCAACCCCGCTGGCCAAGTGCAGGAAGTGCGCAGTAAGCAGTCCCAACGAAAAATTGCCGGTCATTGCCCAGCAGTCGAGCATGGCCACGACGACTATTCGGCGGCTCTCTCCAAATCCGCCAAGGTGTCGAGTTTGCGGACATGGGACACACGATCAGGTAATGGCTTTTTCAGGTTTATTCCGGCTGTCCGTTCGGATTGAAGCACGACCATTACGGTTTGCATCAGAATCTTTAGATCGAGCACCAGCGAGTAGTTGTATATGTACAGCAGATCAAAATGCAGCTTTCGCTCTACCGTCGTGTCATAACGACCCATCACCTGGGCTAGGCCCGTGGCTCCCGGCTTCACGGAATGGCGAAGCTCATACGCAGGGAAGGTCGCCTCGTGCTGATTTACGAAAAACTCGCGCTCCGGCCGCGGTCCGACCAGGCTCATGTCACCGCTTAAGATGTTGATTAACTGAGGAAACTCGTCCAAGCGGGTGGCGCGCAGGAAGCGGCCCAAACCGGTAATGCGAGGATCACCCTCGACAGCCAATACGGGACCGCTGTACCGCTCTGCATCGTGAACCATCGTCCTGAACTTCAGAAGGTGGAAGACTCTGCGATCTTTGCCAACCCGCTCCTGCCTGAAGAGAATTGGTCCTTCAGATGTCAGGTGAATCGCGATTGCCACAGCCACCAGCACTGGGCTTGTCACCAGCAGAAGCGCCGCTGCGCCCATCAAGTCGATGCTCCGCTTCAAGATTTCCTCGGCCGGCTCCAACCGATGCGGCTGGATACCGAATACCAGCAGGTCGTCCACCTGCAGGACCTCGGCTCCATACACGGTCAACTCCGAAATGCTGGGAACGATCAGCAACTCTTTATTTTGCCGGAAGCAATGCAGAACGAGATCGTCCTTATTGTCCAGTTTTTCGGTCAAAACGACTGTTTCGTGCGATCCGAGTCCTTCGTAGGGTGGCTTCAGTTCCGAAATCGCGAAGCATCGGTCAACCAAGTACAGGCCGTGGCTATGCTGCTCGAACTTGCGAGCAATCGCCATCGCCGATTCTCGAGACTCGCCGACCACCACTGTTCGCCGGTTTCCTAAGCGCCGACGATACAATCGTCGCGCAAAGAACCGGAACAGCGACACCATGACAATCTGAACTCCTGCCGCCAGCACGATCACGCTGCGGGGAAACGCGAATTGTCGGCTCCAGAACCCTAATGCCATCGTCGAAATACAAGTCACGACAATGGCGACGACCACGGAGTACATCACGTGGCGGAGAGAGCGCCTCAGCCAACCTTCGTAGAGTCCGAGTAGGTGAAAGACAATTGGAACCGTCAGCGAGATTGCCAGGATGGTATGGCGATAAGCCGACAGGTTTACGCTGGCTTGCGCAAGGTATCTCCACAGCAGTAAAAACGCCGCCCCAAATCCTGCGTTCACCAGGAGCACGTCTAGCGCTGCTATTAACCCATCGTAAAAGGCAAATCGGACTTGTCGATGCATCATTGCTTTTTCCCGGATCGATCGGGGCTTTGCAGGGATTTCCATGAGCCCCATCTGGTCGACGTTTGTCTTGCAACTTCCCGGGAGGGGGCGCCCGGGCCCTTGATCACGCGCTTATCGGAGCTAACTTGATACTCGATAGATTTTAGGAAATAACGTAGCCAAACCATCCAACGAACCGCGGCTTTCGTCAATGAATTGTTCCCGAAGTAACCATACGAATCGCTGAATTCGATCAGCGCATCGCGTTGATCGCGAAGCGAGCTGCTTGCCATCTGATTGATAGTCTGGCTGCCGAAATGTACGACTTCGGCGCAGGAAGCATAGTAGACCTTGTAGCCCTTCCGGTTCAACGTTAAGTTATAGGCCAGATCCACGACGGCAAGGCGGAACCGCTCGTCAAACATACCAACTTGCTCCCACGTGGAGCGGCGGACCATATACGCCGATGTCCCGATGCTTTGCACCTGTTGCGTGCGGGAATAGTCGAAGTCGGTGTTGTAATAGCGGTTCATCACCCGGCTCTTGGGAAACAGCTTGTGCCAGTTCAAGGCTTGCAGCACAAAGGTACCCGCACCGGTGAAACCGCGTATGCAGTGCTGCACGGATCCGTCCGCGTTCAGCAGCTTCGGCCCACACGCCGCAATGTCGGGACGTTCGTCCATGAAATCGACGATGGAGGAAAACGCATTGCTCGTCAGCAACGTGTCGCTATCCAGGTGAACGGCGTAGCGGCTCCGCGACATTCTCATACCCAAATTGTGATTCTTGGCGTACAGCAGTCTCTCTTTGTTGCGGACCAGGACCACCTGCGGGAACAGCGCTGCGACCATGTCGGCACTGCCGTCCCGCGAGTCATCGTCCACGCAGATGACCTCGAAGCTGACCCCTTCGGTGTATTGGTACACCGATTCGATACAACTCCGCAACAGTTCGCGGGTGTTGTAATTCGCGATGATGATGGTCAGATCGAGCAACGCTTCGCTCATTCTCTCAGTCTCGCATTTCGGGGCCCGAACTCAAATGCATTCAAGATACAAGGCCGGAGTCTGTTCCCCGTATCGCTCCCAACTATGACGCGACGCTACCACTCGCCCCCGCTCGATCGCTCGCCTTCGTGCCGCCTCGTCGTGCCCAGCTTGCAGCAACGACTCTCACAGCGAATTCGAAGACTCGGCGCGAAGTAACACTAAGCGTCTTCGCAGACTGCTGGTATCGACGACGAGTGACACGCCTGCACGGGACATTCTAAGGACTTGGCTTCCCGGGGGGCACCCCAAAACCTTTAGACAGCAACGGATATTCCACCAGTCTAGCTCTCGCGTACGCCTCCGCCAATAGCTCATCCGTAACTTTCGGAATAGTTACGACCGCATGGATCAAACCGAGTCTCGCAACCCAGGCCTCCTCCTGCACCGAGAATGGACCTTCGACTTCGCACAAGGCAGGCTCTAGCGACCAGCTCTTCCACCGGGGCAGCTCGTTCAGAGATTCCCTAAGGCTCGGTGGGCCGTTCGCGCAGGCGCGCGGCTGCCGATTCCGGACTCACGGGCGAGGAATACACTTCCTTGAACGTGTACGACTTAGCCTTGGGACCAAGGATGGGAAGCAGTTCGATGTGCCAATGATAGTCGTCCTCGATCGTCTTCCAATACCCCAGGGTCTCGGACTTGTGCCGCGTGTTGGGTGAGGTGTGCAGCACCATGTGAAATCCATCGGCAACGGTACGAATGCGGTACAGGGTCCGGCGCAGCAAAACAGCCAAGTCTCGCAGCGCCCCAGGTATGGTGGCGAGACGCTCGAAATAGGCTTCGTGGATGCGCGGCGCAATCCACGTTTCATAGGGGGTACGCGATGCATAAGGACAGGAGGCGAGATAATCCCCTCGAACCTCGATCACCCGCTTCTCCTGCTTCTGTTCCTGGGCGAAGATATCGCAGAAGACGCAGCGCTCTTTTACCTTGTAGTGCTCGCGCGCCGCGCGCAGTTCGTATAGGACACGGCGCGGAACAAACGTCGTGGCCACCACCTCTGATGTGGGATGATCGAATTCCTGTCCGGAGTGGCTACCGAAATTCTTAATCACGCTCACGTACTTGAAGCGCTTGTCCTTCTTGAGGTCGTGGATGCGATGGGCGCACAGCGCCAGGTACTCTTCGATCTCGCGGTCGTCGGCGTTCCACAGTTGCCGGTCGTGGCGGGCATTCTCGATGATGATCTCGTGTGCTCCGATCGGCTGCATGGTGTCATACAGGCCGTTGCCGGCGCGGCCCGGCTCGCCCTCAACCCGATAGATGGGATGCGGATGTACCACCGCACGCGCCGACCACGGGTTGCCGTTCACCGTCAGCATCGAGGCGACCACCTGTAATTGCTGTCCAGACTCGGGGCAGAACGGACACAGATAATCGTTACCCCGGTCATTCTCGGGCTCGTCGTCAGTGATGACCCACGACCGCGTGATTGGGTCCTTGCGGAGTTCCATCGTGTAGTTACTTTACGTTGCTGGATGGCGCAGGGGCAATTCGGTTTTTTCGCTTGTCACGATTCGGTTTTTGTGGACTGCCAATGTGTCTCACCAATAGAACGGCATCCGAGCAATCCAACCGCGGGTCTTGGTCACTTGGTAGAATGAAGCTGTGAAGCGCCCCGTCCGTCTTATCGCCATTGACATCGATGGCACCCTGCTCAATTCCAAGGTCGAACTTTCGCAAGAAAACCGTGACGCCTTGTGTCGGGCCTACCAGGCTGGTATCGAGATCGTGCTGGGCACCGGGCGACGTCACGACTTCGCGCTGCCGATCGCCCAGTCGCTCGGCTTCGACTTGTGGATGATGAGTTCGAATGGCGCCATCACCCGGTCGGTTCGCGGCGAAACGTTTCACCGCGATTTGCTGCCCAAAGAGACGGCGATCAAGCTGGCGCAATCGATGAGGAAATACCGTAACTACATGGTGCTGACGTTTGACCGTGCCGGCATGGGAGCCATCGTTTGCGAGAATCACGATCAACTTTACGGCGTGATTCAGCGCTGGATGGAAAAGAACGCACCCTTTATCGAGTACGTCAGCCCGATTGAAGACGCACTGATCGAAGACCCCATCCAGGCCATGTTTTGCGGACCCGTTGAGCTGATGGATCGCGCGCAGGAAGACCTTGCCGCTTGCGGTTTCAGCCGCGACTTCACCGCCGTGCGCACGCAATACGACTTCCGTGACCTCTGCATTGTGGACCTGCTGAACGCCAAATGTTCGAAAGGGCATGCGCTGCAGCGTTGGGCCAACCATCGCGGCATCGATCGCAGCGAGGTCATGGCCATTGGCGATAATTACAATGACATCGACATGTTGACTTTTGCCGGCCATCCGGTGATCATGGGAAACGCGTCCGACGATCTGAAACAGAATGGCTGGACGGTCACGCTCCACCACGACGAGCACGGGGTAGCCGCCACCATTGACCAGGTGCTGGAATCGAATGCCGCGATCCTGAATGTGTAAAGCCTTCCAACTCGCACTGATGTTTGTGATTGTCGCTGCACAACTTCCCGCGGCCGAGATAGCCAAACTTCGCAATGGATTCAGCATTCGCCATGAACATCACGAAATGCTAGGGGAGACTACGCGCCTTTACCTCGGCAATGTTGCCAGCAGCAACTTTGTCGATGTCGCGGCCGCGCAGATCGAGGGCTTCGAGCCTGCTCCGCCGGAGCCGAAACCAGCCAGTGTTCAAGTTTCCGCAACTCAGGACCTTAGCGGGATCATCAGTTCCGCCAGTTCGCGCAGCCAAATCGATGCCGACTTCATTGCCAGCGTCATTCGAGCGGAAAGCGCCAACAACCCGCGCGCCGTCTCGCACAAGGGTGCGCAGGGGTTAATGCAGCTCATGCCCGCAACCGCCCACCAACTCGGCGTCAAAAACAGTTTTAGCCCGGCCGACAATGTTGACGGTGGGGTTCGCTATCTGCGGGAGTTGCTCCTGCGCTACAACGGGGATGCCGCCAAGGCACTGGCCGCCTATAACGCCGGCCCACAACGGGTGCAACAGTATAACGGCGTACCTCCGTACCGGGAGACGCGCGCGTATGTGGCGCGGGTGATCACCGACTACAACCGCAAAAAGCTGGCCCAGCTAAAACAGCAATCGAAGCCGGCGGGACACAATGCCACTGAGATTCACCAGGCAGCGGGATACAACACCACGAAGACCGAAGCGCGAGCAACGATTGGCGACGCGAACCCAGGCAGCAAGTAACCGGGTTTGACCCATCCCTCTGTGTCGTTTACCTTTTGAGTTTGTGCACTCGCAGCGGGCGCTCCATCGCGCGCCTGCGACCCTCGATCATGAACAAGAAGCGCATTCTGGCAACGGCGATCGTCCTGGCAGTGCTCTGCCTGTTGATTTATCTGCAGGTGCATACCTGGAAGAAATTCGACTGGACGACTTTTTGGAACAACACCAGTCGCGTCAACTGGGAGTTCGTGCTTCTCTCCGTCGCGATTACGTATTTCACCTACGTTATGCGCGCTACGCGCTGGCGCATCTTCCTTAAACCCTTGTGCGCGACGACCACCGCGCGCCTCGTGGGCCCGCAGTTCATCGGCTTCACCGGACTGGCGCTGTTGGGACGTCCGGGAGAAATGATCCGCCCTTACCTCATTGCACGCAAGGAGAACCAGACCTTTTCCTCGCAGGTGGCGGTGTGGCTGGTGGAGCGCATTTTCGACATGGCGTCGGTGGCGTTGATGTTTGTCGTCGCCGGTTTTGTAGGCGATCCGCTGTGGGGCACATTGCCCAATCAAAATCTCTCCTCCGAGGTGCGCTGGTCGGCGGGATTGTTCCTTTGCGGCATTGTGGCACTGGCCGTGGTGGCCCTTATACTTCGCCGCTCGGGTTACGCTATCGCCGCCTACTTGGAAAAACGCTTTGGCGGCCCCAGTCACAAATTCGCCCACGGGCTTCGCTCCAAGATCATGTCTTTCACCGACGGACTCCAGATCATCAGCGACGCGGCATCGTTCCTGCAATTGTTTGTAATGTCACTGGCGATGTGGATGCTGATCGCGGTGGCTTACTGGCTCCTCACCCACGCCTACGGAGGCGAGCTTTCCCACCTCGGCCCAGCTAGCATCATGTTGCTCATGGTCTCCGCTATGTTCGGTTCTTTGATTCAACTTCCTGGCGTGGGCGGCGGATCGCAGCTTGCTACCATCGCCGTGATGAACAGGGTTTTTGGTGTAGACAACGAAATCGCGGTCAGTTGCGGCATGCTGATCTGGGTTTGTACTTTTATGTCGGTTATCCCCATGGGACTGCTTTTGGCACGCCGCGAACACCTGTCCCTGCGCGCCGTCGCGGCTGCAGAAGAAAAGGCAGAAGCCACTCTGGCGAAATAGACATTTGCGGGAACGACAATCGACGACTCGGAAACCGATAAGATGCGGGGACCCTCGGCTGAAGGACATCCAATCGAGAGTCCCCGTGCCCGCATCCTTGAAGGTCTTCGAAGGCCTACCGGCTGCGGGACTGTAACGCCGCTACACTAAACGTGCCGGCGCAGCCAGTTCGCTGCGAAAATAGCGCCCGATCCGAGCAGTGCCAAAGTGCCCGGCTCCGGGGTTGTTGGAGGTGGAGGTGTGGCTCCAAATCCGTCGAGATAAACGTAGCCGGCATGGCCGCCATACGGGCAGTCCGAGCCGAGCAGTGTCAGAGTGAAGTCGTGGCCTTGCAGCCCGCTGACATCCAATTTCTCGATCTGCCAATCCGTGTAGAACCAATAGCCGTACGGATGGAACATCGAACCATTGTCGTAGGAGTTGTAGGTCAGATTCAGCAATGCTGTGTGGGTCGTATCGTCGATGAGTTGGAGTGTGAAGTTATCCGAGTCCGTCGGACCGTGGGACGATTGCAAAACTGCCGCCCATGCAAAGTAAATGAAGGGATTGGTGTAGTTGGTGACGCTCTGGCTGATGACCGAGACACTGTAATTGTTGTACCAGTCGTTGGCACGGGCGGCATAGGAACCGTTATAAACCTGGTTAAGAAGGTTGCCGACAATTGGGTCGGGACCGGGAGTTACGATTCCGGAAGCATTGCCGCTGATGTTGTAGTTGGATCCACCGGGCAGATAGCTGCTGGGATCGAGCGGCCAGCCCCCATACCAATAGCCCGCTCCCTGGGTCCAGCCGTTGAAGGTACCATTCTCGAACCCACCATTCACAAATGTTCCAGCGAATCCCGACGAAGCTATCAACAGACAGCTCAGCAGGAATAAAGCAGACCTGAGACCTGACTTCATGATAATTGCGCCTCCGTGCGCATGATTTGTTGGTGCGTAGATAAAAGCTAGTGCGCTGCGACGGAGAGGGAGTTGTGCCGTCGCCTACGATGAGATCGATTTGAACGTGTACACGAGCGAAAACCGACTTACGTTCGGAGTGCAACGTCGAACCTCGCTCGTACCTTTCAATTGCAAGCTTGATGCCGGATCGCGCTTCGGGGAGACGTGATAGGAAAAAAAAGTAGCAGTTCTGCTGGCTGGCCAAAAGGTGGCGTTACAACAGAAGTTAGTAGACCCGATTCGGGAATCACCTATTTAGTAACTCCTCTACGACGCTGCTAATTGAAGGAAACTGACAGCGGCATCGTCTTGGAGCGTGCAACTTTTTGCAGTTAGACGGAAGGTATTTTCCGTGCCCGCGACGATAGCCCGGAAAAAATTTCCCGGAAGAGGAAAGCACTATTTGACTCCTCTGCCTATGGCGTCTTTTAACTGCGAGGCTCAGACCGCTTTAATGCACCGCGGATTCCCCCTGCTACAATCGACATGCGGGCGCAATCGGCCCGCCTTTTCAATCATCCATGAAGTGTCCGTTCTGCGGCTTTGAAAACGATAAGGTGGTCGACTCGCGGGAGAGCAAGGAAGGCGAATCCATCCGCCGGCGACGCGAGTGCCTGAAGTGCGAGAAGCGCTTCACCACCTACGAGCGCATCGACGAAATCCCCTACATGGTCATCAAGAAAGATGGCCGCCGGGAGAAGTTCGAGCGGCAAAAGGTCCTGAACGGCCTGCTGCGGGCGTGCGAAAAGCGGCCGGTTTCGATGAGCAAGCTGGAGCAGATCGTCAACGATGCCGAAGGACTGGTCGTCGATTCCCCGGAGCGAGAGCGGAAGGCCAGCGAAGTTGGCGAACTGATCATGAACCGGCTGAAGCACATCGACAAGGTGGCGTATGTTCGCTTCGCCTCGGTGTACCTGGATTTCAAGGACGTCCGAGAGTTCATGGAAGAGTTGAAAGAATTACTGGATACGAAAGAAAATGCAGCATCTAAATCAAAAGTAGTTTAACTAGTTTTTGTCGCACACGAAAGCATATGGCATATACCGTTACGTTGATCCCTGGCGATGGCATCGGACCCGAGGTCGTGAAAGCGACGGTTCGGATTCTGGAAGCCACCGGCGTGAAGTTCGAATGGGAAAGTTTTGCCGCAGGCGCCGAAGCTTACGCGAAGTATCACGAGTACATCCCACGGGAATTAACGCAGTCGATTGAACGCACGCACGTTGGCCTGAAGGGCCCGGTCACCACTCCGGTGGGCGGCGGATTTTCCAGTATCAACGTGGCCTTGCGGAAGCAGTTCGAGTTGTTCGCCAACTTCCGGCCGATCATTAATCTGCCCGGCGTTCCCACCAAGTATCCTGATGTCGATCTCATCGTGGTGCGGGAGAATACCGAGGGACTGTACTCCGGCATTGAGCATGAGGTCGTGCCTGGCGTGGTGGAGAGCCTGAAGATCATTACCGAAAAGGCATCCACGCGTATTTCGCGATTCGCTTTCGAGTATGCGCGCAAGTTCAAGCGCAAGAAGATCCACGCCATCCACAAAGCCAACATCATGAAGATGTCGGACGGGCTGTTCATCCGCTGCTCGCGCAATATCTCGAAGGAGTATCCCGAGATCACCTACGGAGAGCACATTGTGGACAACACCTGCATGCAGTTGGTGATGAATCCCTACCAGTATGATGTGCTGCTGCTGGAGAACCTGTACGGAGACATCATCTCGGATTTGTGCGCCGCGTTTGTCGGAGGTCTCGGCCTGGTAGCGGGCGCGAACTTTGGCATCGAATGCTCCATCTTCGAAGCGGTGCACGGATCAGCGCCTGACATCGCGGGTAAAGACATGGCTAACCCTACAGCGGTGGTGCGTTCAGCGGTCCTCATGCTGCACCACCTGGGCGAACACGATGCGGCGCATCATATCAACGCGGCGTTGGCGCATGTTTACACGGAGAAACAGCATGTGACACGCGATGTTGGCGGCAAGGCCGGGACCACTGAGTTCGCCGACGCCGTCATTGAAGCTCTGCATACCCTTCCGGTGCCGACACCAATCGCGAAAGAAGTCGAGCCGTAGGGCAACAAGACCTCGTAGAAGCCGAAGTCGGTAGGTGGCGACCCAGGGGAGCGTACGAATCCGCCTGACTGGAACTAGCATCCTATGCGTGGACGAACGGAGGATGCATGATTCTACCTGATGCCCCAATTGCACAAGAAGGCTTCTTCGTTACCCACTTTCTGACCGTTGCCGACCAAGCGAGATCGATTGAGTTCTATGTCGGCGTTCTTGGCGGGAAAGCGGTGAAAGAAGCTGACCCCAGCTATGTCAAGCTGGCGAATTCGTGGATCATTCTCAACAGTGGTGGCGGGCCGACTCCCGACAAGCCTGAAGTGTTGCTGGAAACTCCACGCGATCTCAACCGGGTCAGCAGTTTTCTCAACCTGCGTGTCGCCGATACTTGGACTTGTTACCGGCAGTGGAAGGCAAAGGGCGCAGAGTTCTTGACGGAGCCGCTCGACAATCAGGGGGAGGAGTGGCGCTGTTATATGCGCGATCCGGACGGGTACCTGATCGAAGTCGGCCAGTACACACAATCTGCGATCGACGATTTCAGACGGTATCTGGCGGCGACGGATAAAGCGCCCAAGTAGCGGCGCGAAGCGTTCCGAGACGCCCTAACCCGTTTGATACAATACCGCTACGGCTGGGTCGTCGAGGATGACGATGGCCGTAAAGCGATTTCGCAGCGCATATTTTCCTAGAGCAAATCCAACTGGACTTTGGTTCGGCAGGCGCCCGGTAGAGTGGCGCGAACCCAGAATTAACAGGAGCTTGTTCTGACCTCACGCACCTTTCCTTATAACCAGGCCTATCACCGCTTCGCGGTGTATCTCGCCGGCACGACGTTGCTGCTGATCGTGCTCGGCGCACTGGTCACCAGCAACGATGCTGGTTTGTCGGTCCCGGACTGGCCAACGTCGTTCGGGTCGCTGTACAAGATTCCGCCGATGGTTGGCGGGGTGAAATATGAGCACGGCCACCGCATGTTCGCCGAGTTCGTCGGACTGCTGATCATCGCAATGGCCGTTTGGACACAACGGCTCGAGCAGCGCAACTGGATGAAGCTGATGGGCTGGATTGCCCTGGCGGCGGTGATTGGCCAAGGCGTGTTGGGCGGCCTCACGGTTTTGTTTCATCTGCCATGGGCGATCTCGACCGCTCACGCTACCCTGGCGCAAACGATTTTCTGTGTCGTCACAGCCATGGCGCTATTCACCAGCCGAGGCTGGCTGCAGGATTCCGAGCCGATCGTCGAGCATGGCATCGCTCCGAGCACCCCAACTCTGACGGCGCTCACGGCAGCCTGCGTCTGGGTGCAGTTAATTCTCGGCGCGGCGTTCCGGCACACCGGCATCAAGTTGCTGCCGCATCTGATCGGCGCATGCGTGGTCACGGCCATGCTGTGCTGGACAGTCGTCCGCGTGCTCTCGCACTTCGGCAATGTCCCTGAGTTACGCAGACCTGTACAGCTTATGCTGGCACTCTTGATGGTCCAGCTTGGACTCGGATTTGCTTCGTACGCCACCCGTTTGCAATGGATGCTGGACGCGCCGCAACCTACCACAGGCATTGTGATCAGCACGGTCTCGCACGTTGCAGGAGGAGCGCTGCTGCTCGCGACCACAGTCATCCTCGCCATCCAGACGCGCCGCATGGTCACCGTTCACACGCAAGAATCGATCATGACTCCCTCATCCCGGAAGGCCGTCACCGCATGAGCACTGCAACCCAGCCCTTGGCTGTTCCGCGCTTCGGCTTTGCCGCTCTGGCCCGCGATTACTCTGTGCTGGTGAAGGCGCGCGTGACAACCTTGATCATCCTGACCACGTGGTGCGGCGCCTACTTCGCCGCCGCCAAGTCGGGAGCCTCTTCCCTGTCGTGGACGGTATTCAATGCCCTGCTTGGCATCGGCCTGGTCAGCGCGGGCACCGCTGCGATCAACGAAGTGATGGAGAGCGACCTTGATGCGCGCATGCGCCGCACCGCGATGCGTCCGCTGGTGACCAAGAGCATGGGGCTGGTGCATGCGTCGGTCGTGGCCTTCGGCATGACCTTCGGCGGCATCACTTATCTGTGGCTGACGACCAACTGGCAGTCAGCGATCCTGACCGGACTGACATCTGCGAGCTACCTGCTGGTGTACACGCCGATGAAACAGGTGCACCCCATCTGCACGTTCCTCGGCGCGTTTCCGGGAGCCATGCCTCCACTGCTGGGATGGGTGGCAATACGCGGCCGAATCGATCCCGAAGCCGTGGTTTTGTTCGCCATCATGTTCTTCTGGCAGTTCCCCCACTTCCATTCCATCGCGTGGCTGTATCGCGAGGACTACGAGAACGCGGGCGTGCGCATGCTGCCGGTGGTCGAGAGCGATGGACGCTCCACCATCCGGGCGATCCTGTTGTACTCAGTGGCGCTGATACCCGTGACGCTGGCGCCTACCTTGATGGGCATGACCGGCTGGACGTATTTTGCCGGCGCGCTGCTGCTGGGCGGCGGGCTGCTATGGTTCAGCCTGCGAATGGCGACCATGAAACTCACTCCCGTCGCGCCTGCATCCAAGCTGCGCGCGCGTCATCTGCTGCAGGCTTCGGTGATCTATTTGCCCCTGCTGTTTGCACTGATGATGCTGAATCGCACGGCATAGAATAGAGCTATCTTGAATTCCAGAACCGCAGTACCAGAAGTTGAAACTCATCAAGCCACACGCGTGGGCCGTACGGGGACCTCACCCGTCATTCAACTCCAGGACCTGCGTCACCAGTACGGCGACCGCGTCGCGCTGGCCGGGGTGTCCTTTGACGTTCGTCCCGCGGAAATTTTTGGGCTGCTCGGACCCAACGGCAGCGGCAAGACCACCACGTTTCGCATACTCTCCACGCTGATGATTCCGACAGGCGGACGGGCCCTCATTATGGGACGTGATGTCGCCAAGGATCCGGGCGGAGTTCGCAAACAGATCGGCGTCGTCTTCCAGGAACAGAGCATCGACATCAAGCTCTCGGCGGAAGAAAACCTGATTCTGATCGGCCACGTCTATGGCCTGCGCGGCGCTACGCTGAAGGCGCGCGTGGCGGAGATGCTAGGCCGGGTCGGCCTCGCCGATCGCGCCAAAGAAAAGGCTGAGGCGTTCTCCGGCGGCATGAAGCGCCGCTTGGGACTGGCCAAGGGACTGCTGCATCATCCGTCGGTGCTGCTGCTCGATGAGCCGACCACTGGACTCGATCCGGGCGCGCGGCGCGATCTCTGGCAGTATCTGCAAATCTTGCGCGACGACGAAAACGTCACTGTGCTCGTCACAACTCACCTCATGGAAGAGGCCGAGCGCTGCGATCGCCTGGCGATTTACGCCGAGGGCAACGTGGTGGCGATGGGCACTCCGACGGAGTTGAAGAAAGAGATCGGCGGAGACGTGATTTTGCTGGAGACCAAGGAGCCCGACGCCCTGGCGCAACACATCGAGCAGCGCTTTGGATTGCCCGCCACGGTACTCGACAATCGCGTGCGCTTGGAAATTGAGAACGGCCACCGCTTTGTTACTGACGTGGTTGAAGCGTTCCCCGGCGAGATTGAAGGTGTGTCGGTGCACAAGCCCAGTTTGGAAGACGTGTTCATCCGGCGAACGGGACACCGCTTCTGGACGGAGCAGGAAGAGCAAGAGAAAGAGAAATAAGGAATGGCTACTCGAACAGCAGCATTACCCGCAACATCGTTGACCGCTCCCGCACGCGTCGGCATTGTCATGCCTTCGGTCGCGCTGTGGTGGCGCGAGATCGTCCGCTTCTACCGCCAGCGCAGCCGCGTGGTCGGAGTCATCGCCTCCCCGCTGCTCTTCTGGCTGGTGATTGGCTCGGGCTTCGGCACGTCGTTTCGCTCCAGCGGTGCCGGAGGCCAGAACTATCTCGGCTATTTCTTCCCCGGCGCGCTGATCATGATCGTGCTGTTCACCGCCATCTTCACCATGATGACGGTGATCGAAGATCGCAAAGAAGGTTTCCTGCTTTCGGTGCTGGTCGCGCCCGTCAGCCGCTCGGTGATCGCGCTGGGCAAGGTGCTGGGCGGAGCCACGCTGGCAACATTGCAGGGACTGATCTTCCTGGTGTTCGCTCCCGCGCTGGGCATTCACTTCACGCTGGCGGGCTTCGCGCTGACTGTGCTGGTGATTTTCCTGGTGGCGTTTTCGCTGACTGCGCTGGGCTTCATCATCGCGTGGCCGATGGACTCGACCGGCGGATTCCACGCCGTGATCAACTTGTTCCTGATCCCGCTGTGGCTGCTTTCGGGATCGATGTTCCCCTTGTCGGGAGCGTCCATCTGGATTCGCGCGCTGATGCGCATCAATCCCCTCACCTACGGGACCGACGCGCTGCGCATGCTGCTGTATCCCGGACAACTCGCCACCAACCTGCCGCTGGGTACCAACCTCATCGTGCTGGCGGGATTCACGCTGGTGATGTTTGGCTTTTGCTTTTTCGTGGCCAACCGGCGCAGCACCAAGCCAGGCGTCTAAGGTCGCCATGTCATTGGGCCCGACCTTCTTCCCTGCCCTCAATGCGTTCCTCAACGGCTCCAGCGCCGTCCTGATCGGCTGCGGCTATTACCTGATCAAGACCGGCCGACGCGAAGCGCACAAGCGCATGATGATCGCTGCCGTTATCACCTCGGCGCTGTTTCTGATTTCCTACCTGTACTACCACGTTGTGCTGCGGGCGGGCGTCACGCATTTCAAAGGCGAGGGCATGTGGCGGCCAGTGTACTTCGCCATCCTGCTGTCGCACACGTTTTTAGCGGTGGTGGTGGTCCCCTTTGTGCTAATCACGCTGTCTCGCGCGCTGAAGGGCAACTTCGCCCGCCACAAGGCGATTGCTCGCTACACGTTCCCGATTTGGATGTACGTCTCGGTTACCGGAGTGGTTATTTTCGTAATGTTGTACAAGATTTTCGTTCGTTAGCCCCCCGCCGCTTTCTGATATTCTTTGCAGTTCACAGCACATTCCGCACCGCAGACAGGAGCTGTTCTCATGGCAAAGAGCGTTAACAAAGTCATCCTTCTTGGCAACCTTGGCAAGGATCCCGAAGTGAAGTACACCCCCAGCGGCATGGCGATCGCGCGCTTCACGCTGGCCACCAACGAGCGCTTTAAGGACAAGGAAGGCAACTGGCAGGACAAGACCGAGTGGCACAACCTGGTGGCCTTCCAGCGCACCGCTGAGATCGTCGGCGAGTACCTGAAGAAGGGCCGCACGGTTTACGTCGAGGGCAAGCTGCAGTCCTCGTCGTGGGAAGACAAGGAAACCGGGCAGAAGAAGTACAAGACCGAGATCATCGTCAACGATCTGGTGCTGATCGGCGGAGGCCAGCGCGAGGGCGGCGGCGAAGGAGGCGGTTACAGCGGCTCGAAATCCGGAGGGGCAAAAGCCTCGGGCGGCTTCGACCAGCGCGTCCCCGAGCACGAAGAGGCTCCGGCACACAGCGGCACAGGCGAGATCACGGACGAAGATATTCCGTTCTAACACAGCGACTAGCACTCAACAATCAGATGGAACCTGTCAGATGGAACCTGCCCCAACCGGTTGATAACTTGGCGGAGCATCTTGTCGGAAGTGTTTCGCCTTCACGACCCCTGAATCGCACCTCGACTTGACCCTGTTCATGATGCCGACCACGAGTGCGCCCGGATATGGGAGGGTCCCCCCTCCCCTCACCCATCCTGAAAACAAAGGACTTACAGCACCATTGTGCGTAAGTTCAGCCAAGCAAAGGCACTTACAGGCATAGTCTTGCAAACAAGGAGCTTACCCGCGCTGTCCGCTGCGCTTTAGGTGCCGCGAGTTCCGAAATGGAAATTGTCAAAGAGCCAAATGCCCACTTGTCGAGGCCCCAACGGGTAGAGACACTTATCCCTAGCTCACAATTCGTTTGTAAGCACGGCGGAAGCTGCAGGCAAGAGAAAACGGAGGATGGAAGAAACGAAAGTAACCAAGGTTGGGTGAGGAGCGGGTTCTAATCCCAGGTTAGCGTCCGGAGGAAGGGCGCGAACCCGAGGCACCGGGCTGAAAAACAGGATTGCCACCAAGCCAGCCCTGGCCATGATACTGATCATTCTTTCCCTCGTGTCCGCCCTCATCGCGAGGTATCCTTTCGCCGTCGCCGCTCGCTCTCCCTCATCATTTCGTTAATATCCGCCGCTGGACGTATCTCGATTGTTCCACACTGCAACTTCACTCCCGGAGATTGGGAAATGAGCTGAATCGCGTGATTCAGATCTCGCGCTTCAAGCACCTGAATTCCACCCAATTGCTCTTTCGTTTCCGCGTACGGACCGTCTGTCACTGCAACCTTTCCGTTCTTCCAACACACGGTCACCGCCGTGTTGGCGGGCTGAAGAGGTTCCTCAGCGACCAAGTGTCCGTTCTTCCGCAGTTCGTCGTTGTAGCTAAAACACTCGTCCAGCATGGTGTTGCGCTCGCTCTCAGGCATGTTTTCGAACTTGCCGGGCTCGAGATAGCCCAAACAGATGTATTTCATTAATTCCTCCATGTTTTCTGTGACTCAGGGAGCCGTAGCTCATCGTTCTGTTATCAGATAGTCGTTCGGGAGACTGAAAATCGACAGCTGCTCCATCTTTCTTAGCCTCCTCGGGGGATGGCGACCATCCCGACGTACGGGATGGACGAAGGCATTTCTGGTCACGTATGGTTGGGCTAATGGCTGATAAGGCTGAGAGGGAGGTATCGGGACTGGAACTTCTGCGTCAACCGGCGACGCTCGCCCTCGCATGATATCTGAACGACCTTCATTCCGTGCTTGGATTTGAGGCGTACTTGTGGCGCACGATCGTTAACGCCGATTACAACCACGGCGAACCCACGAAGTTTCCGAAACCGGGTGATCCGCCTCTGGCGGAGAGTGCCGTCGCCCAGATGGACGTTCACTCGGCGGTTCTCGGAGAGATGCTCTTCTGCCGGGGCGTCAACAGCTTCCGGACATACCTTGCGGACTTGATGACTCTGATCTACGAGAAATATCCGAAGAAGCTCCCATCAAACAAACAGACGACGTACCGGTTCTGCATCGAGCACCATATCGCGGGCGATCTGATATCCGCTCTTGCGGAGGAGACTGTGATGGGGCTGGTGCATCAGCGCCTCGACGCATTGGCGAAGTATTTCAAGAAAAACTTGGACCTTGTGCTGTTCACGAAGGGTGCCCATTTGGCGAACGCCGGGCTCTGTGTGGACATTCCAAATGTCATCACACACAATCGCGGGATCGTAAATCGGTTCTTCATTCAACGCAACCCACGGTTCGCGGACGATCTCGGCAAGCGCGTGGTGCTCAGCGAACAGGAGAGACGGGAAATGCTCAGTACGCTGGGGTTCTGCGCCCGGCATCTCGATGTCCGAGCCATCAAGAAGTTTGGGCTGGAGACCATCGAGCCCGAGTTCAAGGAATCGGCAAACGCACCGTCACCGGATGGCGCTGCTTAGTCTTGGACACGACACGGGATACCTCTGGCAGGTGCTCCACCTTTAGCGATCTTTGCATGCACCATTCCCACTGTCTTGGTAATGCCCGCACGACTTCCAGTTGGGACTGCGCCTGCACGCTCGTAATTCACGATAATGACGCCTTTCGAGGTGACTGTGCTTTCCGTCACCTTGAATGCCGCCGGGATCGCGCCCTCGGCAAACAATCGTTTTCCACCGCCCAACGTTATCGGAAATATCTTCAGCCAGAACGCATCGACCAAATCATGCTTCATGAGCGTCTGAACCAGATTTGCGCTTCCATACACGTGCAAATCCGGCCCCTCCTGTTGCTTAATTTTGTTGATATTTTCCCCAATATCTCCCTTGAGAAACACGGACGGCTGCCATTCGTGAGAAGTCATGGTATTCGACGCGACGTACTTGGTCGCTGTGTTGACGGCTGGCCAAAAGTCATTATGTTGCCGCCAGAATGCTGCCCAAATGTCAAAGGTTCTGCGCCCTAACAACAAGTCAAACGGCAGGTTCATCTGCTTTCTTATAGCCGTTGAACTAACAGGGTCGGAATGTGGACTGGTCCACCCGCCATACGCGAAGCCGCCACTGGTATCTTCCTCTGGCCCGCCTGGGGCCTGTATCCCACCATAAAGCGAGACAAATTCAAGCGCATTGATTTTTCTCATGACTGAGTTCCTTCGAGCCCCATCTGATTTTGTCGTAGCAGCCCAAACAGAGGTATTTCACTGTTCTTCTCCTCAAAGCGGATTGAACGAACCGGCAACAGGGCGTTGCGCCAGCTCGTTCATCTCGTCACCAGGGCGCGTATTCCGAGGCCGCAGTGGCCAGGTTGTTTACTTCCTTTCGCTGGGTTCTTGTTCCGGAGCCGGGAAGAAAAGAAGCTCGCGCACCTCGCCCACCGCATCGCAGGAGATGGCACCCTTGCGCGCCCACGCGAGTGCCTCGTGCATATCGGCGGCTTCCAGTATCCAGAAACCGCCCATGTGCTCCTTCGTCTCGGTGTACGGCCCGTCGGTGACGAGCACCTTACCGTCGGGCTGCTTCCGCACCGTCTTTGCGTCGCCGGCCGGGGAAATGCCGCAGGCGAACTTCCTCACGCCGGCAGCAATCATTTCGCGGTTGAGCGCGTGGATCTCTTCGATCATCGCTTCGGTTACGACGGACGGGTCGAAGTCGTCGGGGAGGTAGTTAGCAACCAGATACTGTGGCATGACTTTATCTCCTTGGTTCCTTTGGCTTGTTTCCGATGACTCGTTTCCTGTTCACTCAGGAACCGTAGCTCATCGTTCTTTTGTCCTATAGTCGTTGGGGAGACCGAAAATCGACAGCTATTCTATTTTTTTATTTAATCTGCTGATTTTTTTAATTTCAGCTGCCGAATCCGCTCCTGCAGGAACTGCCGCTCCGGTTCCTGCTGGGTCAGCGCCAGAGCTTTCTCATAAGAGGACCGGGCCTCGGCTGTCCTGCCGAGCCTGCGGTACATATCTGCACGGGCTGAATGCGCCAGGTAGTAATTTGCCAATTCGCCATGTCCCACCACCGCGTCGATATGCGTCAGGCCGGCCTCTGGACCATCGCGCATGGCAATTGCCACGGCACGATTGAGATGTACAACCGGCGAAGGCTGAATTCGTGCCAATCGGTCGTAAAGCGCTACAATCTGCCGCCAGTCGGTCACGGCGACCGATTCCGCCTCCGCATGAACGGCCGCAATCGCAGCCTGCAGTGTGTACGCACCGAAGCGGCGGGACTTCAGGGCTTTCTCCAGTAATGCCACTCCCTCCGCGATCTGCTCCCGGTTCCAGAGCGAGCGATCCTGGTTCTCCAGCAAAATCAGCTCTCCGGTCGGAGAGGTTCTCGCGGCGTGACGGGATTCCTGTAGCAACATCAGGGAAAGCAGCCCAATGACCTCCGGCTCTGGCCGGAGTTCGGTCAGCAACCGGCCCAGTCGAATCGCCTCGCCGGTTAGCTTGGGCCGCGTTACCTCCGCTCCCGCCGCAGCCGAATAACCCTCGTTAAAGACGAGATAGATGACCTGAAGCACCGCGCCCAGTCGCTCCGGCAATTCCTGCGGCGTCGGCACCTCGTATGGAATCGGTGTCTCTCGAATCTTTGCCTTGGCGCGCACAATGCGCTGCGCCAGCGTACGCGGAGTGATGAGGAAGGCCTTCGCGATCTCCTCGGTGGTCAGCCCGCACACCTCACGCAGGGTGAGCGCAACGTGCGCTTCCGGCGCTAGAGATGGATGACAGCAGGTAAAAGTTAGGCGCAGCCGATCATCCTCAAGGCTGTTCTCTTCCTTGGACCTTTCCGCCGAACTCCATTGCGCTTCGAGATATCGCACGAGCTCGTCTTGCGACGCATCAGATCTTGCCCTTCGACGCAGAGTATCAATGGCTTTGAAGCGGGCCGTCGAAATCAACCATGGCCGCGGGTTACCGGGTACTCCACTGCTCGGCCACAGGCTCAGCGCAGCCGCAAAGGCCTCGTGCATCGCCTCCTCGGCAAGATCAAAATCACCGAGCAAGCGGATCAGAGTTGCCAGGATTCGTCCCGAATCCACGCGATAAAGGGAGTCGAGCAGTTCGCGTATCTGCTCGGTGGAACGCTCGGTCATGACGACGGCCTTAGCAAACTAGCTACTTGAACTAAGCGCTTCACTTCCCGGTGAGCACCTGCTTCTGCTGGTCGGGCGGCAGCGCATGATAGAGCGCCAGGAAGGTTCCGTTGGTCCAGCCGAAGCCGATTAGGTTCTCGTGATAGCCCGCTAATACGTGAGCTTCATCGCTACCGGTTACAACGTTGTACTTCTCGCGGATGGTTCCGGTGCGCTTGTAGTTGGCGAGTACGGTGCTGAGGAACTCCCGCGACACGCGATCGGCCTCAGCGTTGAAGCCCGCCCGGCGCATCCCTTCGACCGCGATCAGGTGGTTGGGCGCCCAGCCGTAGGGCAAGTCCCACTGCACGCCGGTTTGCTGGTCGCTCATGGCCAGCCCGCCTTCATGATCGAAAATGCCGACGTTCTTCATTACAGCCTTGGCCTGCTCGGGCGTTGCGAGGCTGACCCACAGTGGAAAGAACGTGGTCACGTAGTTGTAGGTGGACTGGGTGCCGGTGGTGAAGTTCCAGTCGAAGAACATCCCCTTGTCGGCGTTCCACAGATACTTGTTGATGAGCCGCTTGCGCTCTTCGGCTGCGGCCCTCCACTTCTTGGCATCAGCGGGCTTGCCCAGCAGGGTCGCCATCTCGGCCAGGTCCATCTCGGCCTCGAACAGCAGGCTGTTGAGGCACACCGGCGCGTAATGATGGGTCGATCCGTCAAACGGCCCCCAGCGGAATGAGGGATCGTAGCCCGATTCGCGCATGGCACGATCGCCCTGGTAGAAGTCAGCAGTCAGCTTCACCGCATGTGCATCCGGACACTCCTTGCCATCACACAGTGGAACCTGCAACTCGGGGCCGATTCCCTTCTCCAGTGTGGGCGCTATGTATGCGTACTTCGCTTCCTCGTCAGGATGCTTGAGCAGCCAGTCGGCAATAGCGGCGTAGTACTCGGGATGGTCAGCGATATCGGGCACCGGGCCTTCGCCCACGTCGAAGTAGCGCGCGAGGCCAGTGTCTCCCGCGAGCTTGGGGGGCTTGATCCAGAGGTCGTGATCGCGCACCGCATATTCGTAGGCCTTCGCCAGCCACTTTTTATCGGCTTTCCCGGCCTTCTTGTCGGCGGCGTATTGGGCCATGATCATCGAGGTGAGAAACGGCGGCTGCGAGCGCGTGAGGTAGTAGGCACGATTGGCGTTGAGCACCGCGCCGTAGTTTTCGATCTCGTAGAAGAAGTTCTCGACGATGCCGCGTGCGTAGTCGCGCTCGCCGTCTTCGAGCAGGCCAACGATGATGAAGTAGCTGTCCCAGCCGTACATCTCGTTGAAGCGGCCTCCGGGCACGACGTACTTGTGCGGCAGATACAGCAGGCCATGGGCATTCAACTGATCCGCCGGAATGGTGCCCAGTCCGGTGATCTTCTTGGGCAAGTTCTCGACCTTCACCCCACACTTGCTGAGGGCCGCCACAGCAGGAGGAGCAGTCACGCCATAGGGCAGGTAGAGCACCGAGGTCGCACCGGCGCCGAACTTGGGGTCGCTGATCGACGAACAGTCGTTCATCGATCGGCCCAACGTGTTCCAGGCGTTCTTGATGAAGGGCAGGATGTTCGGCTGGGGCGCGGCGGCAGGCTGGAGCGGGGCCGCTTGGGTTTGTGCCAACGCCCACGATTGCGCCAGCGACAGGCACAACGCCAGCAGAAGAATGCTGGTCAGTGATTTTCTGGAGAGAGACGAGTAACTGCGGGTCGAGAAATACATGACGCCGGATTATAGCGTCTGGCTAATCGTTTTGCAGCGTGCACTCGACTTTCAGCTCGGTGCAGACGTTCTGGATGCTCTTGACCACCAGCGATGTCGCGCTTGCCTGGGTTGGGTCGAGAGTAGAGGCCACCACCAGCTGGGTGAGCTTGTCCCCCAGCGGATTCGCCTGCAGGCTGGCGGCCTGCGCGCCGTTGGTGAAGGCCACGATGCGACGTCTGGCGTTGTTCTCTACTAGTTTCACCTGGGTCGAATGGGCCTCGATGCGTTGCAGGGCGATTTCGTACACCTTCTGCGCCGGGGCCGCAATGACTACGGTGGCGACGTCAAATCCGCCCTCCCCATTGGCGCCCTTCTGCTGCATCGTTTGGATGCGTCCGGAGACGGCGCGAGCTACAGCGACCCACTGTGCTTGTGCAGCAAGTGTGACGATCAGCGGGAAGACCAGGGTTGCGAACAGGAATCTCGCTCGGGTGGGCATGGTGAAACCTCGAGGGCGAAATGCTTGCGTCCGCCAGAATGGCGACGGGTAAGTTTAACCCAAGCGGAGGAAAGGTCAAGGGTGCGGATAGAAGGGATAGAAGGGTGGGCGATCCAGGCTCCGGCTCATAGCAAGAGCGCGCGAGCACGAACGGGAAAGCGCCGGGCGGCCGGCATGACACCAGGCCGCGATCCGGCGCGAAGAGCCCTTTACGCGTAGTAGGCGGCGTTCTTCTCGATGAACTCGGCCTTGTCGGCCGGCACTTCATCGTTGGGAAAGATGGAGTTGGTCGGGCAGACGGGCACGCACGCGCCACAGTCAATGCAGCCGTCCGGGTCAACGTACAACTGGGTCGCGGCCTCAAACTTCTCGTCATCCTTCTTGGGGTGGATGCAGTCGGTCGGACAAGCTTCCACGCAGAGTTCGTCTTTGGTGCAGGTATCAGTGATTGTGTATGCCATGATTGCGGTTCTCCGATCTTCGTTAGCCTGCCAGCCTCACCGGCAGCAGTCTTGGCGGTCTGTCCGCCAATCTCACTGTACAAATTTGGCGACCAGCGAGGCGGTGATGTGCGTCACTGGGCTGTTGTGAGCGAGCGCACAAGGAGTTTGCGGGGGCGTAATCCATTGCGAGCGTAGGAGTTGGCGGTGACGGATTCGGCCGGATAAAAACCGCTTGACATTATTTTGGTACATAGGTATGTTTGTACCATGAAGGAACAAGCCGAACATCTCATCGTGGTGGAACGCGTGCAAACCGGCGTACGCATGGAGAAACGCCTACTGAAGGTCCTGAAGGGCCTGGCCGAGTTGAAAGACATGACCCTGGGCGACCTGCTGGAGGGCATTGTGCTGCATGCCTTCGACGGCAAGGTGCCCTTCTCCGCGGAAACCTTGAAAGAAATCGAGAAGCTGCGCAGCATTTACGGGCTGACGCTGAAGGCCGCGGACAGCCATCAACTGAAGGAGCGCCGGAAATGAATTACACACATGCGTTTTCGTTGTTTGCACTGTTCGCCGGTGCTATCGGTTCAACTTGCTTGGAGGCACAGGAAAGCGTTCAACCCGCGCTCGAGCATACGCGCGAGGAATTCAATTTGATCGTGACAGCTCCATACGAGCAAGCATTCCCGCTGTTTGGGGCGTACGAAGAGAGGAAGTGGGCCACTGGTTTTAACCCGCAGTTCATCCACCCATCTCCGGCACGTGACCAACCGTGGATGGTGTTCACGACGGAGAGCGATGGTATGTCGAGCATCTGGACGAATACTGCTTTCGACCCGGCCACTGGGCACGTCCAGTGCATCTATTTCGCAAAGGACACGATGGTCACTCTGATTGACATTCACCTGGCGAAAGCCGGCGCGGCCGAGACTCATGTGTCGGTGGTGTACGAGCGCACTGCGCTTTGCCCCGAGGGCAACGAGCAAGTGACTCAACATGCAAGAGACGACGGGAACAGGGGCAATGCGTGGGCCGAGATGATTAACGGGTATCTGGCGAAAGTCCGGCCAGTCCCGGACGCTCCAAAGTAACGGCGCGAGGCCGCCAGAGCTAGAGTTCCCGGCGGCCTTCCATAGCCTTTTGCATCGTGACTTCGTCGGCGTACTCGATGTCGCTGCCGACGGGAACTCCGGTGGCAATCCTCGTGACCCGGACGCCGGAAGACTTGAGCAGCTTCGAGAGGTAGGTCGCGGTGGCTTCGCCCTCGACAGTGGGGTTGGTAGCAATGATCAACTCGTCCACACTCCCCGCCTCCACCCGGCTGGCTAGGTTCGCGATGCGCAACTGGTCGGGACCAACTCCGTGCAAAGGCGACAGAGTCCCGTGGAGGACGTGGTACACGCCGTTATAGTTGCGGGTCTTCTCGATCGCCGCAATGTTGGTCGGTTCTTCAACCACACACACCAGCCGCTGGTTGCGATTTGGATTAGAGCAATATTCGCAGGGATCTACGTCAGTTATGTTGTTGCAAACCGAGCAAAGATGCAGACTGGCCTTCAACTGGCGAATGGAGTCAGACAGCAGCTCCGCGTCCTCTTCGCTGGCGCGAAGTATATGAAATGCAAACCGCTGCGCCGTCTTGCCACCCACACCGGGCAGCTTCTTCAATTCTTCGATCAGGCGGGCCATCGGCTCGGCAAATCTGGACAACGTTAACCTCAGTTCTTTGCTTTGGCGGGCTGACGCGCGCCGTTACAAATCTCTAGAATCCAGGCAGCCCCATGCCGCCGAACATGCCTCCGAGGCTCGATTTCATAGCCTCATCGACCTTGCGTACGGCCTCGTTGACGGCAGCCATTACCAGATCCTGCAGCATTTCGATGTCACCGGACTTCACCACTTCGGGTTCGATCACCACGCCCAAAACCTGCTTCTGCCCATTCATCTTGACGGTGACGCTGCCTCCGCCCGACGAAGCTTCCACCGTAATCTGCTGCATTTTTTCCTGCAGCTTCTCGGCCTGCTGCCGCGCCTGCGCCAGCATTTCCTGCAAATTGAATCCACCCATGAATGCTCCGAATCTCGAGGGCCCTTATTCCGCGCCGCTAATCTAATCGGGCGCCACGCTGTGCCGCCGGCCAAAGCCGGCTCAGATAAAAAGCGCTGTACGGCACGGCTGAAGCCGTGCCCTTTCAAAACCATCTATCCGCGTTCCTTGTGGTCGATCACCGAACGAATTTCCGCTCCAAACTTTTCCTGCATGCGCTGCACAATCGGATCGGACAGGGCACGACTCCGTGCACCTGCACCATTGTTGGGGCGGGCGGATGGCGGCGCCGCCTTGGGAGAGAACTGCGACCCACCGCTTACCATCTTGAACTTCAGCGGCTTTCCCGTCGCACGGAGAAGGGCTTCCTGCGCGATGCGCTTGGGCCCCTCACCAAGGGCAACGTCAACCATGACCTGCGACATCGCCACCTTCGCCGAAATTTCGTGCCCACGCACGCTCCACTCTCCCGACTCGAGATTGTGCGCCAGCATTTGCTGCCCGGCGTCTTCGAGAGCCGCCAATACAGCTTTGCGAGCCAGTTCGGGAGTCACTTCAACGACCGCATCTGCTGGCTGCTCCTCGGTGGCGATCGCCACCGCGACGGCTGCGGGCGATTCGATCGCGGCACTGGCGACCGGCGTGTTTCCCGCTAGCCCGTTCGGTGCGCTGGCCGGTGAGCTAGCGATCGCGGGTGCTTCTGCCTTGGGCTCATTCTTGCGGCTGCGATCCGCTTCGAAGGGAGACGACCCCTTGAACGGAGATGCTGCGACTCCCCGAGTCGGCGACGACTCAGCGACCACCGCTCGTGGTGCTGGAGGAGCTCTGCGCGGCTCCGCCGCGTGCGTATTACCGGGGAGCGTGCTTCCGCCACGCGAAGGAGCTGCTGCCGCTTTGGCTGGTTCTCCGCTCAGTAACTGTTCGAGCGGAAGCAACCGCTGCGCGTGAACCAGTTTCAACAGGCCCAATTCGAGGTGGAGGCGCTGCTCCTGCTTGTATGAGAGGTCGGAGTGCGTTCGCAGCATGATCTGCAGAAAGCGCGTGAGGTCTTCTTCGCCGAAGCGCTCGGCCACGCGCGAGACCCGGGCGCGTTCGTCCGAGGAAATCTGCAGCACGGACGAGTCGGCGCCTGCCACCTTGGCAACCACCGTATTGCGCAGGAAGCGCACCATCTGGCGGGCAAAGTGCTGCGCGCTCTGTCCCTCGACGAGAAGGCGATCGACGGTGCGAAGCAAATCTTCACTGGAATTGCGCGCCACCGCATCCATGATGTCTTCGAGAATGTCAGAGCCAACCGTGCCGACCAAGCCACGCACCACGTCGGCGCTCAGGGTATCGCCGCAACTGGCGATGGCCTGATCCATGATGCTGAGCGCATCGCGCATCGATCCATCACCTGCCTCCGCCAGCATGGCGAGCGCGTTGTCGTCGGCAGTGATGCCCTCTTGTTTCGCGATGTCGCGCAGTTGTCCGACGATGTCGTCGAAGCTGACGGCATGAAAACTGAAATGCTGGCAGCGCGACCGGATGGTCTGCGGAATGTCTTCCGGCTGGGTGGTCGCCATCATGAAAATCACGTGCGATGGTGGTTCTTCCAGGGTCTTTAGCAGTGCATTGAAGGCGGCGTCGGTGATCTGATGCGCCTCATCCAGTATCCAGATCTTGTATCGGTCGCGGGCTGGCCGATAGCGTGCGGCATCGCGCAGTTCGCGGATTTCATCGATGCCACGATTGGTGGCGGCATCGATCTCGATCACGTCCACCGCATTGCCTGCCCGGATCTCGAGGCAGGAGTCGCACATGCCGCAAGGCTCAGGAACGGGATGGTCTGTCGAGCGACAGTTCAGCGCCATGGCCAGGATGCGCGCGATGGTGGTTTTGCCGATGCCCCGATGTCCGCTGAAGATGTAACCATGCGCGATGCGCTGCTGCTCAATGGCGTTCTTCAGGGTACGGGTGACGTGCTCCTGACCGATGACGTCGGAGAACTTTTGGGGTCGATATTTGCGCGCCAGAACCTGGTAACTCATGGAAGGAAGTTTCGATTATACGGTCTGAGGCTGTGGAACGGGAGAACGCCAGGTTAGGGCATAATATTCGCGATTGGGGGATGAGGACATGCAAGCACTGCAATCACTACGCACACTCGTGGAGACCCTTCCCGCGCGGCTGGAAGCCCTGCCTCACGATGCAGTCGAGTTCAGGCCGCCGGAGTCGTGGTCGCTCAAGGAAGAGCTTGGGCACCTGCTCGATTCTGCCGCCAATAATCATCAGCGTATCGTGCGCGCGCAGATGGAAGACAACCCGGCCATGCCCGGCTACGACGGAGAGCAGTGGGTAGCTCTGCACGCGTATCAGAAGCGAGAATGGCAGGAGTTGATCGGGACATGGGGAGCGCTCAATCGGCAATTGCTGGCCGCTGCAGAGGCCGTGCCTGACTCAGCTTGGTCGCGGACATGCACTATCGAAGACTCGGCTCCGCTGACGATTCAGTTCGTTCTTGAGGACTACATTCATCATATGCGGGACCACTTGCGGCACATGAAAGTCCCGATCGACGACCTGGAGTAGTTACTATCGCGGCCTACTTAGAGCAGTTGGAATTCCTGTAGCCGTCCAGTTGCAGCAAGCGCGGCCCCGAGAACCGTTCGACAGAACTGACCGACTGAACGAACACAGCACGAAATTCCTGCCCTGTGGTTGGGGGCACGTTTACGCATGCAGCGAGAACTGTGCCGGGAGCATACTTGATGGCTGGAGGTGGAAAACACGGCAGAGCGCCGCAGCTTCCTCCATACATGAGTGCAGGGCTATATTCTTTTACTGGAGACCATTGTCCGTCTTTCTTCACGTATAACTTGAAGGTGTTAAAGGAGCGTCGCAAGCGAATCGCATCGTGCGCGGCAAATAGTCCAACACTCTTGAGCGAAACCTCTTTCTTGGTCTTCCATTCAATCCAATGCTCGGTGCCAACCGGCTGTCCGTCGGCAAAAACGGTCGCACGATCCGGCGACCCTGCCGATCCGCTAAACATGTCGTTCGGGTTCCTGGTGTTGGCGCCGCCGCTATACGCGGTCACCTGCGCTTCTCCGTGCAATATATCGAATAAATCTGAATCGCTGATCTGGCTGGGATTAATGATGTGCGCGTCGGCAACGATGGCTGCGGCTTCCGCAGACTTGCGGGCAGCATCCAAACTGAGCTCCTTGGCTCGCTTGCTTACAGCATCGAGTTCTTGTTTCTCTTGCGCGAGCGCAGCAGCGTCCTTCTTGGCGTCGGTATCTTGCTGCAGGATTTCCATCTTCTCGAGTTGCTCAAAAGCCGCAAGTTGCGCCACTGCCTGCGCCTTGATGGCGGTGATAAACATCTGCGCTGTCCGAGTAGCGAGGTCCCTCTCGTGCTCCGCCCGCACGTCGGCGGCCTCGGCCGCTGCTGTTGCCTTTTGGGCAGCATCCAGCGCCACGCTAAGTTTCTGATTGAGTTCTTCCGACTCCTTGCGCGCCTTCTCCTGCGCCTCCAGTAGCTTTTCCTTCGCCTGATTCAAAGCCTCGGTTTGTTCACGGGCAACACGCTCCTCAGTCGCTCGTGATCGCTCAAATAGTGCGTAAATTCCAAAGCCCACGGCGAGCACAAACGCGGTGCCCAGCACGGCGGCGATCTGGCGGGTACGACGAAGTTCGCGTCTTTGGCGATCTCGTTCGGCAGCCCGTGCGGCATCGCGTGCATGGCGGCTGGCTTCCAGAAAGGCGATTGCCGATGCGAAGCCGGGTCGATATCGCTCGGCCCAGGCCGCGATTGGACCCCACTTCTGGTGCCAATCGAGCATCAGCGACAATTCTGGATCGGTCATCAGTCCGGCGGCGCCTTTGGCATGCAGTGACATGTTCTGCACCAGGCGCTGGTACTGGGCAGCAGATTGCGCCTCCTCGTCCACCCAGCCCTTCAGTCGGTTCCAGATGCGCATCAGGCTTTCGTGCGAGATGTCGATGATGGTCTCGGGCGTGATGGGTTCCGCCGCGGGAGGCATCACGAACGAGCGGCTCGGTTTGCGGAACACGTCGAGAACCGACTTCAACTCGTCGGGGGATGCATCGGTAATCGCACACAGCGCCGCGGCGCTCGTGGGACGACGAATTCCTCGAGTATCGGTTCCCTTGTCGGTGAGTGCCTGAAACACTCTTTCGCAGATAGCCTTCTGGCGATCATCACGCAACTCCGCGTAGGCCCTCTCAGCGTGAAGATCGAGCGCGTGGCTCATGGTGCCAATGGCTTCGTACTGGGGAAGGTCCATCGCCCCACTGCCACCTTCCCGTTGCCACTGGGTCCAGGTGCGGTTCAGGGCGTGTTGCAGAATGGAGAGCTGGTCGGGATTGTCGCCAACATCATTGATCAGCCGGGTCAGTAGCACAGGGCTGATCTCGCCACCCGCAACCGCCACTGGACCGGCGATCGCAGACCTTCGCTCGTCACGCGACATGCGGGGAACCAGATATTGCCCGCGGTTGATAGCCTCCGGCAGGCCGGGAAACTGCGAGCAGTCTCCGAGGAAGTCCGACCGCATCGTTAGGACAACATAGATGGGATGCTCTGAACTGGCCGCCTCAAGAAGCAGATTGACAAAGGCGACAGACCTGTCTTCGCCGCCGGACGATTCTGCTGAAGAGGGATGCAGATTCCGGTAGCGGAAGAGCTCTTCAAGCTGGTCCACAATCACCAGCACGTTTGGTCTCTCATCGAAGCCAGCCTGCTCGAAAATATCGACCAGTCCGAGCTTGCTCATTCGCAATGTCGCTTCGACAATCTCCTCAATGGACAGTCCTTCATAAGTCTGACTGCGAAAGAGACTACCGGGCTGGGCCAGGGCGTGCGCCATCGCCTTGATCGGATCGCCGGCCGGACGAAATTGCGCCATTCGCCACGATGTTCCCGCGGAAGCCATTAACCCGCGACTCAGCGCAGGTTTCAATCCGCAGTTCACCAGCGAAGACTTGCCGCTTCCGGATGTGCCGACAACCGCCAGAAAACGTTTGGCACCCAGCTTATCGACCATGGTGTCGATCTGGCTTTCGCGTCCGAAAAAGAGGTGTTCCTCATTCTCGTGGAACGGTCTTAGTCCGGGGAACGGGTTCACCAGCCGGGTGCTGGCCGCCTTGGCCTGGGTCACGGCTTCACCTTGCCAGGGAGCGCACTAACGAAGTCGGCGAACGCTGCCTCGGAAAAACCAGACAGCCCATCAATCAATCTGGGTTCTTCCAGTTCGATGAGTTCCTTTTTGTCTTCAGTTGCCGGCTCGGACAGGTAGATGAAGGTCGCAGGCGGCTTCTTGGTGGCGCGGTAGCCGGAAGCCTTGCGCAGTTCTGAATCGACCGAACCCTTCCATGACTCGTCGCCCGCTCCATAGAAAACAATCACGGCATCGCAACAACTAAGGAGGTCCTGATTCGATTGCCGCAATGTGGCAGCATCGCCCTCGAAGGCCGGGATCTTTGATTCAACTCCCTGCGTCTTCAGAAATTTGCGCAACGGAATCGTTGCTTTGCGGTCCCGCTCGTCGCATAGGACATATACGAGCTTGTGGTCCTCTGCACCGGTTTCCTTCGGCTGCGCGGGGACCCCGGGCAACTCAATTTTTTTCAGCGCGGCATGGATCGCGGCCTTCAAGTCTTCCAAGTCGCCTGTGATGAGATCGGCCCCAAACTGAGTTTCCGCGTCTCGCAAGAGCAAATCGATGAACTGCTGCTGCCGTGCCGAATCGGAATGGGTTCCGGTGGAGATCCAGATGATGCGTTTCAGCCCGGATTTCCTGCTGTGCTGGATGGCGAGCTCATTCTCGAGAACGACCACTGATTTCTCACTTGGGCCGTCGGGCACTACTCCGTATTTGGCACCCACGATGTGGATGGACAACTTACAGCGGCCCATGATTTTCTCGAGCTCGCCGAGGAATGTTTCCTCGTCCATGGGCAACTGTATCTCCGCCAGAATCGGGTAACCATGAAGTCGAAGGTCCGCATTGATCGCCTCGCGGTCTTCGCGCCGGTCAATACTGCAATCCGCAAGATAGACGGCCGGCTTGGCCATCGTCGCCACTGCCTGAGCCGCTGAAATGGCAACCGGCCACGCGTCCAGTCTCTTGATCAACTGAGCCACGTCAAACGCCAGTTTTGCCATCTTCAAGTAGTACTTCTGAGTGAATTCCTCGCCGTATGCGGGGTCCAATTCGAGTGGCGTCTGCTGATCGTCGAAAATGTAGAACGGGTATCCCAACGCGAGCTGCATCGCCTGAGGCAAGGGATTCTCATCGCCGCCCGGAGTTTTGATGACTTTCAGAACCCGTGACTTGTTGTCGACGAGGATTCCGCCAGTACTTTCCGCTGACTTGCAAAATTCCCGCACCTCGCGGGTGCACCATTCCGATTCGACATAACGTGGCGTGACGACGGAGATCAACAGGGCTGTCTTGGGAAACTGCTGCAGGATCTCATCAGCGAAGATGTCATTTCCAGAGAGTTTGGAGTCTCGCCAAATATCGGCCTTACGACCGATCCGCATGCTCAGCATCGCCGACAGCGAAGTATGGAAGCGAGTGATCCAACCTTGCTGCTTCTCCGTCAGAGGCTCGTTGTCGATATGTGCGTAACTGATAAAAACTTGCTTTTCAAAGGCCATCTGAAATCTTGTCTGGAACGATTTTGGATCGGCAATTTCAACCGGCAAAGACCGCCTTGCAACTGATCACCAATGCATCCTTACCGCGAATTGGAACTGGCGCGCGTTGTGGGCTGATTTGATCTGCCCAAATTGCGAATACGGCGTCACGCCATCCAGACTGTAGCTGCTGATCGGGTTGTAGTAGTTGGGCCGGTTGAAGAGATTGTATGACTCGGCCCGCAACGAAAGGGCCGCAACCTCCCGAACCTTAAAGGTCTTTTGAATCGCCATGTCAAAGTCAACATAGGCCGGTCCCGTGAACTGGTTTCGGGCCGAATTGCCCAGGCACGGAACTCCCGCCACTCCACTCTTGATGCCTACCGTCTGCTCGACGACGTAAGGCGAGAACGAGCCGGCCAGGTCTTCGCAAGCTGTGCCGGGCAGCACGATCGACGACGTATTACCAATGTAGGCATATGGGTTGCCTGTCGTAACCAGGGGACTAGCGAGGCTGACGCGCTGCGTCAATTCTCCGGCAATGGGGCCGCTGAAAATCGTAAAAGGCTGTCCGCTTTCCGCGGTGAAGACTCCGCTCAACATCCACCCGCTGCGCAACTGAGACGATTTTGATGTTGGAATCTCCCACGTGTATTCAAGAATGAACCGGTTGGTTTGGTTGAAGTCGGCGAGACCATAATCGTTCCGCAGGAAATTGTACGGATCCTGTGGAATGGTATAAGGCGTCACCTGTGCGCGGCCCGCCCCGGTCGTGTTGACTCCCGCTGTCAGGAGACCGGTGAGCGCCGCAAGATTGGCCGTGATGGCGCCAGGACCGAAAAGGCCGGGTGGCGGAGCAAACGCGCCGGAGTTGCTGCCAAGCGCGTACGCGAGGGGATTCCCCGTTCCGAAGGGTTGCAAGGCAAGCGCCTGCGTCATGAGCGGACCGGGAATCAACGGGGCGCCCGCACTTGAACCGTTATCGAGCGCCTTCGAATACGTGTACGACGCCCGCGCCTGAAACCCGTGCCAGCCTCGGGTCCTCATCTTGGCCAGGAAGGCGTTGTAGTTGCCGTAACCGACATTGGCAGTCGAGAAGACCGGAACATAACTGAAGGCGTCGCAAGGCTGGCCGCTGTTGCCTTGCGCCGAGGCTGTGCAAAACCACTCATTATTGAACCCACTATTGGTTGTCGCCGGAAGGTTCGCGGTGAAATTGCCGATGTAGGCAACTTCAGCGGATACGTCCCGGCTTATCTGGCGTTCAATCGAGAAACTCACTTGCCGCGTCAAGGGGTTCTTGAAATTGGCGGGGTCAACTGAGCTCAGCGCGAACGGCACACTGGCGGCCTGATTATAAGCATTTTGGAGGCTCAGACTGACCAGACTCGAATTGCCCATTCCACACTGTCCGCCGCAAAACCCACTACTGAAATTCTGCCCGTAGAGTGCCTGGGGATTGGCCTGCGACCGTGGGGTGGGACGATTGAAGGCCAGCTGTGCTATCAGGCTGGCTGGAATCTCGTCGAAGTAAATTCCAAATCCGGCACGAATTGCCGTATTACCGCTGGGGGTGGACCACGCAACGCCAATCCGAGGTTCGAAGTTGGTCTTACTTGCCACCAAGAAGCTGCCGTTCCCATTGGGGCTGCAGTTCCACGGCAATTGACGTGACAGATCCGGATAGACCGATCCGGTGTAACTCTTCCCGGTCGCACAGTCATTGCCAAAAGGATCGAGTACCTGGGTTGCGCCTTGCCGAACCAGTCCATTCGCCGCCGGGTCGTAATTCCAGATCTGGTGGTTGGTTTCCGACGGCGGCGAGAAGTATTCGTATCTGATTCCCAGGTTGACCGTGAGGTTCGGCTTCACTCGCCAAGTGTCCTGGAAGTATCCCGCTACCACGTAGGAATGAAAAGTGGTGTTGTAGGGGCTGGGCTGTCTAATCGCGTAGTCGTACGAGGGATTGCTGAATGCTGCTGGAAAGCAGGAGATGCAAGTCTGGCTATCACTGGTAAACTCGCCGATATTACCGGAAACGACCATTCCTCTGCTAAATCCGCCATTGTCGAAGACATTCTGCAACCTCCGCAAGTCAACTCCAGCTCGAACCGTGTGCTTGCCTTTGAACCACACAATGTTGTCCACCAGTTCGCCTTCGCTGTCACGGCGCTTTCCGGGAGCGCTCAGCGGTGCACCCAAACGAGCAAAGGGGAACAACCCATCCAACGAAGGTGTGATCACTGGCGTGGGGAAACAGACTGGGCACCAAACCGAGTCATACCATCCTCCGAACGCTCCATTCCCGGAAGGCGAGGCGCCTGCGTATTGTGGATCGAGCCCCGAAAGAAGATAGCTCCGCATGGGGCCGCTGGGCAACCCTGCCTGTGCCGTATTGAACGTCGCGTCCTGGGGTGTCTCGGTCACTTGAAACCTGGTGAACCCGCCGCGAAGGACGTTGCTGAACCGGTCAGAAAATCGATGGGTGAACGTCACCACCAGGTTCTGGTTCAGGACTGCGCGGTGCGATCCATTTCCGGGATACACCGAAGAGTTGGGCAACGTGTCATCATGCAGTTGGGAGAGGTTCTGCAGGTTGTAGCGAAATGTCCAGTCCGTACGGTCCGACTGGGTGAAATCGATTCGCCCCAGGTAATTGTCAACGTTAGTGTAATTGGGCGCCTGTCCCTGATAAAACTCCAGCACATCAGGAATGGCCTCAATATTGGATTGCGGATATAGAGACAGAACGCTTTGCGCAAGCTGGGCGTCAGGATAGCCGGGCTGGCCCTGGAACTGTGCCAGGTGGCTGCGATCGTAGGAACTCGGTACACGCTCGAAGATGGGATTCGGATTGTCGATGCGGGTGCCCTCGTAGTCCCCAAACCAGTACCAGCGCTTCAGGAACGAACCACCAGCCTGAGCACCGAATTGCTGAGAAGAAAATGGCTGGGTGTGGCTGTTGTGCTGGGCAAGTACCGCGGCCGGGTCAAACAATTGATTGCAATCAGAGGATCCGTAGGTTGCGTTCGGAGCGGTGCAGTAGCTGGTTCCGTAGCTCGCATTGAGCGACTGGACGGTCTTGACATACTGATTGTAGGAAGTGGGCTGATAGATCGGCGAATAGAGCGGGTTGGTATTAACGGCGGGTTGTACGTTGGGCCCTCCTGCAAACGCCGCCGCCTGGTCGAATCCAGAGCCGTTGTAAACGGAAAGCGGCGAGCTTGCGTTGACCGAGTCCGACGCGAAGAAGCCGAACACGCTCCCATGAAATGTGGCCGTTCCACGGCGGGTCACAATATTCACCACGCCGCCGATATTGCGTCCGAACTGCGCATCAGAATTGGCGGTGACCACCCGGAATTCCTGGATCGCATCGTTGACCTGAAATGGAATGGCCTGATTACTGCTCGACGCCTCGTTGTCCATTCCATCCAGCAAAAACGCATTGGAAGTCGGGCGCTGGCCAGAAATGCTGAACGTTGTGTCCTTCAACTCCGACCACGCCGGTACATCGTGAGTGCTCGAAACCAGTAAACCCAGGGCCAGGAAGTTGCGATTGAACAACGGAAGACTGCGCAATTGATTGCTGGTGATGACTGTACTGACGGCCGTCGACAGGGTGTCGAGCGGTACCCGCGAGGACTCAACGCTACCGTGCTGGGCTGCATTTACCGTCTTACTGCCCGCGCCCGATGCCGGCACCCCTGGCTGCTGCGTTGCAACTGGAGACGACGCACCCTGCTTCAAGGCGGGGGAAGAGTTGGGGGGGTGATCCTGGCCATCTGAGTCTTCCTCGCTGTCGCTCCAGCGTCTGGTTGCTATCGCAGGGCGATGGGGAACGTAGGCGACCGGCGTCGGCCTCAGCATCGATCCACCAGAGTGAAATGTAGATGCCGTTTGCCCAAACTTCGGAAGCGTCGAGAGCGTAAAGCGGTTCGCGTGAGTCTCCGTAGGAATGCCTGTGCCAATTCGCGCCGTACGATAAGAAGAATCCGGCAGTCGCCGGTCACGCATTCCAGAAACCGGAGCCGCCAGCTTGTCGGCAATGAACGGCGGCAGGAGATGCCTGGTCTCGCCCACCTGGACTTCAAATCTCACACTCTGCGGCGCAAACTCCATGCCTGACGCCTCCGCCGCGATGATGTAGCCCTCTGCTGGCGTGACTTCGGCGAAGAAATACAACCCATCCGAGTTGGTGGTGGTGGTCCGGTCGATGCGCAGGGAGTCGTTGCGTAACGTCACCCTGACTCCGGGAACCGGCGTATCTTGCTTGTCCTCAGCGTCCCCGCTGATCAAGGCCCTGTCCTGGGCCAAACTGAGACTTGAGGCTGCGATCAATACGAAGGCAAAGGCCGTAACGCGCCGCATACCGATAAGCTCCGAACCTCCGCGGTCCAACCATTCGGCTGGGCCGCATATCATCCGGGACACCATCAAAGTGGCGTGGTTCCCGCAGTTTAACTCACACTAGTGCCTGTAGTTACCAAGCTAGACTCTCGAATGGGAAGACATTAGCACACTTTGGCACGAACGATTCCACTTTAGATCGGGGATAGCATACCCTGCCTAACTCTGCTGATGCCTCTACCCGGAGAACGACGCTGCTAAACGTGTCCCTTAGGCACGCACTTCCGGAATTCTTCGTGGCATACAACGCTGATTGACAGAATGGCCATTGGTCAGTAGATGTCATTTACGTGTATCAGCGGCACCAGTCGCAGCTTGGTGGCTCCGATCTGAGTGCACGAAGTGGAGTCAATCGTGAAGCGGCAACTCAGTCTCTGGCTCGCGCTCTGTGTCACTTTTATCTTCGGCACATTTAACGGGCTTGCGACAACGACGAATTCTGGTTCGTTCACCGATCCCGCCAGCGTCATCAAGGGATCATGGTCGCTGGCTCCCAATGCTGTCTATCCCCTTCACACCGCGACCTGCCCAAATTCCTCGAACTCGTGCGGCATGTTCAACCAAGCTCTCACCTCTTCATATTCTTACCTCAACGATTCAAGCGCCCCTAGAGGGACGTACTGGGGCTGGCACAACTACTCTTCGGGAATTGTGAAGAGTTACCTGGATGGCCTGGTGATTGGCAATTGCTCGAGTTGTTCCGGGCAACACTTTACATTCACGCTTACCAACAACGCGACATTCCAAAAAGACCCCACCTTCACAGCACCGACCCCGACAGAACCGTATACAGCACCCACCAGCGACGCTGGATATTTCTTGTCCGCGTCCAATCAGCCGTCTGACACGACGACCTCCGTCAAAATTGACTTCGGAACCAATTACGTAAAGCACTTGGACTTCGAGTGGGGGAGCGTCGATACCTGGAACCAGATTTCGTTTCACACTAAGGGCAATTCCACTATCACGTTCTATGGCTCGGACCTTTGCAGCACTTATTATTCTCATGCGACCGGTTGTTTTAACTTTTCCGATCCGAAAAACACGGGTCCTACTCCGATACCGCCTCGGTGTTGATCGACTTTGCTGCTCTGCCAGACTCGAACGGCAAAATCGATCCTTTTACGAGCGTGACCTTTTCGTCCTGCAATCCTCTAACATCCGGACAAGGCGGCTATGTCGCAGGATTGACGAGTACTTGTGCCTCTGCGTTTGAACTCGATAACCTCCAGTTCCTGTTTGCGACTTGTTCTTCATCCGGATGCACCGGCCCGACTCTTGCGCCTGTGCCCGAACCGTCGAGCATTGCGCTGCTGGGACCGGGTATTGCCGGCATCTTCCTTCTGGTAAGGCGCAAGTTTCGTCCCTAG